>ENA-OROX01002891-OROX01002891.1-human-gut-metagenome-genome-assembly--contig:-NODE-2891-length-11046-cov-2.873897_pt1 | contig 11046 bp, 8 predicted proteins | sample MGYA00242133_ERZ509058 | MGnify/ENA primary metagenome ERZ509058 (study PRJEB26280, sample SAMEA2338751) | human gut metagenome | biome: human gut; feature: human-associated habitat; material: faeces...
GTTCGCTGGAGTGTTGCGCCAGCGAGTGAGCAATAACCATTGTCCGAATGCGTCCGCCTTGAACAACTTTCAACATATTAAATAGCAAATTTTCGAGATGCACCTTTCCAATACTTCTTTTTGGCATATCACTTCACATATTAAAAATGTCAATAGCACATAATTACAATCTAGCACTATTCCACAACAAAAATGTCCACCCCAGCACAATTTTGTGCATATCATAACACAAAAATTGAAAGAGCAATCCAAAATTAGTCCATTTTACACAGAGTACCAATATGATATTATAATCCCATCAAAAAGCTATAGAACATAGCAAATAAAAATGATACGGGAGGTTTTTTCATGAAGAGAAAAGTAGCAATGGCAATGGTAGCAGCAATGGCAGTTGGTTCACTTGCAGTTCCGGTAATGGCAGAAGACGGAGCAGCTGGCGGAAAGATCGGTATTTCAATGCCTACACAGTCTCTGGAGCGTTGGAATCGTGATGGTTCCTATCTGCAGAAACAGTTCGAAGATGCTGGATACGAAGTAGAGCTTACATACTCTGACAACGAGACAGACCGTCAGGTAAACGATATCCAGAACCTGATTTCCGACGGAGTTAACCTGTTAGTTGTAGCAGCTATCGATGGCGAGGCTCTTAATACAGTTATGGATGAAGCAGCAGATGCAGGAATCCCGGTTATTTCCTATGACCGTCTGATCAAGTCTGACGCTGTTTCCTATTATATTTCTTTTGATAACTACACAGTAGGTACCCTTCAGGGACAGTACGTTGTAGATACTCTGGATCTGGACAATGCTGGGGACAAGACATACAATATCGAGTTTACAGCTGGTGACCCTGCTGATAACAATGCCGGATACTTCTTCAATGGTGCATTTGATGTATTAAAACCATACATTGATGCAGGAACCTTAAATGTAGTTTCCGGACAGACTGATTTTGATTCTGTTGCAACACCTGCATGGGATACCCAGACAGCACTTGAAAGAATGCAGAACATTCTGGCATCCTACTATGCAGACGGAACACAGCTTGACGTAGCTCTTTGCTCCAACGACTCCACAGCACTTGGTGTAACACAGGCAATCGAGTCTGACTATGCTGGTGATAACACTGTTCTGATCACAGGACAGGATGGTGACGAAGCAAACCTTGCAAACATCGTTGATGGAAAACAGTCCATGACCGTTTACAAAGCAGTTGCCAATGAAGCAGTCGTAACACTTGACCTTGCAAAAGCAATGCTGGCTGGTGATACAATTGATGAGTCCCTGATTGAAAAATCTGGTTGGGATTTCGAGTGTGCATATGATACAGAGTCCTATGAGACATCTGAGGGAAATAAATGCCCATCCTTCCTTCTGGTTCCTACAGTTGTAACAAAAGACAACATGAAAGAAGAACTGGTTGACACAGGATACTATACACAGGACGATGACGGATATCTTCATCCAGCACAGTAAGCAGAAAAAATTGCTTAAGTAACCAATAAAACATGTAATTTGAAATTTTAGGGCGGGGTGAAGAGCCCCGCCCGGTTTTTTGAAAGGGGGCGCCATTTTGGCAGACAATATTTTAGTAATGGATCACATTACAAAAGAGTTCCCCGGTGTCAAAGCTCTGGACAATGTAAATCTTGAAGTCCAGCGAGGAGAGATTCACGCGCTGATCGGTGAAAACGGTGCGGGAAAATCCACACTGATGAACGTTTTAAGTGGTCAGTATCCATATGGAAGTTATACAGGTACAGTTACCTATGAAGGTGAGGAATGCAAGTTTAAAAACCTGAACGACAGTGAAGCGAAAGGAATCGTTATCATCCATCAGGAACTTGCGCTGATTCCGTTACTTTCTATTGGCGAGAATATGTTTCTCGGAAACGAGATTAAGAATAAAAGCGGCAGCATTGACTGGGACAGAACATACAGTGAAGCAGAAAAACACATGGCACAGGTTGGACTCCATGAATCTGCACAGACACTGATCAAAGATATCGGAACAGGTAAACAGCAGCTGGTAGAGATCGCAAAGGCATTCTCTAAGAAGGTTAAACTTCTGATCCTGGATGAGCCTACTTCATCTCTGAATGATGAAGATGCAAAGATGCTTCTGGATCTTCTGATGGAATTCAAGAAGAACGGACTGACCTCTATCATCATCACTCATAAACTGAATGAGATCATCTACTGTGCAGACCGCTGTACGATCATCCGAGATGGTACAACGATCGAGACACTGACCAAGGGTGTAGATGATTTAAGTGAAGACCGTATCATCAAAGGTATGGTTGGCCGTTCTATGGATGACCGTTATCCTACCAGAAAACATAATGTCAGCAAAGAGGTTATGCTGGAAGTAAAAGACTGGACCGTTCATCATCCACTCTATCCCGAGAAGATCGTAGATAATAAAATTAACTGTAAGGTACATAAAGGTGAGGTTGTCGGTTTCTCAGGACTGCAGGGTGCAGGACGTACAGAATTTGCAATGTCTGTATTTGGCAAGAGCTACGGATCCAATATTTCCGGTGAACTTTATATCAAGGGAGAAAAAGTAAATCTCAAGAATCCGCACGATGCGATCCGTCATGGTCTTGCATATGTAACAGAAGACCGTAAGACAAACGGACTGATTCTCGGAGAATCCATTCGATTTAATACAACACTTGCCAGACTTTCCAAAGTCTGTGAGAAAGGTGTCGTCAATACAGATATGGAAGTTCATCTGGCAGATGAGATGACAAAGGAAATGGGAACCAAGACTCCTTCCAATGAGCAGAAAATCGGTAACCTTTCCGGTGGTAACCAGCAGAAAGCTCTGCTTGGTAAGTGGATGTTTACAGAACCGGATATCCTGATTCTGGATGAACCTACACGAGGTATCGATGTAGGTGCAAAATATGATATCTACTGCCTGATCAACAAGATGGTAGAAGATGGAAAATCAGTCATTATGATTTCTTCTGAAATGCCGGAACTTCTCGGTATGTGTGACCGAATCTATGTTATGAGTGAAGGCCGTCTGGCTGGTGAATTTACAGCGGAAGAGGCAACTCAGGAACGTATCATGGCTTCGATCATGCAGGAACAGAATAAAAAATAAGAAATAGTGACTGAACAGTTACTGGGAAAGGGGTAAAAAAATGAAATTTAATGTAAAAGATTTCTTAAGAAAGTATACAATGGTCATTGCACTGGTGATCGTATTTATCCTGTTCTGTGGATTGACAAACGGAAGACTCCTGTATGCACAGAACATGTCAAACTTAATGCTTCAGAATGGTTATGTTCTCGTTCTTGCCTGTGGTATGTTATTATGTATCCTGACAGGTGGTAACATCGACCTTTCTGTTGGTGCTGTAATCTGCCTGGTTGGCGGTCTTGCAGCAGTACTTATCAGCAACAAGGGAATGAACCCATATCTGACCATCATCATCTGCCTGGTTGTTGGCCTTCTGGTAGGTATCTGGCAGGGTTACTGGATCGGTTACAAACGTATCCCTCCATTCATCACAACGCTTGCTGGTATGTTCATCTTCCGTGGATTTGGACGTCTGATTCTGGACAACAAAACTGTTTCTATCCAGAACAAAGATTTCCTGAAAGTATTTACTTCTTATATTAATATTCCTGGACTGGATGACACTGCAAACTATTCAGCACTGATTGTTGGTATTGTTGTTGCTGTATATGTAATCTTCAGTGTAGTTCGTTCCAGAGCAAACAAAGCAAAAAGAGGATATCGTCAGAATACAGCATTTTCTGATTACAGCAAAGCTGTTATCATCGCAGTAGTTATCCTCTGGTACTGCTACAAACTGTTCCAGTACAAAGGTATCTCCGTAATGTTCATCTGGGTAGTTGCAATCTGCCTGATCTACAACTTTATTACATCCAAAACAGCATTTGGACGTTACTTCTACGCAATTGGTGGTAATGAGAAAGCTACACAGCTTTCCGGTATTGATACAAACAAAGTTTACTTCATTGCATATGTAAACATGGGACTTCTTGCAGGTCTTGCAGGTCTTCTCTGTGCAGCACGTGTAGGTTCTGTAAACGGTAGTACAGGTACATCCTTCGAGATGGATGCAATCGGTTCCTGTTTCATCGGTGGTGCTTCTGCATACGGTGGAAGTGGTACTGTAGGCGGTGTTGTAATCGGTGCTCTTCTCCTTGGTGTTATCAACATGGGTATGTCAATCATGGGTATCGGTGATTCCTGGCAGTATGTTGTAAAAGGTGCCGTACTTCTGATCGCAGTTGTATTTGATGTTATCTCTAATAGAAAATCCAACTAAATAATTGCCAAAAAACTGCTGAGAGTGCAGTAAACAGTAATCAGAAAGGAGCTGTTGCAGAAATGCAATGGCTTCTTTTGCATATAGCATGCAAATATGGTAAACTGTAGATGTTTGAAAGCATATTTATTTTATAATAAAATGGCGGTTTGCCTACAGGCAAAAGCGCGGGCAATAAAGGAACTTATTAATTATGAAAAAATCCACATTGACTGTTTTTTTTATTATAGTAGGCTGTATGTTATTTCTCTCTGGAATCTGGATTTATTTCCAGAAAAAACTGGATCAGGTGGATCTTGGTGAAGGCGAGGGTGCATCCAGCTACGCAAAACATTATCTGATGATAGCAGGAGCGGAAAATACCCTGATGTGGGATTCTATCTATGAAAGCGCCAGCCAGGCGGCAAAGGATGCAGATGCTTATCTGGAATTGATCGAGCCCGGACACGATTCCAATTATAGTCAGGCGGACTATCTGCGTATTGGAATTGCCTCCCAGGTGGACGGGATCATTCTGGAAGCTGATGGAAGCGATGAAGAGCAGGAACTGATCCAGGAAGCCTCAGATGCGGATATTCCGGTAGTTACGGTGCTGACAGATGATTCCTCCAGTGCCAGAATCAGCTTTGTTGGACTGAATAGTTATCAGCTGGGAAATGCTTACACGGAACAGATCCTTGGACTTTTAAAGGAACATGAGAATACGCAGGTCCTTCTTTTGTCAAATTCCCAGTCCAAGACACAGGAGACCAATCTGATCTATTACCAGATTAAAAAAGAACTGGAGGAAAAAAAGAAGGATTATCAGACCGTAACGATTTCAGAATACAACATTGACAGCAGCTCTGGCTTTGATACAGAGGAATTTGTCCGGGATATTTTTGTAAGCGAGGAGAACCTGCCAGATGTGCTGGTGTGCATGGACGAGGTTGTGACAGAGTGCGTTTACCAGGCTCTGGTTGACTATAACCAGGTTGGAAATGTGGATGTAGTTGGTTTTTATTATTCCGATGTAATTCTGGATGGTATCAGCAAAGGGATTATTTCTTCAGCTATCGCTCTGGATATGGATGAAATCGGAAGATACAGCGTGAATGCCCTGGAAGAGTTTTCCTCCTTGGGACATACCAGCAACTATTACAGTGTGGGTCAGCATGTGATCACCAGAAGCAATGTTGGTGCTTACAGAACGGAGGGGAATTAAATGAGAGAGACAAAAGGAAGCCTTTCCGTCCAGAATTCCATACAGACAAGATTAAGCTTTGTTATGGCCCTTGTCATGGTGTTTGTAGTATGCATCAATTTTTTTATCTTTGAACAGATCCATACCGGTGTAGACCGGATTGATGCTGTTTTTTCCAGCAATGCAGCGATTAATGATCTCTCGGATACCTTAAACAAGCTGGAAGGAACGGTTTACGAATATCTGAATATAAAGGGAACCAAGGCTCTGGAAAATTACTATCGCTATGAGCAGGATTACCGGGAGCTTCTGGATAAGCTGAATGACCGGAATGTGGACAATGAAGTAAAAATGCTGGAAAAAAATATACGCAGAATGTCAGAAAGCTATCTGAATCAGACCAGCGAGACTGTTCAGGCCAAGCGAGGCAGAAATATTGAGAAGTACAAGGCTTCTTATGAAAAAGAACTGCAGCTTTATAAATATATCAATTCTTATATTTACAAGCTGAATAATCTGCGTTTCCGGATGAATTCCTCCAATTACCAGCTCCTGCTTTCTTCTATGGATGTACTGTATCGGCTGGCGTTGGTGGTTATTTTCATTGTGGCAGCAGTAGGCGTGGCTATTATCATTCTGTTTGTGCAATCCATGATCCGGCCGCTGACCCAGCTTTCCAGTACTGCTCATGAGGTTGCCCTGGGAAATCTGAATGTGCCAATTCTGCCTGTTGTCTGCGAGGATGAGGTTGGCGTGGTAACACGGAGCTTTAATCAGATGCTGGACAGCATACGCATTCATATTAAACAACAGCGTGAAAGTATAGAGAAGCAGGCTCAGATGAAGGAGAGGGAGCTTCTTATGGAGACCCATCTGAAGGAAGCACAGCTGAAGTATCTTCAGGCTCAGATCAATCCTCATTTCCTGTTTAACTGTCTGAATGCTGGTGCCCAGCTTGCCATGCTGGAGGATGCAGAGCGTACTGGTGTTTTTCTGGAAAAGATGGCAGACTTTTTTCGATATAATGTACGGAAAATGGAGGATGACGCACTTCTCTGGGAAGAGGTGGATGCAGTTGACAATTATATTTATATTTTAAATGTCCGATTTGCCGGAGATATCAATTATGAAAAAGATGTGGATGAGGGAATCGGGAATTTCAGGATTCCAAGTATGATTTTGCAGCCTCTGGTGGAAAATGCAGTGCAACATGGAATCCACGACTGTATGGAAACTGGAAAAATCAGAATGTCTATTCACAAGGATGGAGATGATCTGGAAATCACAGTCAGTGATAATGGCGCCGGAATGACACAGGAGATGATCAGGTCTGTTATGGCAGGGAAAGCACGAAATAATGGAGAGGACCGTTATTCTACAGGTATAGCAGTAGGAAATGTAATTGACAGATTGGAACTGTATTATAAACAAAAAGATCTTCTTACCATAGAAAGTGAGGGTCTTGGACTTGGAACCAGTGTGCATATCACCTTACCTGTGGAGTTTGAAAGCACCAGTGAATGAGTAAAAAATGATAGCATGGAGTATGCTGCAATGAGCAGTGAACAGAGGCTGAATAAAGGGGAGTAAAAAATGTACCGTATTCTGATAGCAGATGATGAAGGACTTATGCTGGAAGCTTTTAAAGGAGTGATTCTGGCTGAATTCGGAGATAAATGCAGTGTGGAAACTGCGAAAACAGGAAGGGCGGTAATCGAGAAGGCGGAGACCTTTCACCCGGATATTGTGTTTATGGATATTCACATGCCTGGAATTAACGGAATCCAGGCCATGCGGGAAATCCGGAAGTTCAACAATTCCGCCTTGTTTTATGTGGTTTCCGCATATGACAAATTTGATTACGCCAAAGAAGCCATCAATCTTGGTGTGGAACAGTATCTTACGAAACCGATTTCGAAAAGTAAGATTATTTCTGTGGTGGAAGAAGCGACAGCAAAGGTGGATAAGGTTCGTGATCAGAGAAGTAATCTGTTGAAAATCCAGGAAAAGCTAGAGACAGTTATCCCGGTTGTGGAATCTGGTTATGTGAATTCTCTTCTTTTCCAGAAGGAGATGGCAGCAGCAGGTTATTACCAGCAGCTTCTGGATATTGAATATGGCCAGGGTTATGTTATGGTGGTGCAGTTTGGACAAAGCTATGAAAATGGAAGACTGGTAAGCCCGGTTGGAATGAATGTGAAGGCGCAAAGCTTTTATCCGGAATTCCGGGATGTGGTGAAGTCTGCTTTTCCCTGTGTGGTTGGAAATATTATGTCCAACCGTATCCCTGTGGTAGTGCCTTGTGAAATTTTCCAGAATCCTTACGAAGACCGTATCGATCTGGTGGAAAAGGCAAGAGAGCTGGTGGCAAGGCTGGAGGGCAGACTGGATGCAAAATTCCGTGTGGGAATTGGAAGAGTATGGGAAATGGAAGAGCTTGAGAGATCTTACCGTGAAGCACTCCGGGCATTAAACGGAAGCCTGAGCCGGGTAATTCATATAGAGGATCTTTCCCAGAATGGTGTCTATGACGAGGCTTTTCCCGGCAATGATGAGAAGCGGATGTTCCGCTGCCTTGAGGAGGGAAATGAGGAGGGGATGCTCCAGGAGGTGAACTTCTTCTGTGACTGGATGGTGGAGCATTATTCACAGGATATGAATAATATCCGCCTGAAAATACTGGAGTTTATTATCTGGGGAGAGAAGATTGCTTTTGACAGCGGCGCGATCAATTATGGATTTAGTTACCGCAGGGACTATTTGGATACTGCAATGTCGCTTTCTACCTATGAGGATCTTCGTAAATGGTTCCAGGAAAAGATGGTAAATGTATGCCGGGCAATCCGGGATCAGAAGGAAGATCAGTCTAATTCCGCGGTAAAGAAGGCCATGCTTTATATTCAGGAAAATTACAGCAGGGATATTTCTCTGGATGATGTGTCCAGTCAGGTGAATATCAGTCCTTATTATTTCAGCAAGATTTTTAAGGAGGAGACTGGAGAGAATTTTATTGAGTATCTGACCAGAGTCCGGATCGATAAAGCCAAAGAGCTTCTGGTGGATGAAAATGTGAGCGTAAAGGAAGCGGGAATCCAGAGCGGCTATTCAGATCCAAATTATTTCAGCAGGATTTTTAAGAAGCAGATGGATATGACTCCAAGTGAGTATAAAGCGAGGTATGGAAAATGAGAAAGTGTCGTTGGTTGCTCTTGTCGCTGGCTTTGCTCCTGACAGCTGCATTGGCAGCAGGTTGCGGAAATAAGCCTCAGGAGCCGCAGAAGGAAGAAGCAAAAGAGGAAGATAAGCTGCAGATCGGGCTTAGCTTTGACTCTTTTGTAATTGAGAGATGGCTGCGGGACCGGGATATGTTTGTTTCTACTGCCCAGAGCCTTGGGGCAGAAGTGAATGTGCAGGTAGCCGGAGGCGTTGTGGAAGAGCAGATTTCCCAGATAGAGTATTTCATTAAGAAAAAGATGGATGTGATCGTGGTGATCCCTATTGATGGAAATGCTCTGTATGATGTGCTGAAGGAAGCCCGGGAAATGGGGATTTATATAATCTGTTATGACCGCATTGTGGAAAATGTTAATGCAGATCTGTATATTACCATTGATAATGAAAAGGTTGGAACCCTTATGGGAGAGGCTCTGGTCAAGGCTTGCCCGGAGGGAGGAAATATTTTTGCCATCAATGGATCTCCTACAGACAGAAATGTGGATGAAGTTGTGCGTGGCTTCAATAAGGTTATTGAGGACAGTAATCTGAATGTGGTTTATACGGGATATTGCGATAACTGGATGGCAGAGCTGGCCGGAAATTATGTGACTCAGGGGTTGGAAGTTACAAAAGATATTGTAGGGGTGATGTGCGGAAATGATGATCTGGCAAGTCAGGCAGTGAAGGTATTGTCGGAGAACCGGCTGGCAGGGAAGGTTGCTGTGGTGGCCCAGGATGCGGATCTGGCAGCTTGTCAGAGGATTGTGGAAGGTACACAGGAAATGACCGTCTATAAGCCTATTGAACAGGAAGCGAATACGGCGGCTGAGTTCGCAGTGGCGCTTGGCAAAGGAGAGGATATTACTTCCGGAGAAGGGGAATACAAGGCAGTAGAAACCTTCAATGACGGGACATATGACATTCCTTATTATAAAATCGATCCAATAGCGGTGACGGCGGAAAATATGGATAAGGTGATCATTGACGGGGGATTTCATACGAGAGAGGATGTCTATTTGAATATTCGATAAGGAAAGGTGCTTTAAAGCGGACGCAGTGCGGACGAAATAACAAAAAGACTGGTTCTTCAGGCAGCTACATGAAGAACCAGTCTTTTTGTATGGGGAAAAGAACTTTTTTATGAATATACTCTGTCGATTTGGATCACGGCACAATAGTTGCCATCGTCCATATTGCGGATGCGTTCTTTGAGGAGATTGGTGATCTCCACGTTGGTGAGTTTGCATTCGAAAGGAACCGCTATGTCGAAGATCAGGTTTGTGTGGGTAGGACCTTCTACTATGCGAAAATCGTGAATGGAAAGACGGCGGTCCAGATTGCGGGTGATTTCTTCAATCTGGCTGCGCATTTCATTGACCTCCTTGTTGTCTGTGACAATGGGATCAATGTGGATGGTGGCAGAACAATTTAGTTTGTCCTGAAGCTCATGCTCAATGTTGTCAATCTCATCGTGGATAATCAGCAGATCTCCGTGGGCGGGAACCTCAGCGTGGAGGGAAAGAATCAGTCTGCCTGGACCGTAGTCATGGACAATCAGGTCATGCATGCCGTGGACAAGGGGATGGGCAAGAACGATCTCTTCGATTTCCTCTACTAAATTTTTCTCCGGGGCTTGTCCGAGAAGGGGATCAATGGTATCCTTCATTGTAGTGATTCCGGTATAGAAGATAAAAATGCCCACCAGGACACCGAACCATCCGTCCAGCACCAGTCCGGTAAGCTGACTGATGATAGTTGCAAGAAGAACCAGACTGGTGGAAACTGTATCACTTAAACTGTCTCCGGCTGTAGCCTGCATGGCAGTACTGTCGATTTTGTGACCGATAGTGCGGTTATAGTAGTACATATATATTTTTACCAGAATAGATGCAATAAGGACAGCAATAATAACCGGGCTGCATTCAATGGGCTCCGGGGTGCGGATCTTGTCAATGGAGGAGCGGATCAGCTCGAAGCCCATGATCAGAATCGCAACTGAGACAAGAAGTCCGGAGATATATTCCATGCGTCCATGTCCAAAGGGATGCTCTGTATCCGGTTTTTGTCCGGAGAGCTTGAAGCCCACCAGAGTGATCACGGAGGAGCCTGCATCCGATAAGTTGTTGAAGGCATCCGCCGTGATGGCAATAGAGCCGCTTAGGATTCCGGCAAGCCATTTTCCTATAAAAAGAAAAATGTTCAAGGCAATTCCCACAGCTCCGCAGAGCATGCCATAAGACTGGCGAACCTGGGGGGAGCTGTAGTCTTTGTAATCTTTGATGAAAAAACGGGATAAAAATGTTATCATAAAAACTTCACCTCAAATATAAGAAG
>ENA-OROX01002914-OROX01002914.1-human-gut-metagenome-genome-assembly--contig:-NODE-2914-length-10983-cov-2.551153_pt1 | contig 10983 bp, 9 predicted proteins | sample MGYA00242133_ERZ509058 | MGnify/ENA primary metagenome ERZ509058 (study PRJEB26280, sample SAMEA2338751) | human gut metagenome | biome: human gut; feature: human-associated habitat; material: faeces...
GTTAGATGCCATAACATATGCAACACCATCACATTCCTGTGCAACGATTGCACTGTCTATAACACTTCCGATTGGAGGTGTATCTATTATTATGTAATCATACAGATCTCTTAAGACCTTTATAAGTGTCTTGAACACCTTGTTACCAAGAAGCTCTGTAGGATTCGGTGGCACAGGTCCTGAGAATACCACATTAAAGTTCTCAACATTCGTTGCATACATAACTTCCTCAAACTTGTTTATTCCTGATAAAAAGTGAGTAAGCCCCTTAACAGATGTATTAATCTTATATCGTCCAACAAGTACAGATTTTCTTAAATCTGCATCTATGAATATAACCTTCTTGCCTGCTTCTGCCAAAGATACTGCCAGGTTAAAGGACACTGTTGACTTGCCTTCACCCGGTGTTGTGCTTGTAAGCATGATAACTTTTACATCAGAGCCGCATAGCTGTATGTTAGTTCTTAAGTTCTTATATGCTTCGTTAGCTCTGTAATCAAGCTTTCTTAAGCGTTCTATGTTAATCGTCTGCATATCTTTTACACTCCTGTTTACTTGCTTCTTTTCTTCTTTGTCTTTCTAGACTTTTTATTCTTTCCCAGACCATCATCCATCTCTTCTGATATAGGAATAACTGCAAGTGTGCTAAGATCAAAATACTTCTCAACATCTTCAGTAGTTTTAACCGTATCATCTAACATTGACCTGATTATTATAACGGCACATGATAACACTATACCTAACGCTAAACCTATAAGTGTCCATTTCTGTACTGTATCAACTGCCGGTTCTTCTGACATCGAACCTTCTTCGATAACATTAACCTGCTCTATCTTCATGATATCGCATATCTTCTTTGATGAAACCTGCGCCACCTTATCAGCTATATCCTTTGCTCTTTTAGGATCATCACTTGTGACTGTTATCTGAAGTACTCTGGTATCTGATGGTGTATCCACAGATATAGTTGACGCCAGCTCAGAGGCTTTCATGTTAAGCCCAAGCTCTTTAATAACCTGATTCATAACTGGTGCGCTTGTAACAAGTATCTGATAATCTTTTGTAAGCTGTGTTGAGAGCTGTACATCCGACAATGTAGTTGCACTGTCGTTTGCTCTGTTAAGGACATATAGCTTAGTTTCTGATTCATACTTAGGTGTTATAAGAAACTTAGAAACAAGAAAACCTGCAAGTCCGACTATAATACCTGTTGCAATAATCACCAATATCTTTTCCCATAATATTGATAATATATGTCCTATATCAATCTCAACTTCATCATTCTGAACATTATCTTTACCCATTTGCTGCATTCTCCATATCTAATATATATCTTTTTATTATATCGGCCACTCCTGCATCATCATTAGAAGGTGCAATATAGTCTGCATATTTTTTTACCTCAGGATATGCATTTTCCATAACAGCTGATAAGCCCGCTATCTTTAACATCGGTATATCGTTCATGCCATCTCCACATGCTATAAGCTCAGCTTCTGTTATATCAAGCTTTGCAAGCAGCTCCTTCAGCGAATTATCCTTAGCCACACCATATGGAACAACTTCAAGAAAATAATCCTCTGAATAGAAGGCATCTATCACTCCATGATATTTTGAAAGCAATGCCTCCTGTACCGGAATAAGCTTCTCGTGTTTTCCAACTACTAGAAACTTAGATACAGGATAGTTTACATAAGCCTTCAGGTTATCTGTTTTTATGATTGCAGCGGCATTACAGAATGCTTCCTTTAAAACATATTCGTCTGTATCACTCTCTGATACAATCTTTCCATCTGAATAAGTTAATGCATATACATCGTTAGTTTTCGCAAAATCACATATATCATCTATACACTCTTTTGGCAGTTCATGGCTTACTATAGTCTCTCCTGTCACACAGTCCACTATCTTTCCACCATTATATGCAAGTATATATCCTCCTTTATCAGGAAGCTTTAATTCATCTGCTATAGGTGTTATCCCAAAAAGCGGTCTTCCAGATGCAAGTATAACCTTTACACCAATATCTATCGCTTTATCTACTGCTTCTATATTCTTAGCAGGTAATTTTTTATTATGATCTGTAAGTGTTCCATCAAGATCAAGTGCTATTGCTTTGTACTTCATAACTTCTCCATCATACCGTCTTTATATTTTTACCAATAGAAACTTTAACATATAAATGTATGAATTACAACTTATTAATTAATTCTCATCTGGTCAAAAGCACCTGATATGTCAAGCATACCATAACCAGCTGTTACATTTGGATATTGCTCACTGTTCTGCCTTTTAGCACCTCTTATCAGGTATGATTTAATCTCCGTATTTCCGATTACCTCCCTGTTTTTATTAGTCACACCCCAGCTTAAAAACAGTGCGGCCGCTCCTGCTGCATGTGCGGCTGCTATACTTGTTCCCGACATTCTTTTATAGCCTTTTACGCCTCCAACACCATATACATCGACACCCGGCGCCACTATATCTGGTTTTACCCTGTTATCAGCTGTATATCCCCTGCTGCTGTTTATATCACTTCCACCAGTATTATGATTATATGCTCCAACTGTTATTACCCTTGCAGCACAGGCTGGCTCTACTAATGTTATATCAACATCAGATTCAAGAAAATACGCATCTGAGGCACTAAGAAACCTAGGCGTTATCCACGCATTAAAATATCCTGGCAGGCTGGTAAGACTATAAATAAGTACTTTCCATACTCCCTCCGCAGGACTTTCAAATCTCATAAATATTATTTCCTGCCCTGCAACACTTTCTGTTATCTGATAATCAACATATATTCTTGAATTCTCAAGTAAAAAGGCATATTCACTGCTCATCCCTATTCTTGCTGGTATACGGGGTATAATCTCGCCCGTTGGCGAGACTATGGATACAGAAAGAACATCCAGGCTTTTTGCCCATATTTCTATAACAAAACCCTTTCCTCTTTTATCTACATTAATCTCCATAGATTTGCTATCTGCTGCTATACCTGCATAACCACTAAAATGTGTTCTGCTTACAGCCTCATTCCCTGCTGGAACAACAACGCATGTATTCGTAAGCTTTGTATATGCATCAAAAACATCTGCAAGTGGTGTTGCTCCTGTTCTTGAACCAGAACCGCTCCCAACACCTGATATTATAACAAGCGGCTTATTTCTTCTCTGTGCATAATCCTTTAGAAATGTTGCTGCAAGCATTATATCGCTTTCCTGAAAAGCTGGCACATCATCTTTTATATAAAAATAATCCCTTAAATATCTTTTGGCACCTTTAAGCTTAACACATACTATATCTGCCTCTGGTGCAACACCTATATAGCCGTCAGTATATGATGAAGCTGCTATCCCCGCCATAAAAGTACCATGTCCGTTAATATCCTGGCTTTTGACGTGGCTATATGGATCTTCTCCGGCTTCATAAGCCCGTATGGCAATATTTATAGCATCGGCTTCATACACTCTTCCATAGCTTACAAGACTTGAAGCCTCATATTCGACTGTCTGGTCCCATATAGCCAGTATTCTTGTATTGCCAGAGCTGTCCTTAAAGTTATTTCTTAAGTAATCTATTCCTGTATCAATAAAGCCTATGATAACGCCCTGGCCTCTTGCATTAAGAAAAGGCTGGCTTGTTATATTAACTGCACCAGTTTCTTCCATACTTGATATATCAGCACCTAAAACAGCCTGTCTGTCAGACAGCTCCATAAGTCCATATATCTTAGGTATTGTATAGTATCCTAAAGAGCTTATATTTAACTCCCTGTTTTCTGGCAGCCTGCTATGCATTATAATCCACTGTTCATCAACCTGCTGGATGCATACATCAGGATTGTTTTCAAATATTTTACTGACTATCGGAATATTGACAACTATGTAATCATAGATATCTTCATCCATAATCATCTTACTACACTCTGACATATAAAAATAATGTCCTTAAAGATATTCTTCAAGGACATTATATGTTTAATAATAATAAGATATGATTACATACCTGGAAGTGCTTCCTGTCCACGCATCATTATAACAGGTACACCCTTGTTGTTAATATAATCCTCTGTTATAAGCACAGAACCTATATTATCATCCTTAGGTATCTCATACATTATATCCAGCATATACTCTTCAATGATTGAACGCAGGGCTCTTGCTCCTGTTTTCTTCTCCATCGCTTTCTTAGCGATAGCTGAAAGTGCGCTATCATCAAACTCAAGACTTACCTCATCAAGCTCAAGAAGCTTCTGATACTGCTTAAGTATGGCATTCTTAGGCTCTTTCATAATCTTTACAAGCATATCCTCTGTAAGTCCATCAAGCGAGAATACGATAGGAAGTCTTCCTAAAAATTCTGGTATCATTCCAAACTCTCTTAAATCCTCTAACTCAACCTTTGATAATATGTTGCTGTCATTATCATACTTATCCTTAAGGTCTGCATTAAAGCCTATGGATGACTGTTTATTAAGCCTTGCCTTTATTATGCTTTCAAGCTCCGGAAAAGCTCCTCCACATATAAACAATATATTTCTTGTATTAACAGTAACCTGTGGAACCATGGCATTCTTGCTTGTTGCACCTACTGGAACCTCCACATCACTTCCCTCTAAGAGCTTAAGCATTCCCTGCTGTACTGATTCTCCACTTACATCCCTGCTTCTTGTTTCCTTCTTCTTGGCTATCTTATCGATCTCATCTATAAAGATGATGCCTCTTTCAGCCTTTTCAACGTCATTATCTGCCGCAGCTAGAAGCTTCGATACTACGCTTTCTATATCATCACCTATATATCCTGCTTCTGTAAGAGAAGTAGCATCAGTAATAGCAAGTGGCACCTGAAGGAGTCTTGCAAGTGTCTTTACAAGATACGTCTTACCACTACCTGTAGGTCCTATCATAAGCATGTTGGACTTTTCTATCTCTATGTCATCCATGGTATTTGTTGCTACACGCTTATAATGATTGTATACAGCAACTGACATGACCTTCTTGGCATGCTCCTGTCCTATAACATACTCATCAAGCATACGCTTGATTTCATGTGGTGCAGGAAGCTTTTTAAGATCAAGCTTTTCTTCTTTCTTATCTTTATTATTTTCTTTGCTTTCCTCCTTCTTTTTCTTAACCTTCTGCTTATCTGACATATTATTTCCCATCATATTGAAACCACCAAACATCCCCATGTTAGGCATGTTTGGGATTCCTTTCATAAGCTCGTTATAATCTATGTCATTGTTGTTTATTGCATCAAAGGTCTTTTGCATGCAATCAGGGCAGACATATAATCCACCTGGCATGCTTATCATCTTGCCTGCTTTAGATTCTGTCCTTCTGCATACATAGCATACTTTTTCATATTCATCGTTATTATTATTATTATTATCACTCATATATTCCTCTATTCCGCATCAGAGGAGTTATCAGCTTTTCTTACCTAATGTAACCTCTGTGCTCTTTAGTACATATTCACTACCCTCAAGATGATAGTAATCAATCTTTACTTTTTCGCCAGCTGCATAGTACTGCAGTGTTGACTGCAGACCTGACATAGTAGTTATAGTCTGGTCATCAAAGCCTACTATAATATCATAAGCTGAAAGTCCTGCCTTCTCTGCTGCTGAACCTGATGCAACTGTTCTTATCATAATACCCTGTGGGTATCCATACATAGATGCATATGTGCTTGTAACATCTATTGCTGCGACTCCAAGATATCCTGCATTATCTGATGATACCTTCTGTCTTGTCTGTTTGCTCATAAGTGAACTTATAAGATCCTTTACGTTTGATACTGGTATTGAATATGCCATGCCTTCGACACCATCACTTGATGTCTTGGCAAAATTAATTGCTATAACCTTACCACTTGCGTTAAGAAGTGCTCCACCACTGTTACCAGAATTAATAGCTGCATCTGTCATAATAAGACCTGAAAATGTTACATTATTAACTGTGATAGATCTGTCTAATGCACTTATAATACCTGTTGTAACTGACTGTCCTTCACCAAGTGCGTTACCTATAGCAACAACCTGCTGACCTATTGTAATTGTATCAGAATCTGCAAGTTCTGCAATAGCTATTTTACTAAGTGTGTCAGAAGGTATATCTGATAAAGACACTGCAACTACTGCTATATCCTGATCAGATTTAGACCCCTTTACTGTTGCATTTACTGACTGATTGTCTATAAATACACATTTAAGATTGGAAACTTTGTCAACAACATGCGCATTAGTTACCATAAGAAGCTCTGTATCATTCTTACCAACTATAATACCTGTTCCGCTTGTTGATGCCTCATACTGCTGCTGTCCACCCCAGTTAAATATTGAAGATGAACTGCTTGTCACTGATGTTGTACCATTGAGTGCAACCATGGCTGGAAGTGCCGCAGATGCTACACTTTCCACATTCATTGCTGATGTTGACAGATTGGTATCTCCTAAGGTATTTAACTGGTCTGTTGTAGTTCCTATATTACTTGAAACAGTCGATATCGTATAGTTTCTGTTATCAGAACCACCAAGATACTTTTTCTCAAGCTTATAAGTTCCATACATAGCTGAACCGGCAACAACACCGAATATAGCTGCTGATAAAACTATGCTTAAAAACTTCTTAGGCCATGTAGTCTTTGTGGCACTATGTCCATCCAAAAACCGGTTATGCTTCTTCTGTTTCTTCTGATGCTCATCTGCTGTCTGGCTGTTGTTTGTACTATTACCAGCTACATATGAGTATCTGTAAGTTGACTGGCTATCTGTATCTGTGTTGTTTGCATTATTTGTATTGCTGTATTGTGCATATCCAGTATTCTGATTAAATTCAGTATTCTGACTGTTTCCAGTATTCTGACTGTTTCCAGCACCTTGATTATATCCGTCTGTATTCTGGCTATAGCCTGAGTTCTGGTTATATCCTGTATTTTCGTTATTACCTGTATTTTCGTTATTGCCTGTATTTTCGTTATTGCCTGTACCCTGAGTATTATAAGAATTATTATTCTCATAATTGTTTTCTTCATTATTATACATATCCAACACTCCTTTTTGTAGTTTTCTATAGAAAATGTGGTCATATATATTTTACCTGTATATGAAATATAAAATGAACACATTTCGTTTTCATACGTTTAGTATATTCACGAAATGTGTTCATATTGTGTTTTACTTGTTAAGAAAATCTGAACTATCATTTATTCTTTAAGTGATTCCTTAAAACTTTCTGATACAGCCTTAAGTGCTTCCTCTTCATCACTTCCATCGGCTGTAAGTGTTATCTCTTCACCACATTTGACACCTGATGCAAGTATTGAAATAACACTTTTTGCATTAGCTGTCTTACCCTCACCATACTTAAAAGATATATCAGACTTATACTTAACAGCTTCATTACACATTGCTCCGGCTGGACGAAGATGTATTCCAAGCTGACTGGTTATTAAAATATTCTCACTTACCATAACAATCCTCATTTCTATGCATATCTTTACGCATTTAATTTAACTTATATATGTGTACTATCTTGTAGTTGTCTGTTGTGTCTGGCTGCTGCTATTGTCAACTGTTGTTTCCTGCTGTTTAGAAGACAACGTAAGCTTCACTGAGCTGCTTCCTAAAACACTGCAGCCATCTGGCACACTCACACTTACATCTACACTATGTGTTCCAGCTGATAGTCCAGCTGCATTAACATTGCATGTTATATCTGTAGCACTGACATTATCTAATATCGTTCCTGTTCCGGATATTATAACATCTATACCTGTTCCTTCAATCACAGCATTATACCCTGATGATACGTTTTCAATCTCTATCGCATCTGATGATATGTGAACTGTCTTTGTTGAAGCTTTAGATATCTTTATAGTAACCTGCAGTCTTGAATCAGAAACTATCTTAACACCAGAAGGCACATAGTCTGTCAGCTTGAATGTATACGTCTTATCTTCGCTAAGCCCATCTACCGAAACGGCTGATGAAGGAATAGTTATATTATCTATCTTTGATAATGCCTCCTGCTGCCCGCTTATAACAACCGAGGTCTGGCTAAGACTTGTACCCGTTACAACACAATCCTGTGAAGGTGTTCCACTTGTTTTTACTACAACTGGTACAGTTTTTGTTCTTGCCATCTCTACTATCACATCTGCTGTTTCTGATGACATTTCAAGTTCTTCATTTGCTATTATATTTCCATCTGAATCATACATATTAATGTCTGACTGGGTATTAACCGTTCCTTTGGCACCAGATACATCAACATCAACTCCGACTGAGGCAACCCCTTCAACTAAAGATGTTGGACCAGTCACTTTAATATATGTTGGTGATGTTGTTGTTGATGCAACAGCATATCCATTTGCCGGAGTGCCTGTTGTATTAACATTCACAGCGTATGTGTTTGTATCCCTGTTTTCTATGCTTAACTTAAGAGCTGATGTTCTTGGAACAGCTTCAACGTTATTAAGCACCTGTCCATCTTTGACCACCTGAACCTGTATATCTACATAATCTGTAAATGCAGTAACTTTACTTAAATCAGCTGTTGCAGCTATATCACTTGTCTTAAGATCTGTAACCACACTTTTTGGTCCACTTACTGTAACAGATATCTTACCTCCATCAACAACCTCAAAGGTATAATTCTTTTCAGTAAGACTCTGTGTATTAACCAGCTGGACTGTGATATTACTGAAAGTATAGCTGGTGTTTGGATCATATATATTAACAATGACCGTCCATAATATCACCGCAAATACTGCAGATACGATTTTCAGGCTGAGATTATTAAATATCTTCTCTTTCATGCTTCAACCTGCCCCTCCATATCTTAAATGACTTGACATCTATAGTTCTTCTTCTGATATATTCAAGTTTATTCTTCAGTGAATCAGAATCTATATCATGTATAAGTTCTCCACCAAATGCTACAGATACCTTACCAGTCTCTTCTGATACTATGATGGTAAGGCTATCTGTTGCCTCACTTATACCAACACCTGCCCTGTGTCTTGTTCCAAGTGCTTTGCTAAGATTAACATTATCTGTGAGTGGAAGATAACATGTTGCAGCAACAACCCTGTTCCCTCTGATTATAACAGCTCCATCATGAAGTGGCGTATTATGTTCAAATATATTAATAAGAAGCTGGCTTGTCACTATACCATCTACAGGTATACCAGTCTTTATATACTCTTCAAGCACAATATCCTGCTCTATAACTATAAGTGCACCTGTCTTTACAGCTCCCATCTTATAACAGGCATCTACAATCTCATCTGCTGTCTTAACACTGAAGCGTTCATCTTTATCACTGTTATCTCCAAAGTTAAAGAACCTGAGCATAAAGCGTTTTCTTCCAAGCTGTTCAAGTGCACGCCTTAATTCTGGCTGGAATATAATAACCAGTGCTATAATACCGACACTGATTGTCTTTCCTGCTATCCATAAAATAGTTTTAAGGTTGAGAAGATACGCTACAACCGCAAAAAGAGCCACCACTATTATGCCCTTTAAAAGTGCCCATGCCTTGGTGTTCATAATCCACAACAGAATATTATATAAAACTACTGCAATAATAATAATCTCTATAACATCTGTCCATGTAATCCTTGGTATATATAATTTTGAAAAGTAATTCTGTAACAGATTACCCGATGTTGTCACGTTCTCACCCCTTTTTATATTAAGATGTAAGGCTTAAAAATATTCTGCCACTTACTGATGTAAAGGTCAAAAATATTCTGCCACTTACTGATTACTTGTCAATAAAGTATATATCATCTTCTTCCTCAGTTGCTGCTGTTGTAGACTTTGACTGTCTTACATCACTTATATCTGAGGCTTTTTTTGTCTTTCTTGCATTTATCTGCTTTACTCTAACATCCTCTCCGGCAACATTTATCTTAGGTACTGCCTTAACATAGTAATAGTATTCATCATCTTCGTACTGAAGATTCTCACTTCTTGAATAATCTACGGAGAAAAAGAACAGTTCCAGAATCACTCCGATAACCGCTGCTCCGATACTTCCAAAAATCAGTGAACCATAAGATGCATGGACTCCCATAGCGACATCTCCGATTGCCACTACTACAATATTCACAACAGCTCCCGTTATAACCGCAATAGTCCATGCATGTGCGATTGCCTGTTTGCGAAGCGTATAAACAACCAGTGTACAGATAATAAATGCAACAAGGACAATCCACAGTTCTTTATTCTGGAAGACCTGTTTTGCATATTTCCCAATCTGTCCCATCATACCTTTCACAGAACCGCCCTGCATACCGGAGGCTGCTTTTTTCATATAAGCCATCATATAATATACAACCGTTCCACATCCCACTGCCACCATGGAAATCGGTGACAGTAAAAGCGCACATGAGATTGGAACAACAACCGGAATCTTAAGTGCAAATGCCAGTGGTGTCAAAAGTACAACGATTGCCATCTTCGGTGTAAAACGAAGATAAAAAATATACATGATCAGGAAAATCAATGCTGTTACAACAAGTGCTGCGATGGATACTGAATACATATGTACAAGAATCAGTGCTGTTGCCAGAATCACTGTAATGATCGGCGGAAAGAAAGTTGCAATAATTGCAAGTGCCAATGCCACCACCGGCGATGCCAGTGTCTTCATAAATCCTACATTATTGTTGATCATGTAAAATGTCATGACCGCCAGAACAAATTGTATTGCTTTATCCGCCACAATTGAGTATCTGGAATACAAATCCTGCATTCTCTCCCGTATTACATATAAACTGTCCATTACTTTGTCTCCTTTTCATACATCTTCAACAATCTCGTCAGAATGTGATTATATCTCTTTACCCGCTGTCTCGCTTCCTGATGCTTTTTATTATACAGGTGGCTTGCAATTCCAATATAAGACACAAGAACTACCACATATCCGACAACTGCCGCGAGAACCAACGTAATCAATAATGCTGTTGACA
>ENA-OROX01002915-OROX01002915.1-human-gut-metagenome-genome-assembly--contig:-NODE-2915-length-10979-cov-5.228122_pt1 | contig 10979 bp, 9 predicted proteins | sample MGYA00242133_ERZ509058 | MGnify/ENA primary metagenome ERZ509058 (study PRJEB26280, sample SAMEA2338751) | human gut metagenome | biome: human gut; feature: human-associated habitat; material: faeces...
AACCCCATTTTTTTGATAGCGATAGATGTTTTTCAACAGACTTAAAGAATCATGATATGATTCTTATTATAGAGGAGGATAACCGATGAAGACATTAAAACAGGCAACTGTCGGAGAAACCGTCAAGGTTGTCAAGCTGCACGGCGAGGGCGCTATCAAGCGCAGAATTATGGATATGGGGCTTACAAAGGGCGTAGAGGTATACGTCCGCAAGGTAGCACCCTTAGGCGACCCTGTTGAAGTAACGGTAAGAGGCTATGAGCTTTCGCTCAGAAAAGCCGACGCCGAAATGGTAGAGGTCGAATAATCTCTGCGTTTCAACAATTTGATCAGGTAATAAACTTAAATGGTTAGTGAAAGCTAAGACTTTTATGGCTTTATGAAAGAGAGGAATTTTCCCGATGAGTTTAAAAATTGCGCTCGCAGGTAACCCTAACTGCGGCAAAACCACATTGTTCAACGCTCTGACGGGCTCAAACCAGTTTGTAGGTAACTGGCCCGGCGTTACCGTTGAAAAGAAGGAGGGTAAGCTCAAAAAGAGCGACGGAGTAGTAATTACCGACTTACCCGGTATCTATTCGCTGTCACCCTACACACTTGAAGAAGTAGTTGCAAGAAACTATCTTATCGAGGAGCGTCCCGACGCTATACTGAATATCATTGATGGTACGAACCTTGAAAGAAACCTTTACCTTACAACACAGCTCACAGAGCTTGGCATTCCTGTTGTTATTGCCATCAATATGATGGATATAGTAAAGAAGAACGGCGACAAGATAAACATTGAGGAGCTTTCAAGGGAGCTTGGATGTAAAGTTGTCGAAATCTCGGCTCTTAAGGGTACGGGAATAAAGGAAGCCGCAGACGCTGCGGTTGAAGCGGCAAAGAACGGCAAGACAGTTCCTATGCACACGTTCTCAGGTCCTGTTGAGCATACGATAGCTCACATAGAGGAAGCCGCAGTACACAATATGCCCGAAGAACAGCAGAGATGGTACGCTATAAAGCTGTTCGAGCGTGACGACAAGGTTATTGAAAAGCTGAATCTTGACAGCGCTGTAATGGCTCACATTGACGAGGATATAAAGAACGTCGAAAAAGAGCTTGACGACGACGCAGAAAGCATTATCACAAACGAAAGATACGTTTACATAGCTGAGATTATCAAGGGCTGTTACAAGAAGAAATCGGCTGGTCAGCTGACAACCTCGGATAAGATTGATAAGGTCGTTACAAACCGATTTGCCGCTCTTCCGATATTCGCTGTAATAATGTTCCTCGTTTACTATATTTCAATGGTAACGGTAGGTACAGCCGCAACAGACTGGGCAAATGACGGACTGTTCGGTGACGGCTGGCACTTGTTCGGAATAGGCTCGGCAGATTATGAGGACGCATCGGGCGCTTACTCTGACGCTTTGGAGGCTGTTAACGGTTTCGTTACAATAGAGCCTGACAGTGAGGATTTTGAGCCAGGTACTGCTCTTGAAACGCTCAAGTCATACAAGCCCGAAGGCGAGAATCCTTCAGTGCAGATAGATGTAGAGGACGAAGAAACACTTGAAGTAAGCCAGCTTACAGTTTACTACAAGGAAATCCCTGCAAACGCAGATAAAGACACGACACTCGGCATCACATATCTTGACGCTGTTAAGTACTTTGAAGAAGGCGGCGAAAGCGCATTTGAAGAACCCGATCCCGCAAGCTACGGCGTATGGGTACCCGGTATCCCCGTACTTATCGAGCAAGGTCTTGACGCTGTTAACTGCGTAGACTGGTTAAAGGGTCTTATCCTTGATGGTATTGTTGCCGGTGTAGGCGCTGTACTCGGCTTCGTTCCGCAGATGCTCGTACTGTTCATTCTGCTTGCTATTCTTGAGGCTTGCGGTTATATGGCCCGTATCGCATTCGTGCTTGACCGTATCTTCAGAAAGTTCGGTCTTTCCGGTAAATCGTTCATACCGATACTTGTCGGCACAGGCTGCGGTATCCCCGGTATCATGGCATCGAGAACAATTGAAAACGAGCGTGACCGCCGTATGACGATCATGACAACAACATTTATCCCCTGCGGCGCTAAGCAGCCGTTCATAGCAATGATAGCAGGCGCTATCTTCGGTGGTTCACCCTGGATTGCAACGGGCGCATACTTCTTAGGTATGGCGGCTATCATCGTTTCGGGTATCATTCTTAAGAAAACAAAGATGTTCGCAGGAGATCCCGCTCCGTTCGTAATGGAGCTTCCCGCATATCACATTCCTACAGTTGGAAACGTACTGCGTTCAATGTGGGAGCGTGGATGGTCATTCATCAAGAAGGCAGGTACTATCATCCTCCTTTCAACTATCGTAGTCTGGTTCACATCATTCTTCGGCTGGGTAGACGGTGCATTCACAATGCTCGATGAATCACAGATGGATTGCAGTATCTTAGCTAATATCGGTAAGGCTATCTGCTGGATATTCGCACCTCTCGGCTGGGGCGACTGGCAGGCAACTGTTGCGGCTGTTACAGGTCTTGTTGCAAAGGAAAATATCGTTGCGACAATGGGTATCCTTTACGGAAGCGGCGACGCTACTGTATGGCAGACGCTTGCAAGCAGCTTCACAGCTGTAACGGGTATGTCGTTCCTCGTATTCAACCTTCTGTGCGCTCCCTGCTTTGCCGCAATGGGTGCTATCAAGCGTGAAATGAACAACGCTAAGTGGTTCTGGTTTGCTATCGGTTATGAGTGCGGTTTTGCTTATGTAATCGCTCTTATGATAAACTACTTCGGCAAGCTGTTCACAGGCGCACTTGCAGGTGCAGGCGACATAATCGGTCTTATCGTTGCATTCCTTATCCTTGCCGCTCTTATCTACCTTCTCGTTCGTCCTTACAAGGAGAGCAAGAAGCTCGGCGTTAAGGTCAAGGTTACAAAGTAAATTCTGAAAGATATTAAAAAGGAGTGATCTTTATGGATCCTGTTGTAGGTTCAATAATCGTAGCGGTAATTTTACTTGCGGTGATCATACTGATCATTCACAAGCTGGTAAGCGACAAGAAAAAGGGCAAGTTCTCTTGCGGCGGCTGCGTCGGATGCAGCGGTCACTGCGCCCAGTGCCACGGCTGTAGTTCAGCCCCTGAGTCGCAGACGAAGAAAAGCAAATAAGTAATCAATAAAAGTATGAAGCGGAGCCGTATGGTTCCGCTTTTGCTTTGAAAAGGAAGATAAAAAATATCCGCACTGCCGTGCAGCATCTGTGGCAGTGCGGATAAATTTATCTTTTTATTTCAGCTTTTCGGCATCGGGTATGGCGTCTGTTACCTCTACCTCAGCCTTCTGCTTGTAGCAGGCGAATATCTCGTCAAGCTCAAGCTTTTTCATCTTAGGTGTGACAAGGCTCACAAGCGGTACAATTATAAGTCCTGCGGCCATAAGGAACATACCGAAGTTTACGGGAGATGCAACGTTGAAGCCGAGTATAGTACCTGCAGGCTTGATTATCATATGCAGTACGGTGCCGATAACGCCTACGCCGAAGCTGACGTAAACGCTTATCTTGGTAACGCCCTTCCAGAAAAGACCGTACATAAACGGTGCTAAGAACGCACCTGCAAGCGCACCCCACGAATAGCCCATAAGATCGGAGATAAGAGCGTTCTTATTGAGGGCGATGATTACCGATATTGCAAGGAAGATAGCTATGAAGGCACGCATTACTATAAGAGACTTCTTTTCGTCGAGCTTATTCTTGCAAAGGGGATTTATAAGGTCGAGCGTCAGCGTTGAGCTTGATGTAAGCACAAGCGAGGACAGCGTTGACATTGATGCGGAAAGAACGAGGATAACGACAATACCGATAAGTATTTCGGGGAGTGATTCGAGCATCTTCGGGATAATTCCGTCCGAGCCTATCTGCGCAAACTCCTCATCGGATACGAATATTCTGCCGAAGCCGCCGAGGAAGTAGCTTCCGCCCGCAACGACAAGCGCAAAGACAGTTGATACTATCGTGCCTGTTCTGATAGAACGCTCGTCCTTTATCGTATAGAACTTATGTACCATCTGAGGAAGTCCCCACGTTCCGAGCGATGTGAGTATAATTACGCCGAGCAGATTTATCGGGTCGGGTCCGAAGAACGAAACGAATCCGCCGTTGAGACCGGGAGAAGCTGTGCCCTCCGTGCTGATATGCGACAGCTGATTCAAAGCCTCGCTGAAGCCGCCCTTTGAGGCAAGCGTAGCCGCAATTACCGCAACTATGCCGACAAGCATTATAATTCCCTGCACGAAGTCGTTAAGCGCCGTTGCCTTATAGCCGCCGACAATAACGTATACTGCGGTAATTACCGCCATACCGACAACGCAGAACGAATAATCAATATTGAACGCCATTCCGAACAGTCTTGACAGGCCGTTATAAACACTCGCTGTGTACGGGATAAGGAATACGAACACAATTATCGCCGAGATTATCTTCATAGCCTTGCTGTTGAAGCGTCTGCCGAAAAATTCGGGCATTGTGGCTGATTCAAGATGCTTTGACATTACCCTTGTCCGTCTGCCTAAGATAAGCCACGGCAGAAGCGAGCCGAGTATTGCGTTTCCTATGCCTATCCAGGTTGAAGCAAGTCCGAAGTTCCAGCCGAATTTGCCTGCGTAGCCGACAAAGATAACAGCCGAAAAATAAGATGTACCGTATGCAAAAGCCGTGAACCACGGTCCTACGCTTCTGCCGCCGAGTACGAAGTCATTAACTGTGGAAGTCTTTTTACGGCAGTATATGCCTATGCCGACTACCGACAGAATGTACAGGATGAGTATTGCTAATATCATTTTCTGTCCCCTTATAAAAGAAATAATTATGACCGTTTAAAGTGTTATCGCTTTCAAGTTACGTCACTTTAAACGGCTAAAATGATTATATACGAAAAAACCCTCTTTGTCAAGCGAATGACAGGAGGGTTTTAAATAATTGTTATTTGTTACAAAAGAGGTAAGGGGAAATTATGCAAGATTACATCTTGCTCAGTTTGTAGAAAAAGTCTGTATTTATAAAAATAGAGCAAATTCTCTATCCCTATCCCCAAACCCCTTCCCCTCGGGAAGGGGCTATATTACTGGGGCTACCGCCCCTAGACCCCGTCGGGGGCTTTGCCCCTGCGACCCCATTTTTAAATAAGCAAGAGGTTTATCGACAGACTGATACAAGATTACATCTTGCTTAGCCGTCTTCCCTTGTTACCTTATCAAGAGCGATTGATGTTATGATCTTTTTATCTCCGCTCTTTGTGATAACATAAGTCATAGACTTGCTTGAAACCTGCTCGTTGACAAGACCGGGTATAGATACCGTAGGCGGATAATAATCAACGGTGAGCGTGTATGTTTCACCGACATTGCTTATTTTCGAAACTACGGGGTAGTAGTTCGGGATACGGTTTGTGTCTGCCACGATGTATACCTTTTTCTCGGAATTGTAGGTTGCAAGGTCCTGCACATGGCCTACTGTCTGGTGCTTTACCTCAATACTGCTTCCGAAAACATTCTTTGCCGCAGTTTCAACGTCAAATTCGGGAATATACATTACACCAGTGTCCGTTTCATAGTTGGACGTGTCGCCCGTGAGAAGTATTTTTGAAACTGCTATCTTTATTATAGTTGATTGTGTAAGCGTTGAAGCATCCTCAAAGCTGGGGGGATCGGTTGCGACAACGGGATAAAGGTAAAGGGCGAACTCTTCCTTAAGGTCGGTCTGATTGGATATCCTGCCTATCCCGCCGCTGATCGCTATTACGGTATTTACCGCACCGACTACAGCGAACACGATGATAAGAAGTCCGACAACAAAGTAGGCTATCTTCTTTGCAAGCCCTTTGTGGCGGTGTTCGGGAACATCGACAACGATGACCTCGTCCTGCTCGATCTCGCTCGGATCCTCCGACAGTGCCTCCTCTATAGAGCCTGCAAGTCCGTGAAGAACCTTGCTCTCGCTTTTTGCCTCTATGTGATTTTTATTCTTAATCCTCTTTTTTGCCATTTATAAGCGTTCCTCCTACCCTCTTGTCTGACCGTTTCCGTTGACAAGATATTTGAACGTTGTCAGAGCCTCAAGACCCATAGGTCCTCGTACATGGAGCTTCTGCGTTGATATGCCTATCTCTGCTCCGAGTCCGAATTCGAAGCCGTCCGTAAAGCGTGTGCTGGCATTTACATATACAGCCGCCGCATCGACTTCACGCTGGAATTTCTCAGCATTACGCAGATACTCGGTCACTATACACTCGCTGTGGCCTGTGCCGAAGCGGTTGATATGAGCTATAGCTTCATCTATATCATCTACTGTCTTTACGGCAATCTTAAGGTCGAGAAACTCTCTGCGGTAATCTTCATCATCGGCTATCTTTTCAAGCGTGATGTATGCACTGCTTGCTTCGTCGCCGACAAAGGTCACCTTTCCGTTCCACCTTTCAGCGAGCTTCTTCAAAAAGCCCTCAGCTATATTCTTATGAACAAGTACGTTTTCGATGGCGTTGCACACAGACGGACGCTGTGTCTTTGCGTTATCCACTATATCCACTGCCATATCAATATCAGCAAAGCGGTCAACATAAACGTGGCAGTTGCCCTCGCCTGTCTGTATTACGGGTACTGTAGCGTTCTTTATTACGGCGTTTATAAGTCCGCCGCCGCCTCTTGGGATAAGTACGTCAACATATTCGTTTGCTTTCATAAGCTCGGTTGCGGTATCTCTTGAGGTATCCTCTACAAGCTGTACGATGTCAGGATTGACGCCGTGCTTTTCAGCCGCCGCTCTCATAATACCGACAAGGCACTTGTTTGAATTTATAGCATCACTGCCGCCACGCAGAATTACAGTATTGCCGGCTTTAAGGCAAAGGCATCCTGCGTCTACCGTAACATTGGGGCGTGACTCGAAAATAATGCCGATTACACCGAGCGGTACGGATTTTTTTATTACGGTAAGGCCGTTAGGCAATGTGTTTCCGCCGAGAATTTTTCCTACGGGGTCGGGCAATGCCGCAACCTGTCTTACACCCTCAGCCATACCGTCTATTCTGGCATCGGTAAGGGTAAGACGATCCACCATAGAAGCCGCCATATTATTTTCGTGCGCCGCAGTTATATCAAGCTCGTTTGCCTTTTTTATTTCATCTCTGCCGTTTTCAAGCATTGCGGCGATAGTGGCGAGTATATCGTTTTTAAGCGACTGCGACAGCATTGCCGAGTTTTTAGCCGCCGATTTTGCCTTTTTTCCGAGTTCGTCTATGTAGCTCATATTTTTCCTTTCAGTCCTCGTCTGCGGTGAATACTGTGCAGACAGCCTTATTCTCAAACAGATCGTAAAGTATCTCGGGACGCTGACCGTTGATTATTACAGTCGGTATGCCGTGCTCCTTTGCGATAGTAGCCGCCTCGAGCTTTGTTATCATACCGCCGCTTGCAAACTCACTGCCCTTGTCCTTTGCTGAGCTTATCATCTCGCTTGTTATCTGCTTTACCTCAGGAATCAGCTTTGCGCCGGGAAGTTTAGGGTTCTTATCGTATAAGCCGTCAACATCGGTAAGGATTATCAGCAGGTCGGCACTGCACAGCGCCGCTACTATTGCGGATAACGTATCGTTCTCGTCAAAGTCAAGCTCCTGTATCGAAACGGTATCGTTTGCGTTTATTATAGGCACTATTCCCATATCAAGAAGCGTATTGAACGTGTTTATAACGTTCTCTTTTCTTGTCTTGTTGCTGATAACGTCACGGGTAAGAAGAACCTGTGCGACCGTGTGATTGTAGTTTGCAAATTCACGGTCGTAAATGTGCATAAGCTCGCACTGACCTATAGCGGCGCAAGCCTGCTTTTTCGGCATCTCCTTAGGCTTCGAGTGAAGCCCTGCCTTTGCCGCACCTACGCCCTGTGCGCCCGATGTAACAAATATCACGTCCTTGCCGGAATTTTTCAGATCCGACATTACCTCTATCAGCTTTGAAACACGTCTTATATTAAGATTGCCTGTGTTATGGGCAAGCGTGCTTGTGCCTACCTTTATAACAATTCTCTTTACGCTTGAAAAATCCATCATATATTTCCTCTTGCTTAGTCGAGCAGAATACGCTCGTCACAATATTCACATTCGCATATATCGCCCTGTACCTTGAAGCTGTGGGGGAGATAATGCTCAGTCTTTGTAATGCACTTGGGATTTGTGCATTCAACATCGTTCTTTATCGTGCCTGTCAGCAGCTTAGGCGCACCGAGCCTGCCCTCAAGCACGGATATTATAAGTGCCATACGCACGAACATTCCGTTCTTTGCCTGAGCAAAGTACATTGCTCTCGGATCGTCATCCACATCCATTGCTATCTCGTCTACTCTGGGGAGCGGATGCATAACTATCATATCCTTTGGCGCTTTCTTCATTTTTTCGGTATCAAGGCGGAATACGTCCTTCTGCCTGTTGTATTCTTCCTCGCTTGAAAAACGTTCCTTCTGTATTCTTGTCATATAGAGCATATCAAGCGATTCGCCTGTTATCGCCTCGTCAAGAGAATATATCTCCTTATAAGTACAGCCTCTTGCGTTAAGCACGTCCTTGATATATGACGGCAGAGCAAGCTCAGGTGTTGATATAAGTATGAACTCGTTGCCCTCATAGCGTGACAGCGCCTTAAGCTGTGAGTGTACCGTTCTTCCGTAACGCAGATCGCCGCAAAGGCCTATCTTCAAGTGGTCAATCCTGCCCTTTTCGTTTTTCAGAGTCAGCATATCGGTAAGCGTCTGCGTCGGGTGCAGATGTCCGCCGTCGCCGGCATTTATAACAGGGCAATCGGCTGTGAGTGCCGCCGCTTTCGCACTGCCCTCGTATGGATTTCTCATTACGAGAATATCGGCATAGCTGCTGACTATTTTCGTTGTATCCTTGATATTTTCGCCTTTGGAAACAGAAGATGTTGACGGATTATCAAATCCTATTATCGTACCGCCAAGCCTCAGCATTGCAGTCTGAAAGCTCATCTGCGTTCTTGTTGACGGCTCGTAGAACAGAGTACCCATTATCTTTCCGCTGCACCTTGAACGGTAAAGTGCGGGATTCTTCTGAATCTGCTGTGCCAGCTCAACTATCATATTCCACTCATCAGGTGAATATGAATCGAGATCGATAAGATTACTGAATGTTTCCATTGTTGTCATTTCCTTCCTTGCTTTGCGCATCCTCGCCTTTTTGAAGGGGAGTTATATATCCTTCCTTTATGCCCTCTGTGCTTTCTTCGGGCATAAAGATAATCTTGACGGTTTTAAGTATAAGCAGAATATCTTTGGCTAGCGTATATTTTTCAATATACATAAGATCGAGCTTCAGCTTATCGTAAGGGGTGGTGTTATACTTGCCGACAACCTGTGCATTACCGGTAAGTCCTGCCTTGACTTTAAGGCGGAATGCAAACTCGGGCATTTCCTTTTCATACTCACGGCTGATCTCGGGTCGCTCGGGACGGGGTCCTACGACCGACATATCGCCCTTGAAGATATTGAACAACTGCGGAAGCTCATCAAGTCTTACTTTTCTTATGAACTTTCCGACAGGGGTTACTCGTTTATCGCCGTCGCTTGCAAGTCGAGCCACGCCGTCGCTCTCAGCATTTACAACCATACTTCTGAATTTAAGGAGCTTGAATTCCTTTCCGTCCTTTGTAAGACGCACCTGCTTATACAGCACCGGACCATGATCGCACAGCTTTATAGCAATAGCTGTTATCAGCATAAACGGAGAAGCAATAATAATACCTATCGAGGACAGGAGAATGTCAAAGCAACGCTTGAAGAAACGCTGTTCAATACCAAGTCCGTAATTTTTGGAGATGATAAGCGGAGTGTCGAACAGCTCCATATTATCTCCGCCTCTTACGATAATATCGCTTATTTTCGGCACAAGATAGGTTCTTATTGATGTCTTGAAGCAGAACTTCAATATATCGTTCCTTATCTCGTTAGGGGTGTCGCAGATAACCACGCCGTCATAATTCGGTATCTCTGCAGTGATAGCTTCAAGCCCCTCGGAAACATTCATCATCCGGGTAATGTTGTATTTGTCATAACGCTTGCTCATTTTTTCAACAAGCATTCTTGCGGGCTGTTCAAGTCCGTATATCATTATCACATTCTTTGCAGGGTATAAGGCACGGAATATCTTTCCGCTTATAAACGCCCACAAAGCTATGACCACCGCCTGATACAGCGTGCCGACAAGAAGCGGTCGGGGATCAAGCATAGAGCGTGATATAAGGCATATCTGGATATAGGTTATGAAGTTTGTGCAAAGTGTAGCAAGAATCTGCGACACTATAATATCGGTCGTCTTATGAGAGCCGATCTTAAGTCCCTTGTATATTCTTGAGAAAACATAAAGAATTGCAAAGTACAATCCGAATAACAGCCAGTTTCCTTTTCTAAAGAAGCTGAAAGCCATCTCGCTGTTATAGTAATTCAGCCATATAATGCCGAAGGTGGAGGTTTCCCATGTAAGAAGTACCAGAGCATCTACTATAAGAGCGGTACGTTTGTATTTTTCTTTATCCTTATTCAATACGACACATCCTTGAAACCGCTTTTGAGCGGAAGTAGTTTATAATCGAATTTAGTATAGCACAATTTGTCGTAATAATCAAGACTTTTGCCGTTATATCACAAAACGCTCATCTTATATATTTCGGAAAACAATGACAGCCCACTGTAAAACAGCAGGCTGTCACCGGGAAATAAGGAAATAAGGAAAATACAAAAGAAAGCGTCGCTTTCTTTTTGTATTGTCTTGAGTATATCATAGCAGGTGGACTATAAAAAGGACAGGCTTAAGCCTGTTTGCCGCAATTTGTAGAAAAAGTATTTTGTTTAATGTGCTTCTGTTATATCGTTCAGCCTTGACAATGATAACAGGCTACCGATAGTTCTTTTTGTCGGACAGCACTTCTCGGGTTCGCT
>ENA-OROX01002919-OROX01002919.1-human-gut-metagenome-genome-assembly--contig:-NODE-2919-length-10965-cov-4.461045_pt1 | contig 10965 bp, 8 predicted proteins | sample MGYA00242133_ERZ509058 | MGnify/ENA primary metagenome ERZ509058 (study PRJEB26280, sample SAMEA2338751) | human gut metagenome | biome: human gut; feature: human-associated habitat; material: faeces...
CATTTGCCAATACGCTGCTACACTGTTGCGAACCAATCAAAGTAATCGCCAATACTATCGCATATACCTTCTTCAACATTTGTTTTTTCACAAAATATCCCCCCTTTTTAATAGCATAATCTCTCGGAATCTTCAGCCCAGTAAAATCAAGGCTTTCAGATTCCTCTTTTTATAAAATCCCCCACTTTTTTTGCCAAAATCGCTTGACAAATCTACCGAAAAATGTGGCGCTCCGCGCCCTTGATCAAAAGTACATTTTTCGATTGGAGGCGATTTTTTTGTTACCTGTTAATTGCGGCAGTCATGCTGACTACCAAAACTTTGTTGTTACTAATCTTCGTAAATATTATCCTGATCCAAATGCTTTTTCCCGTGATACATGGGATATTATTGAACGTTTCTGGAACCTCGATTTTTCTTACACTGATGAATTGCTTGCTGCCAAATATTCTAAGTTTGGACCTGCTCCAAGAACTCCATCCTGCATGCAGCGTTCTTACCTCCTGTCTATCGATTTTAAAGTCCATTCCATTACTGACTGGGCTGCCCAACTTAAGATTAATCCTCTTTATGCTATCCTCAGCGGATTTGACTTTGGGAACACTCCTGGTGTTGGTACTTTTTATGATTTTTTCAGGAAACTCTGGGATTCAGATTCTGATAATCTTTCTCCCCATATCCGTCCTCTCAAAAAGAAAAAAGTAGAACAGCCTAAGCAGAAAGGTTCTAAAGCCCTACCTGTTGAGAAAGTTACCGTTGACCAGTTATTTAAATCATTGGAAACGGATTCTTTTTCCATTGATGACCAGCCTTATGCATCCCTCTTTAAGATTTACAGCCATGAGTTTTTGACGGTCTCCATATCCAAAGGGTTCATCAATCCATCAGGCCTTTCTATTGCCGGTGATGGCACTCCCGTAGTCACGTCTGCACGTGAGCGTAAACACTGTGTTTGTGACTGCAAGGAAAAAGGTATTACAAATTGCGAATGTGACCGCTACTTTTCACAGACTGACTGTGATATCGGCTGGGATTCTTCCAGGGATTGTTTTTATAATGGCTATGATCTGTACATGCTGGTTGCTGCAAACTCTGAAAGTGACCTTCCACTATTTCCCCTGCTTCACCCAGCCTCCAAACACGATTCTCATGGATTCCTTGAAACTTATTTCCGTTTCAGAGCATTCCTTCCTGATCTTCATGTCAGCAAATGGATTCTGGATTCTGCCCATGATGCGCCTTACTATCTGTACTGCCGTGAAAATGGCATCCAGCCTTTTATTGACCTGAATAAGAAACATGGTACCAGAGAAAAGTACAAAGAAGATTTCACGATTGGAAAAGATGGCGTTCCTGTCTGCAAAGCCGGACGGAAAATGAACCATGATGGCTCTGAGCCATCAAAAGCAAGATTAAAATTCCGCTGTCCCCTTGCCAGCCGCAAATACGGTTGTTCCTGCAGTGATCCCTGTTCGGATTCCAAATATGGCAGGACTGTTCACCTTGCCATGAAAGATAACCCAAGGCTGATCAATTTTCCACCTCGCGATAGTAAGGAATGGAAACTGGAATGTAATGCCCGGACTTCGGCAGAACGTTCAAATAAACGTGAGAAAATAGACTTGCAATTAGAAAGCGGCAGACACCGCTCATCTAAGATGTGGTACTGCCGCCTCTATCACATCCTGATGTTACAGCATCTGGATACATGGGATCTGCCATTTGAATCCACCCTGCAAAAATTGGTTTTGAATGTAGCATGATCCTACTTATATCATACCTCATTTTCCGGCATAGCAACAATCCTATGTCTATTTTTTGTACCTTTTTTTCTGTTTCAAATAATATTTACTTGTCAAAGTTCAATGCCAGAATTTCGCTGGCATAATCAATCAGAATTCCGAGAGATCATCCAATTTCATCATTATTTCGGAATACGCAGACCGAGCATTCGCCAAGTCTGTTGACTCACGGCTTCTTTCCACATATTTTGTATAAGCCAGAGCCAAAATACCTATCAGGATGGCAAGAACCGCAATCACAACCACCAGTTCTACCAATGTCAAACCTTTCAGATCAAGTTTTTTTCTGTCCATGTCTTCCTCCGTAAGCAACTTTTATCAAAGGTAAATTCTTTACCGGAAAGGGATTGTCACAACTATGAAATATTATCATTCCCCAAGCTATGTTCAGAATTTGAGGAACACTCCTACAGCCTGTCCGCGGACAAACCCATTCCACCTATGAATCCACAAGATATTTTACTTGTTCAGTACCAGAGAAATTACTAGTTTTCCATCCCTGTCCAGCAATGGAGTCATTCCGCCCGCATATCCTGATGCGTGGAATACATAGTTTACACCCGTTTCCCTGTCCACCCAGATTTCCATAACGTTCATGGTCCCCTGTGAATAGACCTTTTCGAATCTATCATTTTTTCCCAATTTAAAAATCCTCCATTTTTCTTAGATATTATGTATTCTGTACTCCTAGCATCGTATCAGACATCACATATGATTTAGTTATTCGCCTTATTCAATACCCAGGCAAGTGCTTTTGCTGTTCTCATATCCGGCTCTCGGTAATGATTATCCGAATTCCACGTACAATCTACGCCAAATTCCTTAAGCCAATCATACCCGCTCCGGCTGCAGTTTCCGACCTGTGCCATAACAGAATTTCTCGTTTTTCCTGAGTTTTAAGGAGATTGTAGCAGAATAAAAAACAAAAAAACAGATACGGATGATTACCTACTTACGAGCAGACAGGCTAAAAATGGGTATAAAAATACCCTGCCAGCTTTCACCAGCAGGGTTGATTAGAATTTTTACTTGTAAATGTCTTCCAGCGTTATCAGCCGAACTTCACCTCGCTCTTGTGCCTGAAGAAGTCCATCTGTGAATCCGCCTTTCGAGAAGATATAGTAGTGATAGTTGTTGCCCTTTCCAAAAACTGAGGCATAATCCCGAATCAAATCGAGTTCATCCACACCGATTTTCTCATTCCGGTATTTGCATGAACCGATGATATAGTCTTTGCCCTCAACAGGAGTTCCGACGATATCAATCTGTATCTGCTTTTTCTTCTTCGGGTCTGTCCCCCACCACTGGCCGATTTCACTCAGCTCAATAGGAAGGCTATCCGAATAATAGAGCAGGTAATCCTGACACATCTTCTCATAAATTAAACCCATGTAATCAGGAAGATACTGCTTTACAGCGTGTGGATAGGTCTTTGCAATTCTGCCAGAGTCAATGGCACTCATATTGATTGGCACAAACCGATACCAGAAACGGAAGAAGTTATCAGCCAGCAGATAGATGGTTTTCTTACCCGGTTTTTCTGTAATCGGTGTTTCTTTCTTCGCAATGCCAAGGTCGATCAGCGTTTTCAGGTACTTCGATACGACCGAGTTTTCCTCGCCGACCTTCATCTTGATATCGTTCATTCGGGAAGCACCTTCTGCAATCGCTTTAATGATTGCATTATAAATGGCCGGCTCCCGGAGTTCCTGCTTCAGTAAGTTCCCCGGTTCCTCATACAGATAGCTGGAGCGGTCAAAGAAATTATCCAACAGAGCTTCATCCACACTATCTCGCACATCCAACTTATTGATATAGTGGGGAACTCCTCCCGTGATCCCATAAATCAGGGAATTGTCTTCTGCAGACAGATTTGGGTGGAACACAGCGGTTTCTTTATAGTCTAGCGGCTCAATCTTAAACTGGCCAGTACGTCTGCCATACAACGGACTTTCCTTTCCAAGCACCTGACTCTCCATGAAGCTCATAGAGGAGCCGCAAAGAATCAGGTACATCTTGGACTCTGTCCATTTGTGGTCGATGATGTGCTGCAGCATCGCTGAAATAGCTGGTTTTGCTTTTGCAAGATAAGGATACTCATCAATGACAAAGACAATCCTCTTTTCCTTTGAAAGTGCTGTCAGCTCATCCAAAGCTGCATCATAGGACCTGAACTCCGGTGCAGACTCCATATCCGGCCGCTCAAAACTCATAATCGACTTTGAGAGAGCTTCCAGATTTTCCTTTCCTGTCGTGTTCAATGCAGAAAAGAAAATGGTAGGCTTATCTTTGCAGAACTCGTTGATCAGTGCCGTTTTACCAACACGCCGTCTGCCGTAGATGACAATGCACTCAAACTTATCACCTGCATACCGTTTATTCAGTTTCCGCAACTCATCCTCACGGCAATAGAATTGACTCATCTGCTCACCTCCAATAATTATACTCGTGAGTTAGTAACTCGTAAGTTACTTCTTTACGAGTATAATAAATCAGATAGTCTGCAAAGTCAAGTAAAATAAGTCGAACCTCTTTCCTTTTTATTGACCATAGTCAAAATTTGTACTCACAATATTAAGATTCTGATCTTCATTAAAATAACACACTGCGGTGTGCACAGAATGATTCGCATACATTTTACGAACCTTTGTTTTTCCCATATGTTCCATAATTTTATCTACGATAGACTTATTCTTTGCAATCATAAAATTATAATACCAATAATGTTCATTATTCCGCTCATAAAATTTCTTTAATTCAAATGCATTTGTCATTCCATGTAACACTCTTGCGTAATTTCCGCCACCGACAAGTGTTGCCATTATTCTGATTTTTTGTCCATTTCCATCTTCTGCCTCAAATATATATGGATTATCAAACAGTCTAATAGCTTCATTTTGAGGCAGAGCATCAATAATATAAACAGGTCTTAATATTATATTATCAAAGAGTGTTTGTATATTCTCAACATCTAAGCTTACTTGGATTTTATCATTTTCTTTTTCATCTTGAACTGAATCAATATCCTGCAAAACTGTATCATGAATTTGATTATCAAGTAATGCATTGATATGATAAATAAAGTTTTTCATCGAAAAAAGCCAAATACTTTTATTGGCTTGCTCGTGGAATTCCTTCAACAATTCAAAACGAGGTGTTTTTTTATCATCTTCAAACCAATCCGGCTTTACGTCATTTGTTACAAGAATAAAATCTTTTTGCTTTGATGATGCACACTCAAGGATTTGTTTCCACACAAACAAATCCCCATATTTTTGTAATCCGATTTTTTCTTTGCCGTCTTCATATCCCGGTGGAATCTCTTCTTCGTATCTAGTTTTTCCTTCTTTGGCAACCTCCATCATTTTAGAAAAAGAAAACTCTTTTCCTATTTGAAAGTCATGTTCTATAGTACTATAGACATTATCTGGTAATATGGTACCTTGAAGTTCTTTAATCTTTTTGTCAACCTCGCTTGACATTTTTGATTTGAAAATATCTGCCTGGTTAGAAAACTCCGTCAGACTACTTTCTAAAGTCGATAACGCACTATCAAATTCAGCATAAATTTCGGGCGATAAGTACGGGTGCTTCTCTGTTCCTAAAGTTTGCTCTTTTAATGTTTTTAACTGATTTTTTATTTCACCTAATCCTTGGCTTTGTAAAGTCCTTGTTTTATCAACAATTGCACTAACATATCCGCCATCTTTATTCTGTTTGCTTATCAAGCGTTGATAGGATGATATCGGCTTTTCCGAAACTTTCTCCTTATTTTTCAAATACTCGAAATGCACTTGTGCGGGCATCCACAGACGCCCATTAAGATATCCAAACACCTTTTCAAATATCTCTGTTCGTGTTTCTGAAGAATAATAGTATAAATCTAACAGTGCGGATGTATCAAACACAATAATCCCATTTTTTAGAATGTCGCTTACTTTTTCATCATCGAGGTAATACTTTTTATATAGATCAACCATCTTCTCACCCCTTCGCTTTTTCATTTCGGATATACGCTTCATTCCCTAAATCTGCTCTCATAGCATTCAAAAGTGAGTCTACCTTTAATGTAATTTCTTTTGCTTTAGGAATATGCTCCTTTTTATATTTTTCATAATCCACACCAAAGGATTTCAGCATATCTTCTGTGATATGAGCTATTTCATGCTCATTGTCATCTTCATCATACACATACTCAAAATTGTCTTTACAGCTTTCTGGATGATTCTCTGAAATCCATTTCCATGCCGGAAATGCTACCTCAAAAACAAATCTCATATATTCACTATAGGCACTGATTACAGCATTTGAAGCCGCCAACTTTATTTTAGCCTTATGGGACACCAACTCGTCATAATATTTAGGCTCAAATATAATTTCGTTAGTTGTTACAATTTTCTCAACATCTATATATGTATCCAGATAAACTTTTCTTTGTTCTTCTGTAAGTTGTTGTTTAATCGAATCCTTAAACTGTTTACACATAGATAAATATGTAACGATAAATCCGATAATTGAAATCACCGATGGCACTATTAAATTAACCCATTCCATATTTAATCTCGCCTTTCATTTTCATCACATCTCAGCCAATCATAATAGATCGTTGCCTGCTACTCACCGCGGAGAGGTGTGTGATTATTAGAGCAGCGTAGGGAGCTATCGCTCCCTCAGTATATCACAAGTCTGCAAATAAATCAGCCTTGTAGATACATTTTTATTCCACAGTCACGCTCTTTGCAAGGTTTCTCGGCTTATCCACATCCAGTCCCTTTGCTACGCTTACATAGTAGCCAAGCAGCTGCAACGGAATTACTGCCAAGCTGCCCACGAAGTGCTCATCAACCTTCGGAACATATACCGTGAAGTTCACCTGATCCTCAATTTCGTATTTGCCATAAGTAGTCAGACCCATCAGATAGGCTCCACGGCTCTTGCACTCCAGCATATTGCTTATGGTCTTCTCGTACAGTTCACTCTGAGTTAGAACACCGATGACCAGTGTTCCCTGCTCGATCAGGCTGATGGTGCCGTGCTTCAGCTCACCCGCTGCGTATGCCTCGGAGTGGATATAGCTGATTTCTTTCAGCTTTAGACTACCCTCCAAGCAAACTGCATAGTCGATGCCACGGCCCACGAAGAACACATCATGTGCATTGGCATACTTTGCGGCGAACCACTGGATACGCTCTTTGTCCTCCAGAGTCTTCTGCATCTTCGCCGGGAGAGTCTGCAATTCAGAAATATAGTAGCTGTACTGCTCCTCTGTAATCTTTCCTCTCACCTTTGCGAACTGAACAGCCAGGCAGTACATTGCTGCAAGCTGGGCACTGTATGCCTTGGTCGTTGCAACAGAGATCTCCGGGCCAGCGAGTGTGTAGAACACTTTATCCGCTTCACGGGCAATGCTGCTGCCGACCACATTGACGATTGCCATTGTGGTAATGCCCTTTTCTTTTGCCAACCGCAGTGCTGCCAGTGTATCTGCGGTCTCACCAGACTGGCTGACAACGATCACCAGTGCCTTCTGATTGAGCGGCATCTTGCGGTAACGGAACTCGGATGCAAGCTCCACGCGAACCGAGATATCTGCCATATCTTCCAGCACATACTGAGCAGCCATGCCCACATGCCATGCAGAACCACAGGCAACGATATAAATCTGCTCGAAGTTCTTAATCTCATCCTCAGTAATTTCCACACTGGACAAATCAATAGCACCATTCTTGATTACGGAATTAAGAGTATCCTGGACAGCTTTCGGCTGCTCATGAATCTCTTTCATCATGAAATGCTCAAAGCCGCCCTTTTCGGCTGCCTCGGCATCCCACTTGATTTCGGTGGTCTGCTTTTCGATTTCATCGCCATTCAGGTCATAGAAATGCGCCTCGCCCGGAGTCAGCTTTGCGAACTCAAGGTTTCCGATATAATACACATTGCGAGTGTATTTCAGGATTGCAGGAACATCCGAAGCTACATAAGTTTCACCGTCTGCAATGCCGATGATCATCGGGCTGTCCTTACGCGCCACCCAGATCTCGCCCGGATAGTCACGGAACATCAGCTCAAGAGCATAGGAACCACGGACACGCACCATCGTCTTGGCAATCGCATCAATAGGACCAAGGTTATACTTCTTATAGTAATAATCAACCAGTTTAACGACCACTTCTGTATCGGTCTGGCTGTAGAACGTATAGCCATGCTTCAGCAGCTTTTCCTTCAGTTCGGTATAGTTCTCGATGATACCATTATGTACACCGACGACCTCAGATTCGACTGGACCAGAACCAGATCTGCTGCAGTTACCAGAAACATGCGGATGCGCATTGGTCTGACTTGGTTCACCGTGTGTTGCCCAGCGGGTATGTCCGATGCCACAGGTTCCTTTCAATGCCTTTCCGCCATCTGTTTTCTCGATCAGATTGGACAGGCGACCCTTTGCTTTCACGACCTGTGCCAGACTCTCTCCATCACGGACAGCCAATCCAGCTGAGTCATATCCTCTATATTCCAGTTTCGACAGACCGTCCAGCAGGATCGGTGCTGCCTGTCGGTTTCCTGTAAAACCAACAATTCCACACATAGGTTTATCCCTCCTGTTATTTAATTCTCTCGTCTATTATACTTTTCCTCTATTATGCAAAACGGCTCTGGATAATTGCCCAGAGTCGTCATTGACCTTATGCTTTATATCCCTTTTCGCAGATTACATTGACCACTTCGTCAACATACTTCTGGCAAGTATCATGGTCAGGTGCTTCCACCATCACACGCACCACAGGCTCAGTGCCGGACTCACGCACCAGAATGCGACCAGTATCGCCCAGTGCTTCAGCAACCTTAGACACGGCCTCCTGCACTGCCGGGTCATTCTGTGCAACCTTCTTATCGGTCACACGGACATTCTCCAGCACCTGCGGATAGATCTTCAGCGGTGCTGCCAGTTCGCTCATCGGCTTCTTCTTAGCCAGCATGACTTCCATCATCTTCAGACTGGTCAGGATGCCGTCACCAGTGCTTGCATATTTGGAGAAGATGATGTGGCCGCTCTGCTCACCGCCGATACGGCAGCCGTTCTTGGCCATATACTCATAGACATACTTGTCGCCTACAGCGGTCTTAGCATAGCCAATCCCCTGCTCATCAAATGCCTTATACAGACCAAAGTTGGACATAACAGTCGTGACCACAGTGTTGGTCAGCAGTTTGCCTCGCTCTTTCATGTAACAGCCATAGATATACAGAATATGGTCGCCAGTGATGACATTACCCTTCTCATCTACGCACAGGCAGCGATCAGCATCACCATCGTAGGCAAAACCGACATCCAAGCCCTTCTCCACAACAAACTTCTGAAGGCCTTCGATATGGGTTGAACCTGCATTGTTATTGATGTTCAGACCGTTCGGCTTATTGTTAATGACATAGGTACCCGCGCCAAGAGCATCGAACACGGACTTTGCAATGTTCCAAGAGCTGCCATTGGCACAGTCCAGACCGACCTTGACACCTCTGAAAGAATAAACGCCCAGAGAAATCAGATAGCCCATGTACCGGTTACGGCCTGCCACATAGTCCACGGTGCAGCCGATATGCTCACGATGAGCAAAAGGCAGTTCCGGCCAGTCCTGATCGAGCACATGGAGTTTGCCATCGATATAATCCTCCACCAGCAGCAGCGTCTCCTCCGGCATCTTCTCGCCGTAGCAGTCGATCAGCTTGATACCATTGTCGTAGTACGGATTGTGGCTGGCGGAGATCATGATGCCGCAGTCAAAGTCATCCACACGAGCAATGTAAGCTACAGATGGAGTGGTGGTGACATGGAGCAGATAAGCATCTGCTCCAGAAGCGGTCAGACCAGCAACCAAACTGTACTCAAACATATAAGAGCTGCGACGAGTATCCTTGCCGATAACGATACGAGCAGGGTTGGTATCACCGTTGCGCTCACGCAGGGCGTTATAGTACCATCCCAAGAAACGGCCAACCTTATAGGCATGATCCGCTGTTAATGTAATTCCGGCTTCACCGCGGAAGCCGTCTGTTCCAAAATATTTTCCCATAGTTTATTTTCCTTTATCAGATACATATTTACACACATTCATGTTGCCATTGACCCAAATAATGTTCTTAACAATTTACAGTTCTTGAATTTTCCTGTATTCAAAACATAAGCTAATATATTTGTCACAATACAGCAAAAAGCAAAGCCTACCCATCCGTACATTTCCTTATTTACTATGATATTAAGTACAAAGAAAACAATCATATGTGTATAATACATAATCGTACTTGTGCGTCTAAAATAAATTCCATTCCCGGTTGCCTCAAACGAAATAACAAGTAAGAAAAACGTTATGCACATAATCACTTTTATTGGGAAAAAAGAAGTAAATGCCGCTACCAAATACGATGCAGTAAATATAGCCAGTAAATAAATTCTATCAATATGATATTCATTTTTAGCAATCAGATTACCCAATAAAATATAATATACACCCGAGAAAAGGCATCCTCTTCCTATGGTTTTCTCAAGTAATAAAGAGACCGTCATAACTACATTATTAGTGGTATTGATATTAACTAAATAATCTGTAGCAAAGTGCATAAACACACAAAAGAAAATAATAGCAATGCTATAAAAATTAAATTTCTTTGTTTCTTTTTTACTTTCTACTAATAATTTAAGAATTGTCAAGCCATATATTGCAGACAGAAGATACCACAAAGGCCACGAGTAATAGTTTTCTCCTTGAAAAAACACATTTCTGATGAACTGAACAAGTGATTTTACAAACCCATCTCCAGCCTTGTAAAATCCCAAAATCGTCAATGGCAAATATACAATCGTCCAGATAACATAATATTTTATTACTTTTTTCTGTTGTCTTTCTACTAACACATCATCAAATTCTTTTTTGTTTCGAATTTTTCTTCCAATCAAGTAACCAGTTGAGAGAAAAAAGAAAGGTACTGCAATAGAAACAGCTGCTTCATACAATCTGTAAATAGTGTTGTTATCAATACCCTTTAAAGGAGTCGTATGAATCGCTATAACGCAATATGCCATTATATATTTCATCACATCTATTGCATATAAGTCTCTGCTCTGCTCTGCTCTGCTCTGCTCTGCTCTGCTCTGCTCTGCTCTGCTCTG
>ENA-OROX01002920-OROX01002920.1-human-gut-metagenome-genome-assembly--contig:-NODE-2920-length-10962-cov-3.112222_pt1 | contig 10962 bp, 7 predicted proteins | sample MGYA00242133_ERZ509058 | MGnify/ENA primary metagenome ERZ509058 (study PRJEB26280, sample SAMEA2338751) | human gut metagenome | biome: human gut; feature: human-associated habitat; material: faeces...
ACCCGCCACAATGAGGTGGCTCCGAACCAGTTCGAACTTGCTCCGGTTTTCGAAGAGACCAATCTGGCTAATGACCACAATCAGTTGTTGATGTCTACCATGAAAGTGGTGGCGAGGCGTCATTGTTTCCGGGTACTTTTGCACGAAAAACCTTTCAAGGGGATCAACGGTTCGGGCAAACACAACAACTGGTCTTTGGGTACCGATACGGGAGTGAATCTGTTATCTCCGGGACGTTCTGCTACAGAGAATCTGCAATTTATCACCTTTCTGGTGAATATCCTGATGGCGGTCTATCGACGGAATGGCTTATTGAAAGCCTCTGTGATGAGTGCAGGCAATGCCCATCGTTTAGGAGCTAACGAAGCTCCTCCTGCTATTTTGTCGGTATTCCTGGGGACTCAGTTGTCGGCTATTCTGGATAAAATCGAATTCAGCCAATCGGATGAAGCGATTCAGTTGGATAAAAAGACCGGGTTCAGGATGGACGGGATTACGCATATCCCTGAACTATTCAGGGATACGACCGATCGTAACCGGACATCACCGTTTGCATTTACCGGCAACCGGTTCGAATTCCGTGCCGTCGGTTCCTCGGATAATTGTGCCGATGCCATGATCACTTTGAATACGGCAGTGGCTTATCAGTTAAAAGAGTTTAAAGCTGATATTGATAAACTCATCGCTGAAGGACATACGAAAGAAAATGCTATCTTTACGGTGTTAAAACGGTATACGGTGGCATGCAAACCGATTCGGTTCGAGGGGAATGGATATAGTGATGAATGGAAGGCTGAAGCTACCCGGCGTGGGTTGGATTGTGAGACCAGCGTTCCCCTGATCTTCGACCGTCTGTTAGCCCAGGAGAACATCCGGATGTTCGGAGAAACCGGTGTATTGAACGAAGTGGAACTGCATGCCCGGGCTGAAGTGAAATGGGAGACATATACCAAAAAGGTACAGATCGAAGCCCGTATATTGGGAGATTTGGCTATGAATCATATCTTACCGGTGGCTTCGCGTTACCAGAGTATGTTGCTGGATAAGGTAAGCAAGTTTATGGCGATTTTCCCGAAAGAGAAAGCCAGGGTTTTGGCCGAACAAGACTTAGAATTGATAGAGAAGATAGCCCGGCATATGACCTGTATTCAGACCCAGGTGGAGGCAATGGTGGAAACCCGGAAAGTGATCAATAAGATGGGGGATATACGGGAAAAAGCGATTGCTTATCACGACCGGATAGCCCCGACCTTCGATGAGATCCGGGCTCATATCGATAAATTGGAATTGATTGTCGATAATGAAATGTGGACGTTGCCGAAATATCGGGAACTTTTGTTTTTGAGATAACGAACAGGAATGGAAATGTTATGAGTGACGCAATTAAACATGAATGTGGGATTGCCATGGTGAGGTTGTTGAAACCTTTGGAATACTACCGGAAAAAATACGGAGATGTTTTTTGGGGGATGAATAAGCTTTACCTGCTGATGGAAAAACAGCACAACCGTGGACAGGAAGGAGCCGGAATGGCTTCGGTAAAGTTGAATGCCCGTCCGGGCGAAGAATATATCTTCCGGGAGAGGGCGGAAGGAACGGGGGCTATTCAGGATATTTTTTCTGCTGTCCACCGGGCGATTACCGAATGCCGGAGGATAGAACCGGAGGTGCCCGACGAGGAGTTGCCTTTTATCGGCGAGATGTACATGGGGCATTTGCGTTACAGTACAACGGGGCGTTCGGGGATTTCATACCTGCATCCTTTTTTGCGTCGTAATAATTGGCGGAGCCGGAATCTTTCGTTGGCCGGAAATTTCAACCTGACCAATGTGGACGAAATATTGCAGTATATCGTGGAACGGGGACAACATCCCCGGCATAATGCGGATACTTTTATTATACTGGAGCAATTAGGGTATTTACTGGATTATGAGGTGGAACACCTCTACCGGAGATTCAAGGCCGAGGGCCTGGCCGGTCAGGCGATGAACGATGCGATCGAAGAGAATATCGATATCGAACATATTTTGCAGGAAGCTTCGGCACGCTGGGACGGAGGATATGTCATTACCGGTTTGTTGGGAAGCGGGGATCTTTTCGCTTTCCGGGATCCTCATGGAATCCGGCCTGCTTTTTATTATGCCAGCGATGAGGTGATCGTCGTTGCTTCCGAGCGTCCGGTTATTCAAACGGTTTTCGATTTGCCGGTAACAGAGGTGAAAGAATTGATGCCCGGACAGAGTATCGTTGTGAAACGGAACGGTAATATGAAAGTAAGTACGATCCATCCGGCCGTTGAGGTAACTCCCTGTTCTTTTGAACGGATTTATTTCTCCCGGGGAAGTGATTGCGATATTTATAACGAACGGAAGGAACTGGGGCGTCTGCTGACCGAAAATATTTTGAAAAGTGTCGGATATGATGTGGATCACACTATCTTTTCTTTTATCCCTAATACGGCAGAAATCGCTTATTATGGGATGATGCAGGGCTTGGAAGCCTGGTTGGACCGGCAGAAGAGTGAAGAGATCTGTGCCCGGAACGGACAACTGAGCAGCGCGCAGATCCGGGAAATCCTGTCGCGGCAGATCCGGACCGAGAAGTTGGCCATCAAGGATATCAAACTGAGGACTTTTATCGCTGAAGGAAATAGCCGGAATGATTTAGCCGCCCACGTGTACGACACCACTTATGGGACAGTACGGGAAGGGGTGGATTCGATCGTCGTTATCGACGATAGTATTGTCCGGGGTACTACCTTGAGGCAAAGTATAATCAAAATCCTTTGCCGGCAGAAACCCAAAAAGATTGTGATTGTCTCCTCTTCGCCTCAAATCCGTTATCCGGATTGTTATGGCATCGATATGTCGAAGATGGGAGAGTTTATCGCTTTTCATGCTGCTATCGCTTTGCTGAAAGAGAGGGGATTAGAACGGGTGATCGATGAGGTGTATACCAAAAGTAAGGCTCAGATAGCATTACCCAAAGAAAAGGTCGTGAATTATGTCAAAGAAATTTATGCTCCTTTTACAGACGAAGAGATTTCTGCTAAGATTGCCGAAATGATCACCCCTGAGAATTGCCCTTCGGAAATAGCTGTGGTATATCAGACGATAGATCATTTACACCAGGCTTGTCCGAATCATTCCGGGGATTGGTATTTTTCGGGTGATTATCCCACTCCGGGCGGAAACCGTCTGGTGAACGGGGCTTTTGTGGAATGGTATGAGAAAAGGTTTAATTCCTAAATCCGTTTGTCGTGTTACAAAAGATAAAGACCTGGATGCTTCCGCTGGCCATGTTGTCGGGAGCATTTTTTTATGAATTCTTTCAACAGTTGGCTTTTTTAACGCCCTACCTGATTTTCAGTATGTTGTTTATTACATATTGTAAATTGTCTTTTCGCGATTTGAAGTTCAGTGGTTTGCATCTGTGGTTGCTGGCTGTTCAGGTTGTCGGGTGTTTGGTGGTTTACGGTGGATTGGTGTGGTTCGATCCGGTCGTGGCACAGGGAGGTCTGATTTGTGTTTTGGCGCCGACTGCAACGGCTGCTGCAGTGATCACGGGAATGCTCGGAGGAAGTGTCGCCTGTCTGGCGGCATATACTTTGATGAGTAGTTTGGTGGTAGCTGTCGTATCTCCCTTGATCTTTACTCTGTTGGGAGAACATAGCGATATGACCTTCTGGAATTCCGTACTTTTCATTTGCCGGCAAGTCATGCCTGTCCTGATATTACCTTTTGCATTGGCCCTGTTTTTGGAGAAAGCTTTGCCGTCTCTCCACCGGCAGTTGAAAAAACTGCAAATTCTTTCCTTTTATCTTTGGGCGTTGGGATTGACTATTGTAACCGGGAAAACGGTTTATTTTATCGTGTATCAGGAGAATGCCGATATTACGGAAGAGTGGTGGATGGCCGCATTAGCATTGGTGATCTGTGTCCTGCAATTTATCCTGGGCAGGCGTATCGGACGGCGGTATGGCGATCCTGTTTCGGGAGGGCAGGGACTCGGACAGAAAAATACCATCCTGGCTATCTGGATGGCACAGGTATATCTGAACCCTCTTTCCTCCATCGCCCCTGCTTCGTATGTGCTGTGGCAAAATATGATCAATAGCTGGCAGTTGTGGAAAAAAGGAAAATAAGAACAGAAGGCTACTCTATTGCTCTGGCTGCAGGAACGATATCTTCCCGCGCCACTTTCGTCGTAATGATGTTTTTCGGTCCGGGGATCAGGGGACTATTTTCCAATACATGGCGTACCCGGCTGTATTGATTGGCGGTAAACCGGTTTTGGTAGGAATGGAAATAGTCCATGATATTGGTAGATATAAAACTTTCTCCTTCACATCCGTTTCTTGTGAATACTTCCTGTGTGTAAGGTTTGGAAAGTGTATTCAGCCATTCGGTATAGGTATTACGGTCATAATTGGGGGTATCCTCACAATAATCCGTTTCGTTGCACCCTTGCTCGGAGAATACGTGGAATAACCCCAGATAGTGTCCCAGCTCATGAGCTAAAGTCACATAAATGTTATCCTCGGTGATATAGGTATTGTTGATAGAAATACAATGGGTATAGGAAGGCATGTTCGAGAAATAGTGGTTATTCGCAGTCAGGCCCGGAAGAGTGTTTTCACGGGGGGTGTATGGGAGGTGGGAGATGCCTGCCGTGGTCTTTTCTTTAAAGGTATATACAAATACATTGATGTATTTATTCAGGTCCCAAACGAATGAATTGAACGAAGTATTGCTTTGAGCCATGAAATCCTCACAGCTCATGACTGCTGCCGGGGTTTTCAGGATGCGTTCGATGCCGGGTTCGGCCAGGGGATTACCGGCAGGATCTTCGGTAGCCGCCACCAATTTCAGGTTCATAGGAATACTATTGGTACCTGTATTGTATAAACGGTTACATTCGTCGATCATTTTGGTGAAGAATTCTCCGGAAGCATTTTGCAAACTGTCGGTTTCATCCGCATAGAATAAATGAAAAATAACGGGCAGTTCATAATAATAGTTATTGCCGCTTGTATCCTGATATACATGTACTTCAGCCTCTTTCTGGTCGCAGGTAAAAGTAAAACGGGTATCTCTTTCGGCTTTGGTGTCGTTGGTATCTACCTGAATTAATATTTCGGCCGTTTTACTGCCTTCCATTTTATCGGTTGTACACCAGGTATCCCCTCCTGTAATTTTCCATTCACAGTTACTGTTGACCGTTAATTTCCATACACCGCCGTTACCGGAAAACCGGAGGGTGTTTTCGGAAATTTTCAATACCTGAGGTGAAGGGTGATCGGTCACACAAGCGAACACTACAATCGTTGTGAAAATCAGAAATATAAGTCGTTGTATTTTCATCGGAATCTTTTTTATTGAATGCAAATGTATAAAAAAGACTTTATATACTTGACACTTTAAGTTGTTTTAAAGATTGTTTTCACACAGCCTGTAAAAAAAGATTTTGGTGTACGGAATTGGAACATATACGATCGGTGACTTCGGAAAGCGACCGATCGTAGCCTCATGGCAGGCTGACTTCAGGATAAAACCGTTACTTTTAAGCGGTCTGTCCATTTTTTTATTCTGGTATCGGTTCGGTCCGATTCATTATTATCGTCGATCGGGAGCCCGACAAATTTACCGTCGATAACTCCACCGGAACCATCGAAACGATATTCAGAGGGGTCTACTTCTCCCGTAAAAGTACAACCGGTGTGTTGAAGCTCGTGATAGATGACACCCAAAGCATCACAAAAACTGGAACTAAAACTGACCGAATCTCCGCATCCGAACAAGGCGACGGTTTTGTTTTTCAGATCCATATCTTTGAGTTTGAAAAGGAAATCATTCCAGTCGTCCTGCATTTCCCCGACTCCCCAGGTCGAACAACCTAATAACAATACTTCGTAGGGTTGTACGGCATGGGGCGTTGTATCGGCGACATTGTGTACATCTTCTTTCCCGATCCCCAATTGAATAGCGATTTTATTCGCTACAGATTCGGTATCACCGTTGGTGGAACCGTAAAAAATACCTGTTTTTTTCATAAAAATAGTGATTTAAAGTTATTATAAGTCAACTGCTTATCTATTCTGTGCAGATCACTGTTCTGTTTACGGAGCGGAAGAGAAATGGGGTGGCTTATTATGTCGAAAAAATTTTAATTGTGGTTAAACTAATGGGCTGATTATTGAAAAATACCTAAAAATAGGGATTGGTTGGAATCGGATAAAATGTTTATTTTGCGTGATTAAATTTATTTAGAATGAATAAGCGTTTAAAATATTCCGGTACAGATAAGATGAGTGATCTGATTTGTGAGAATTATAACCTGTTACTGGTGATGAGCCGGTTCGGGTTATCCTTGGGATTCGGTGACCAGACTGTACAGCAGGTATGTGAACGTCAGGGGGTGCATACGGGTACTTTTCTGGCTGTCGTGAATTTTATGGATGGAGAATGTTGTGTGTCCGAAGAGTTTCATGACCAGATATCGGTTGAAGCCCTGATGGAATATTTGAAGCAGGCTCATTCTTATTTTCTGGATTATAATCTGCCGGTGATCCGGCGGAGGTTAATAGATGCCATCGATTGTTCGCAGGATGACGTTGCTTTTCTGATTTTGAAATTTTACGATGAATATGTCAACGAGGTGCGGGCACATATGGGATATGAGAATGAGGTGGTTTTTAAATATGTGAATGCACTATTGCAGGGTGAGGATACCGGGCGATATAATATCGGTGTTTTTGTTGCACGTCATAACCAGATCGAGACTAAACTGACCGAACTCAAGAATATTATTGTCAAATATTATCCTTCCAGGGCGAATAATAATCTGTTGAATACCGTATTGTTCGATATTTATTCTTGTGAAAAAGATTTGTGTTCACATTGCCGGGTAGAAGATTATATGTTTGTTCCTCTGATTGCAGAATTGGAAAAGAAAGTACAGGAAAATGCAGGAAGATGAAGTTTTAAAGATTGCTATAGCCGAGACATCGATGATCGTCCGTAGTGGATTGGCATTGGTCTTGAAGCGGATTCAGGGATTGAAAATTCTTCCGATAGAGTTAGTCTCCGAAGAATCGCTGGATGAATGTGTACGATTTCATAAACCTGAAATTCTGATCGTAAATCCGTCGTTTACCGGATATTTCGATGTGCGTAAATTTAAAGAAACACCTCAGAATGCGGGTGTGAAATGTATTGCTTTGATGTGTTCGGTGGCCGATCAGGGTGTGTTGCGGAATTACGATGAGTCTCTGACGATATATGACGATGCGGATACGATCAGGGAAAAATTGAATCGCCTGTTGAATGTTCCCGGGGAAGAGACAGAAGAAGAATTAGCCGGACAGGAAGTGTTGAGTAGCCGGGAAAAAGAAATTATTACTTGTGTCGTCAAAGGGATGACTAATAAAGAAATTGCAGATGCCTTGTATTTGTCGGCCCATACGGTGATTACTCACCGACGGAATATAGCCCGTAAGTTACAGATTCATAGTCCGGCAGGCCTGACTATTTATGCGATTGTAAATAAATTGGTGGAGTTGCAGGATATCAAAGAATATTTGTAATAAAAAATCCCTTGACGCTGAAATTACATATCAAGTCAATGGAACCTCATTTGTTGTACAACCGATATTCAAAGAGAAATCTTTCGAAACATTAGGCTCTGTTTTATTACGGCTTATGACATCAAGCGAATAAAATTTTTAAAACAGGCTGACAGACGGTTAAAAGCGCGGTATAATATAAATGTAATACTGTTTATTTGACTGTCTGAAAGGAGGAAATAATGAAGCGGTCAAATAACAAACAAAAAGAAATGACAGCGGCTTTATATGTTCGTTTAAGCCGTGATGATAACTTAGAGGGCGATAGTTACAGTATAGGCAACCAAAAGAAATTACTAACCAAAATTGCAAAGGAAAAAGGCTATACAAATTTATTGATATTTTGCGACGACGGTATTTCGGGCGTTACAATGGAACGTCCCGGATATAAAGCTATGATTGAAGCGATAGAAAACAATAAAATTTCAGCCGTCTTTGTAAAAGACCTTTCAAGATTGGGACGTAATTATATTGAGGTCGGCAGACTTACGGAAGAATTTTTCCCTGAAAATTTTACAGAAAAGCAAAAGATAGGGTTAATAAAAAAATTAGTTGAAGAATGGTATATAGAACAGAATGAGATTGATATCAAATTGTCCAAGCGATAAATCACCATGACATGGTAAGTATTGCAAATTATTTACCATGTCAGTCAATTTAAACAATTTAGAAAATAACTTATCATTATGCCATGCGATAAAACATCGCAGTTGTAAATTGAAAACTGAATAACAATTACAAATTTATGAAACAACAAGTTTCATATCTTACATGAAAGAATTGATGTAAGGAGTAAAATTCCGGTGCACCTGTCCGGATAATCATTCACAGCATTGCGACGAGAACCGAAGGATTGAGAAAAGAAGGCGGAGCAGGCAGGACAGATTAAATGTAGCGGAAGGATAATAAACCACAAAGGAGTGAGAGAAGCTCCTTATCCTCGAAATGGCAGCAGAGGAGATAGTTTCTATTTAGAAGCGTCGTGAACGCAAAAGCGGCTTGTTTGTAATTCCCAGGTGTACGGGCGATGAGGGCTTAGAGATAAGCGAAGTACACATACATAGTTAGTACAAAATGTGTTCTACGAATATGACAGGGCGAACAGTGAAGGGAAAATAGGCTGTCAGCTTGTTTTTTCAGATATTGGAACACCCGGAGGAAAAGAGTTTGATGTATACAATTACGTAAAGTCTGAACTTGTAAAAAAAGGAATACCTGAAAATGAAATAGCATTTATCCATGATGCAAAAACAGATGCACAAAGATATATCTTATTTAAGGAAATGAGAACAGGTAAAAAGAAGGTACTTATAGGCTCAACAGACAAATGTGGTACGGGAGTAAATGTTCAGACACATCTTGTAGCAATGCACCATATAGACTGTCCGTGGGTGCGACCTGAGGTCGCATAAATAACTGTTTAACAATTGAATATTGATTAAACCCACTATTCCGTTAGTGGTAGCCTAGTGCCACCTGCATCTGCGGTAACAAAGATGTTGGGAAGCTGACACGACAAAGTAGCCCTTTGCGATATGCAAGAAGTGGAAACCGTGAGGTGGAAACAAAACTGCGAGCATCAATGCGGTTAGGGAGCGAGGCTTGAGTAGTATGGTTAACATATGTGAACTGTCGATTAAACATCGTAAAGTCCAAGGAGCCAAAGATGCTGATAGGCTCTAGCCCAAAATGGGATGCGGTCAGATAGTCCTCTCCATGGTAGGACTACACGGATATTAGTACCGTCGGTGGATAGACAGAACCTAAGCTACTTATTGTTATTTATGTGAAACAGGGTAAGCCTGTATTCCTCCTATTATAAAGGAAAGCAGACCGTAAGGAATGCCGATGGGAATGCAGGTATGGGATTGTAGAAAAAGCAAATGCCATTCGGTAATAGAGTGGATAGGGGTTCAAAATTTGCCCTAACTCGAAAGAGTGCAGACTTCTACAAGGTGATTCATTAAAAGAAACTTATAGAACTTTTGAAAGGAGCAAAGCAAATGAGCGTTAATAAAACAACGTGTGCGGCTACTGACTACGAATTTGCATGGAAATCCATTGATTGGAAGAAATGCGAACGAGAGGTTAAAAAGCTACAAGAACGTATTGTAAAGGCTAGAAAGGAAGGCAGACACGGCAAAGTTAAATCATTGCAGTGGACGCTGACACACTCCTTTTCTGCAAAGGCAATCGCAGTAAAGAGAGTGACAACTAACGAAGGAAAGAAAACTCCAGGTGTCGATGGTGTTCTATGGACAACTGGGAAAGCAAAGTATGAAGCCATTCTTGATTTAAAAAGGAAAGGCTACAAACCACAGCCATTACGCAGAGTTTTTATTAAGAAAGCGAATGGTAAGTTACGTCCTTTGGGGATTCCGACTATGAAGGATAGAGCTATGCAGGCATTGTATCTGCTGGCACTTGAACCCATAGCGGAGGTTACGGCAGATGCACATTCCTATGGATTCCGTAAGGAAAGATGTTGTCAGGATGCTATTCAACAGTGCCATATGGTACTGTCTCACGGTTATTCTCCAAAATGGATTTTAGAGGGAGACATTAAAGGTTGCTTTGACCATATCAGCCATGACTGGTTATTAAATAATATCCCTATGGATAAAGATATTTTAAGAAAATGGCTGAAATGTGGAGTGATTTTTAAAGGAGAACTCTACAAAACAGAGGAAGGAACAATGCAAGGGGGAATTATTTCTCCAACACTTGCAAATATGGTATTAGATGGCATTCAACCTATGTTGGCAAAGAAATATTATCGCCATACAAGGAACGGAAAGCAGTATTCTCCTATGGTAAATTTAGTGCGTTATGCTGATGATTTTATCATCACAAGTGCAGAACGTGATGTCTTGGAAAAAGAAATCAAGCCGATGTTGGTAACATTCTTGGCAGAAAGAGGTTTGGAACTTTCAGAGGAAAAGACTCTTATTACGCATATTGATGATGGATTTGATTTTCTTGGCTTTAATGTAAGGAAATACAATAATGTACTTTTGATAAAGCCATCTAAAAAGTGTGTAAAGAAATTTCTTGACAGTATCAGATATACGATTGAGAGTAACAAATCTTGTACGCAGGAAACAATGATAAGACTTTTAAATCCAAAGATTACGGGATGGGCTAATTATTATAAAAGTGGTGTATCATCAGAGATTTTTCAGAGGGTTGACGACCAAATTTATCGCAAACTATGGCAGTGGGCAAAGCGGAGACATCCGAAAAAGAGTAAGAAATGGGTGTTAAACCGATATTTTCATTCATACAAAGGACGGAATTGGAGATTTCTTGTTGTACTGAACAAAAACAACAAAGAAGAT
>ENA-OROX01002937-OROX01002937.1-human-gut-metagenome-genome-assembly--contig:-NODE-2937-length-10895-cov-2.061347_pt1 | contig 10895 bp, 14 predicted proteins | sample MGYA00242133_ERZ509058 | MGnify/ENA primary metagenome ERZ509058 (study PRJEB26280, sample SAMEA2338751) | human gut metagenome | biome: human gut; feature: human-associated habitat; material: faeces...
CCGACGGTGCCGACATTATATTAAAGGTACCGGAAGGTACTGTTATCATGGAGGCTGAATCCCGTAAGGTAATTGCAGACATGTCCGGTGACAATCGTCGTCAGATTGTTCTGCGCGGTGGACGCGGCGGTAAGGGAAATCAGCATTATGCAACCCCTACCATGCAGGTTCCCAAGTATGCCCAGCCTGGACAGCCTTTTCAGGAGCTTGAAGTGCTTCTGGAGCTAAAGGTGATCGCAGATGTGGGACTGGTAGGTTTTCCTAATGTTGGTAAGTCTACATTTCTCTCCCGTGTTACAAATGCGAAACCGAAGATTGCCAACTATCATTTCACAACCTTAAGTCCGAACCTTGGCGTTGTAGATACTGAGAATGGCGGTTTTATCATCGCAGATATTCCGGGACTGATTGAAGGTGCTTCTGAAGGAGTCGGTCTTGGTCATGAGTTCCTTCGCCATATTGAACGTACCAGAGTTCTGGTGCACATTGTGGATGCAGCTTCCACAGAAGGCCGTGATCCTATTGATGATATTTATAAGATCACCAAAGAACTGGAGAAATACAATCCGGAGATTGCAAAGCGTCCTCAGGTAATTGCAGCCAATAAAGTGGACTGTATTTTTGACGACGGTCAGGAGAATCCTGTAGACAGACTTCGCAAAGAATTTGAACCAAAAGGTATCAAAGTATATCCCATTTCTGCAGTTACCGGACAGGGTGTACGTGAGCTTCTTTTCCATATCAAGGAACTTCTGGACAGTTGTCCGAAGAAAGCAATCGTATTCGAGCAGGAATTCTTCCCGGAAGATATGCTGATCAATGAGAGCCTTCCATTTACCGTACAGGTTGACGAGGAAGATCCATCTGTATTTATCGTAGAAGGACCACGTATTGAGAAAATGCTTGGTTATACCAATCTGGATTCTGAGAAAGGCTTCGCCTTTTTCCAGCGTTTCCTGAAAGAAGGCGGCATTCTGGATGAACTGGAAAACGCCGGTATTCAGGAAGGTGATACGGTCCGTATGTATGGATTTGAATTTGATTATTATAAATAAATAGCAACTATTCAGCAGGTATTCAGGAGATAAATTATGACAAGTAAGCAAAGAGCATATTTAAAAAGTCTGGCAATGAAAATGGATGCCATTATCCAGCTTGGCAAGGGCGGTCTTACACCGGAGAACACCAAGGCTGTTGACGAAGCACTTGCAGCGAGAGAGCTGATTAAAATCAGTGTGCTTCAGAACTGTCTGGAGGATCCTAAGGAAATGGCACAGGTTCTTGCAGAGCGCACCCATTCCCAGGTTGTACAGGTGATCGGTAAGAAGATCGTATTATACCGCGAAGGTAAAAAAGAGAAAAAGAAAATTGAACTGCCAAAATAATCGAAAAAAAATCGGGATCATGGGCGGTACCTTTGATCCCATCCATATGGGACATCTGATCCTGGGTGAGCAGAGCTATGAGCAATTCCAGCTGGATAAGGTTCTGTTTATGCCTTCCGGCAACCCGCCTCATAAACGGGACCGTGCTGGCAGAGCCTCTGATAACCAGCGTGTGGATATGGTCCGGCTTGCAATTGAAGATAATCCCCATTTTGAGTTGTCTCTTGCAGAAATGCACGAGACCGGGTATACCTATACCTATCGCACTCTGGAAGAGCTAAAAGAATACAATCCGGACACAGACTATTATTTTATCATTGGTGCAGATTCTCTTTTTGCTTTTGACGAATGGATGGAACCAGAGCGGATCTGTCGGGCCTGTACTCTTGTGGTGGCTGTCCGGGATCATGCGTCCTACGCTGAACTGAATCGGGAAATCCAGCGTCTTTCTGCAAGGTACAACGGAAATTTTGCCCTTTTGGATACTATGAATATTGATGTGTCCAGTCATCAGATCCGTCAGTGGATTTCAGAAGAAAAAAGTCTGAAATATTACGTCCCGGATAAGGTGATTTCTTACATGAAAGAGAATGGAATTTACAGAAAGAAGGAAGTCTGACCATGGCAGATTACGATTTTGCAAAAATTGAAAAAAAACTTTCCAAATACCTGGATGAGGATCGTTTCCAGCATACCATGGGCGTTATGTACACCAGCGCATGTCTGGCTATGGTCCATGGATATGATATCAAAGATGCACAGGTGTCCGGTCTTCTTCACGATTGCGCCAAATGCATTCCCAATAAGAAAAAACTGAAGATGTGCAGCGAACACAATATTCCGGTTTCCGATTTTGAGAGAAGTCACCCGTTTCTTCTCCACTCCCGTCTTGGAGCTTATATTGCTCACGAGAAATATGGGATTGACGATCAGGAGATTCTTTCTGCCATCAATTATCACACAACTGGCAGACGTGAAATGAGTCTTCTTGAAAAGATTATTTATATTGCAGATTATATTGAGCCCATGCGTTATAAAGCAAGCCGTTTACCGGAAATTCGCAAACTTGCGTTTGAAGACCTGGATGAGTGTATGTATGAGATCCTAAAAGATACCCTGGAGTATCTGGAAGAAGATTCTGCCGATGATATTGAGCCAACTTCCAAGGAGGCTTATATTTATTATAAAGAATTGCATAATAAGCGTAATAACGTATCTGATAATTAATACTCCGCATATACTGGCGAATATTTTTACTATTTACAATTAACATTCTACGAGATGCGAGATATTTCGCACGAGCGAAGGCCAGGTACCACCTGACAGAGGATATTATTTCACTTTTAAAGCCTTTTGTTCTCGCGGGAATTTAAAATAATATTAGGTCAGTATAAGCATTATTAAGAAAGGAGCAGATCAGAATGAGTACAGTAAGTACAGAGAAAATGATGGCACAGATTGCCTGCAAGGCAATTGATGATAAAAAAGGACAGGATATTAAGGTAATTGATATTCATAATGTTTCTGTAATTGCAGATTATTTCGTAATCGCAAGCGGTACAAACTCCAATCAGGTTCAGGCGATCGTCGATAATGTGGAGGAGCAGCTTGGACGCGCTGGCTTTGAGGCGAAGCAGATTGAGGGAAACCGCAATTCCAGCTGGATTCTCATGGATTACGGCGATGTGATCGTGCATGTGTTTGATGAGGAAAACAGACTTTTCTATGATCTGGAGAGAATCTGGAGAGATGGAAAGGTTCTGGAGATGGATGCGTTTTTAGAGAAATAAAAAAGTCCCCTTTGGTAAACAAATTGTCTGGAAACAGCAATTGTTTGCTAAAGGGGAAATTTTTTATGACTATTGGTAAAAACGCATGACACCAAATACTTTACCCAGAATCTGGATTTCTCCTGTAATGATAATGGGATCCATAGTGTCATTCTCTGGCTGAAGGCGGTAGTAGCCCTTCTCCTTATAGAAGGTCTTCACTGTGGCAGAGTCCTCTACCAGGGCAACTACAATGTCGCCGTTATCTGCAGTTGGCTGCTGCTTTACCAGAACCTGATCACCATCGAAGATTCCTGCATTGATCATGCTGTCGCCTTTTACCTTCAGCATGAAGCTCTGTTCATTGGGCATAAATTCTGCCGGGATGGGGAAGTAGCCATCTACATTCTCTACAGCCAGAATAGGCTGTCCGGCGGCTACGGTACCTACAAGCGGAACATTGACCACTTCACGGCGGACAAGATTGAAATTGTCATCAATGATCTCTATGGCTCTTGGCTTCGTGGCATCGCGGCGGATGTATCCGTTCTTCTCAAGAGCTTCCAGATGGGCATGAACAGATGATGTAGACTTCAGATTTACAGCTTCACAAATCTCACGAACTGCTGGCGGGAATCCGCGGTTCAGAATCTCACTTTTAATATATTCTAAAATTTCCTGCTGTTTTTTGCTGATTTTACCATATGTCATAAGAGTTTTCCTCCGAAATTCATTCAACTTTTTCTTATCATACCATATTTTTCTTAATTAAGCAAACAGATATTCTGAAAATATGTTCGTTTTTTGATATGCAGGCTGTTCACAGCTTCCAGCTTTGTTCACACACTTTTCGTTTTCTTTTCCTTGTGTTCACCGGCAAAAAATGGTACAATTGTTTGGTATGAAAATTCAGAGCCCGACTCAAAAACAAAGGGGGAATCCGCTTGTCCGAGAAGAAATCTAACAAGCCTGGCAAAATGGCAGGACTTTTTGTCCAGTTAAAGAACATATTCGGACTGAATATTGCCACCGTTGCTTTTGGTGTATTGTTATTATATATGATTTTTACTGCCTTTTTACTTGTAACCTCCACACATATCGAATCTTACCAGGTTACCACAGGTCCTTTGTCACGAAACGAAACCTACACTGGTATTTCTCTTCGGGAAGAGAGTGTTTTTAAGGCAGAATCCTCCGGTTATGTGAATTATTATGCCCGGGAGGGAAGTAAGATCAATGCCAACGGTGCTGTTTACGGATTAAGTTCCGGAAAAATTGCAGAAACCAAGTCTGCATTGACTGCTGATGAACTGGAGAAGATCCGCAGTTCTATGCTCAGCTTTTCCAAAGGATTTTCCGGAAGTAAATTTAACAACACTTACAGTTTTAAGAACCAGCTGGAGGGAAGCATCCTTCAGTATGAGGGAATTTCCACTGACGGGAATGCAGATTCACAAGTAGTGACCATCGGTGGACAGAATATCTGTAAAGCCCAGGAAGACGGCATTATCCTCTATTCTATGGACGGCTATGAGAATAAGACTGTGGAGAACATTACAGCAGCAGATTTTGACCAGACTTCTTACCATGAAACGGATCTGAAGACATCCGAAAAGGTGCAGGCCGGAGATAACATTTATACAAATATTACCAGCGAATTATGGAGCCTGATCATTCCATTAAGCGACAAACAGGCCGCCAAGCTGGAGGGACGTTCCACCATTCGTGTGAAATTTCTCAAGGATGATATGACACAGAGCGGCGATTTTTCCATCATAAAAATCGATGGTAACAAATATGGAAAAATTGACTTCAGCCGCGGTCTGATCCGCTATGCATCTGACCGTTTTCTGGATATTGAGCTGGTTACCAATACAGTAACCGGTCTTAAGATTCCCCTTTCCGCCATTGAATCCAAGGATTTTTACGTAATTCCGGCAGAATATGCCACGACTGATCCTGACAGCGGAAGTGTAGGCTTTAACAAGATTTCCAAAGATTCCAGCGGAAATAACGTAAGAACCTTTATCAATGCTACAATCTACGGTAAAGTTAAAATTGAATCAGATGATGATTCTGCTGATGAAGCTTACAATTATTACGTGGATAGAAGCGCTTTTAGGGAAGGAGATGCTATTGTAAAAGATGACTCTAACCAGCGCTTTATTGTAGGCGAAACAGATTCTCTGGAAGGCGTTTACTGCATCAATCAAGGGTATGCGGTATTCCGTCAGGTAGATATACTGGATCAGAATGAAGAATATGCCATTATTTCCAGTAATACATCCTACGGACTTTCCCGTTATGACCGTATTGCCAGAGACTCCTCCCAGGTAAAAGAACAGGATATTCTCTACTAAGTTTAACATATACTATTTTTAAGGAGGCTTATAAATGTTAGCTGAAAATTTACAGCAGGTAAATGCAAATATTGAAAAAGCCTGTGCTGCTGTTTCCCGTGACCCAGGTGAAGTCACATTGGTGGCAGTAAGTAAGACCAAACCGGTCTCCATGCTTCAGGAAGCGTATGATGCCGGTGCGCGTGTTTTTGGAGAAAATAAAGTTCAGGAGATCATGGATAAATATGACCGGCTGCCATCAGATATCCAGTGGCACATGATCGGTCATCTGCAGCGCAATAAAGTAAAATATATTATTGACAAGGTTGCCATGATTCACTCGGTAGATTCCCTTCGCCTTGCCCAAACCATTGAGCAGGAAGCTGCAAAGAAAGATCTTGTTATGCCAATTCTGCTGGAAGTTAATGTAGCAGAGGAAGAAAGCAAATTCGGATTAACGACGAATGAGGTGCTTCCTCTTCTTGAGAAAATCAGCATATTTTCCCATATAAAAGTGATGGGACTTATGACCATTGCCCCATTTGTGAAAAATCCAGAAGAAAATCGTGAAATTTTTCGCACATTGAAGAAATTAAGTGTTGACATTAGTGCAAAAAACATTAATAATGTTAACATGAGTGTTCTGAGTATGGGTATGACCGGAGATTATCAGGTTGCTGTCCAGGAAGGCTCAACCATGGTACGTGTGGGAACCGGTATTTTTGGTGAACGAAATTATGCCACACGGCAAGAAGATTAAGATTGGAGATTGAAAATGAGCGTTTTTGATAAATTGTTAGATTCTATTAAACTGAATGATGACGATTATGATGAAGATAATTATTTAGATGAGGATCTGATGGATGATGACGAGGGGGATTTCTTGGATGACGATTCCATGGATGACAAGCCTAAGAAGAAATTCTTCGAGAAATTCGGTCGTAAGAAAGAGGATGATTTGGCTGACGAAGATACTTCCTTTGACGAAGAACCTGTACATACAGCAGCACCAAAGACTGCTGCCAAGGCTCCTGTGAAACAGCCAGCTGAGAAGCAGCGCCCTGTAGCTTCTTCCAAAATCACTCCGATGAGAAGCAGCCGTCGTGCGAATCAGGCTTCTTCTATGGAGGTTTGTGTGATCAAACCAGCTTCCATGGAGGACACCCGGGAGATTGCAGACACACTTCTTGACAATGCAACTGTAATTCTGAATCTGGAGGGTATTGATGTAGAACTTGCACAGCGTATTATTGATTTTGCATCTGGCGCATGTTATTCCCTGAATGGTTCCCTTCAGAAGATTTCCAGCTACATCTTCGTACTTGGTCCCTCTTCTGTAGATATCACTGGTGATCTTCAGAATATTCTTGGCGGCGCTACACCTTCTGTAAGAGCCGGTTATTGATTTTTATGGATAAGGATGAATTTTTACTTAAGAGAATCCGGGAGCTGGCAAATCTCTCTTACCAGAGAGATATTGTCACCTTTACGGATTTTCTTAACTTAAACGAACAAAATATGCTTGCTTCCCTTAAGCTTCATCAGATGGGCGTAGAGGTAAAGCTTTTCGGTGGCTATGAGCATGCAGAACGGCAGATGGCAGCTTTTTTCCCCGGAGGCCTTGGTTTTTCCTGGGATTATCCTATTGACTGCCTGAAAATAGAGCCCAAGGCTCTTCGTTTTTCTGAGGAGCTTGGACATAGAGATTATCTTGGAGCGCTCCTGAATCTTGGAGTTGACCGCAGTGTAGTTGGTGATATCCTCATCAAGGATAAAGAAGCCTGGTTTTTCTGCCTTCATAAAATGTCTGACTTTTTTATTGAAAATCTTATCCGGAGGAGAGACGGAAGGCGATACGGACTATGACTCGCTGAGCGACTATCTGACCGAAGACGACATCCCCGACTATAAACTTCAGGAAAACAACCGCTCCAAAGGCGAGCAGGCAGAAGAGATTCCGGAACCTGAATTTGAAATAATAAATGGTACCTGCGCTTCTGTAAGGCTGGATGCTCTCATCGGGCTGGCTTTTCAGACGTCCAGAAGCAGCATGGTTTCTTTTATTGAAAGCGGTCTTGTGTTTGTAAACGGCAAACTGATCACCTCCAATGGATATGAGCCAAAAGAAGGCGATATTATTTCCGTTCGCAGCAAAGGACGCTTTATCTATGATGGTGTATCCAGACAGACAAAGAAAGGACGCCTTGGTGTCCGCATTCGAAAATACGTATAAACAATAATACATTTGGAGAGGATTTAACTATGGCAGAAGAAAAATTACTTGTAAAACGTGACGGGGAGTTCTGTTATCCCATTTATTTTGAAAATGACTTTTCTTTTCTTTCACAGGCCCTAACAGACGAAGGTCTTGCAGGGAAAAGCATGTGTATTGTAATCATATTTTTCACTAGACGATATTGTTTCAGATTCCACAGTAGCACCTCTCTATGCAGACCAGGTGAAAGCAGAGCTTTTGAAAGTATCCGATCATGTATGCCAGTTCACTTTCCCCGCAGGAGAAGCACACAAGAATCTTGATACCGTACAGGATCTTTTCCAGTGCCTTATTGAGAATGGGCTTGACCGCAAAAGTCTGGTGGTTGCTCTTGGAGGCGGAGTAACAGGAGACTTATCCGGCTTCGGTGCTGCAGCCTATCTTCGCGGAATTGATTTTATCCAGATTCCTACCACGCTTCTGGCACAGGTTGACAGCAGCGTAGGCGGTAAGACCGGCGTTGATTTCAGACAGTTTAAAAATATGGTAGGCGCTTTTCATCAGCCCCGCCTGGTTTATATGAATATGGCCACCTTGCAATCCCTCCCTGAGCGCGAATTTGGCTGTGGAATGGGTGAAATCCTAAAGACCGGACTAATTTGCGATAAAGGCTTTTTCGACTTTGTATGCGCAAATTACAAGGTCATCCGCACTATGGATCCAGAAATGCTTGCCGTTATGATCCGAAAATGCTGTGCCATCAAAGCCGGGGTTGTAGAACGGGATCCCAAGGAGCAGGGCGAGCGCGCTCTTCTTAATCTTGGCCACACCATAGGACATGCAGTCGAGAAGCTGATGAACTTTAACCTTCTCCATGGTCAGTGTGTGGGAATCGGACTGGTTGCCGCAGCTGCCATTTCCAGGGAAAGAGGTCTCCTCACAAATGGTGAATACGAGCAGATCTGCCATAGCCTTGAGCTTTACAACCTGCCTTTGTATGTGGAAGGACTTTCTCCCATGGACATTCTTGCAGCTACCAAAAAGGACAAAAAAATGGAACAGGGACAGATTAAATTTATCCTTATGGATGGTCTTGGAAAGAGTTTTATTGACAAGACAGTTACGGATCAGGAGCTTCTTGTGGGAATTCACGCCATCTGCAGGTAATCTATCATGGAAAATAAAACAGCTTCAGACTACAATGACCTTCCACTAAAAGCACCTAAATTAAAAGGAATTCTGCTTATCCTTTTTCTGGTGCTTCTGGATCAGGGAACAAAGTATCTTGCAATTAGATATCTGAAAGGAACCTCCGGGATTTCTCTTATTGATAGTGTGTTAAACCTTCGTTACCTTGAAAACAGAGGCATGGCATTTGGCCTTCTCCAGAATAAGATCCTTTTTCTGGTGCTTATCTGTATTGTGTTTTTTATGGCTATTATATATCTTTTTATAAAAACACCTGCAACTGTTTATTACAGACCACTGCTTTATACAGCGGCAATTGTGTTCGCTGGAGCAATGGGGAATTTTATAGACCGTGTTTTCCGTGGATATGTGGTAGATTTTATTTATTTTTCCCTGATTGATTTTCCCACGTTTAATGTGGCAGATATTTACGTGACCTGTGGGATCACAGTGATGGTATTTCTTATGTTTTTCCGTTATAAAGAAGAAAATGATTTTGACTTTCTGAAACCGGGGAACAAATCTGCCAGGTAAATTGATTTGTCTGATTTTTCATATACCGCGTAATTGAGAGAGGAGTTTTACTGATACATGGAGCAATTGGAATTTACAGCAACCGAAGATGAAGCAGGAGTGCGCATAGACCGCTGTCTTTCCGATAAATATGAGGAACTTTCCCGTTCTTATCTTCAGAAGCTTCTGAAAGAACAAGGTGTTACCGTCAATGGGAAAGCAGTAAAAGCAAACTACAAAATACAGGCAGGGGATCTGGTTCAGACAACCCTGCCTGATCTGACTGAACCGGATATTCTTCCGGAAAATATCCCTTTGGACATTTTGTACGAAGATGATGATGTACTGGTGATAAATAAGCCCAAAGGAATGGTAGTCCATCCTGCAAACGGCCACACCAGCGGAACTTTGGTAAATGCTATTATGTACCACTGTCAGGGCAATCTGTCCGGTATTAACGGCGTTATGCGCCCTGGAATCGTCCACCGTATTGATAAGGACACTACAGGAGCTCTTCTTGTATGCAAGAATGACACGGCTCACCGTGATCTGGCCCAGCAACTGAAAGCGCATACCATCAAGCGGCGTTACCGGGCTATTGTAGCAGGTAATCTTAAGGAAGATGAAGGTACTGTGGAAGGCCCGATTGGCCGTCACCCAATTGACCGGAAAAAATGGCGATCAACTACAAAAATGGAAAAGACGCTGTCACCCATTATAAAGTCCTGGAACGTTTCGGGAATGCGACTTATATCGAGTGCCGCCTTGAAACCGGTCGTACCCATCAGATCCGTGTACATATGACCAGCCTTGGACATCCTCTTCTTGGCGACGAGATCTATGGCTCAGGCAAAAATCCCTATCATCTTCAGGGACAGACTCTTCATGCCATGGTTTTGGGCTTTGTTCACCCAAGAACAGGAGAGTATATGGAGTTTTCTGCACCTTTGCCAGAATATTTTCTCGATTTGTTAGAAAAATTAAGAAAATAGTTGTCAGTTTACCCTGATGTAGTGTATAATAATCTTACAAAATTCCTATGAATTGCCAGTCACGAAGTGAACAGTAACAAAGGAATTGCAGAAGGGAGTGGCAGATATGAACAATACAACAAGTTCAATTATTACCATCGGACGTGAATATGGAAGCGCCGGCAGGCAGATTGGTCAGGAAGTAGCCAGATATTTTGGAATCAAGTGTTACGACAAAGAGCTTCTGGAGCATGCTGCAAACGACAGCGGTATTTGCAAGGAATTATTTGAGAATCATGACGAGAGGCCAACTAACAGCTTCCTGTATTCTCTTGTAATGGATACTTATTCTTTTGGATATTCTTCTGCTGGATTTACAGACATGCCTATGAACCACAAGGTTTTCCTGGCACAGTTCGAAGCCATCAAGAAATTAGCTGCTGAAGGTCCCTGTGTTATGGTAGGGCGTTGTGCAGATTATGCTCTTGCAGATAATAAAAACTGCTTCAGTGTTT
>ENA-OROX01002942-OROX01002942.1-human-gut-metagenome-genome-assembly--contig:-NODE-2942-length-10876-cov-3.066722_pt1 | contig 10876 bp, 10 predicted proteins | sample MGYA00242133_ERZ509058 | MGnify/ENA primary metagenome ERZ509058 (study PRJEB26280, sample SAMEA2338751) | human gut metagenome | biome: human gut; feature: human-associated habitat; material: faeces...
TTTTATGAGCGAAAAACTGAAGGTTTAATTTCATCATGGTTGTTACACCTCCTCGTATGTCAAATCCATATATTCTCTGTAGTTCTCATCTTCTGCAATCTCTTCCAGACCAAGAACCATCGCGTCAAGCAAAAGCTTTGCCTCGCGAGTCGGATTACCTTTAAGTCGATAGTCAATGAGTCCTTTGGATTCATCGGATACAAGGCTTGTACGGTCATCCGCAAATTTCTCAATGGCATTCAAAGTATTGATCGTAAGTACGGAAACAGCTGCGCAGACAATATCCTGTCCTTCTTCACTGAATCCTGCATGACCATGTGCTTTGAAACCTACACATTGATGTTTTTCATTTTTATAAATGGTTACTCGTATCATATAACCACCAGCTTCTTACGCGTTGATCTTTTCGATCTTAACTGCTGTATACTGCTGTCTGTGTCCGTTTTTCTTGTGGTAACCTGTTTTTCTCTTATACTTGTAAACGATAACTTTTTTAGCTTTTCCGTCACCAATTACAGATGCTTCAACTGTTGCACCTTCTACTACTGGTGTTCCAACTTTAAGCTCGTCACCACTTACTGCGAGAACCTGGTCAAAAGTATAAGACTGTCCGGCTTCCACACCAAGCTTTTCTACTTTAATGATATCGCCTTCGGCTACTTTGTACTGTTTACCACCTGTTGCTATAATTGCGTACATATGGCACCTCCTATTATCATTACTCGCCAACTACGGTGTCTGATCAAATCAGGACTTATAACCTCGTTGTGCGGCATACCTCTGTATTATACAGTGGCATACCGCACAAAGTCAACCCCTAATTTGCGATTTTTTTAATTTTTTCGTAACAATATCCGATAATGTCTTTTCTTGTGATGATTCCTATGAAATTCTGCTGGTCATCAATGACCGGAACAAAGTTCTGATCCATCGCTTTTTCCATCAGATCTTCCATATTGGAATCAGCGCTTACCGGCCGGTAATCTGCTCTTCTTGCAATCTTCGTGATTGCAATGTCTTCTGCTTCTTTCAGATTCAGGATGTTCAGCTTCTTAAGTCCCCAGAGCAGGTCTCCTTCGGTGATTGTACCGACGTATTTACCTTCCCGGTTGATCATCGGAATGGATGAGTATTTGTGGTACTCCATGATTTCCATTGCCTGTCTGAGCGTGTGGTAGTCATATACAAATGCCACTTCTGCTTTTGGCTTCAGGAAAAATAATATATTCATTTTCGTATCCTCTCTTGTATGAATATTCTGTACAGGGGAGTTTTCCCCAACACCTGTACTATACCATATTTAAGGATCGAATTGAAGATTTACAGCTGAGTGTTAACAAAAATATCATAAATTGCTTTGATTGCTGCTTCAAAGTCGTGCTCTCTCACACCGATGATAATATTTAACTCGCTGGATCCCTGATCGATCATTTTTACATTGACATGTGCATGTGCCAGTGCAGAGAAAATTCTTCCGGCTGTACCGCGTGTCTGACGCATTCCACGTCCAACAACAGCGATCAGTGCAAGATCGGATTCCAGTTCGATGTCATCCGGATTCACGGCACGGTGGATGCCCGCAAGCACTTTCTGCTCATGTTCTTCAAATTCATCCTGATGAACGAAGATAGTCATAGTATCAATTCCTGACGGCATATGTTCAAAAGAAATTCCTTCATCTTCAAATACACCAAGAACCTTGCGGCCAAATCCGACTTCTGAGTTCATCATTGCTTTTTCAATTGTAATAGAAGCAAATCCACGCTTTCCTGCAATACCGGTAATTGTATACTTCGGCTTTCTGCAGGTTCCTTCTACGATCAGAGTACCCTTTTCTTCCGGTGCGTTTGTATTACGAATGTTGATCGGGATTCCTTCTTTACGAACCGGGAAGATTGCATCTTCATGTAATACGCTGGCACCCATATAAGAAAGTTCACGCAACTCTTTGTAAGTAATTGCTTCGATTCCTTTTGGATTCTTGATGATACGGGGATCTGCAATGAGGAATCCGGATACGTCTGTCCAGTTCTCATACATATCAGCATGTGTGGCTCTTGCAACGATCGATCCTGTTACATCAGATCCGCCGCGGGAAAATGTCTGGATCGTTCCGTCCGGACGTGCTCCGTAGAATCCAGGAATCACGGCACGCTCTACTTTTGAAAGTCTGTCTGCAAGTACCTGGTTAGTTTCTTCTGAAAGGAAGTTCCCATTTTCATCGAACTTGATCACTTCTGCCGCATCGATAAACTCATATCCAAGATAAGCTGCGATTACACGTCCGTTTAAATATTCTCCACGGGAAGCAGCATAATCTCTTCCAATCTTCTTTGCAAAATTATCACGGATGGTGGCAAATTCTTCGTCAAGAGAAAGAGTGATTCCAAGCCCTTCAATGATTTCCTGATATCTCTTCTGAATGTCAGCGAGTAATTCTGTAAATTTCTTCTCTTTTACAGCTGCGCCGTAACAACGATACAGCATATCTGTTACCTTGGTGTCGTCGGAAAAACGCTTTCCCGGAGCAGACGGTACAACGTAACGTCTTGATTCCTCTGAAAGAACGATCTTTCCTGCCTTTTTAATCTGTACTGCATCGGCAAGAGAGCTTCCGCCGAATTTCACTACCTTAATCATCTGTTGGTATTCCTCCATCTCTCAATTCATGTATTCTGATCTGCACATGGCAAACCTGCATTTTCTGTAGAAACACCGGGCAGATGTTTCTACACTTATGTAGTTATTACTTTATTACGCTGACGTGAAAAATGCAAGATTTTCTTTTGGAATCTGTTGAAAATCTTGCATTTTGTCTAATAGAATTTCTTTTTTTGAAAACTTTCTATGCATGAATTACATCTGCAAATGTAGCATCCGCTGCTTTTCTCAAATCCTCCGGTGCAAGTGTCAGTTGTGCACCGATTCTTCCGGCACTTACATAGACTTTCTCAAACTGCTGTGCACTTGCATCAATGACCGTCGGAAAATGCTTTTTCATTCCGATCGAAGTGCATCCACCACGCACATAGCCGGTAAGCGGTGTTAACTCCTTTAAATGAAGCATTTCAATAGATTTTTCACCAACCGCTTTTGCAGCCTTCTTAAAATCAATTTCTGCTTCGATCGGGAGCACGAAAACATAATGTTCGCCACTTTTCCCAGTTGTGACAATCGTCTTGTAAACCTGTTCGTGAGGCAGATTCAGCTTATCGGCAGTTTCAATTCCATCCGTGAATTCATCGCATTCATAGGTCTGATATTCGTAAGAAATTTTCTTTCTGTCTAAAATTCGCATTGCATTTGTTTTGACTTCTTTTTTACCCATGTAAACTTTCCTCCAGTGTTTTTCGGATTTTCTTTCGTGTAATTTCCACCAGCTGCAGTTTCGTCATTCCCATCACATTCCCGGGATTTGGGTCCTTCTTTAATTCCCGCTGCAGATACGCAAGAAGTTCTTTCTTCTCTTCTGCTGATTTCATGTTGATAAAATCAATAATAATGATACCGGAAATATTGCGGAGCCGGATCTGGCGGACTGCTTCTCTTGCTGCCTCCCGGTTGATCTCCGGAAAATGAGAATTCTTTTTCAGACATTTTCCGGAATTGACATCGATTACAGTCAGCGCCTCGGTTGGCTGGATCACCAGATAAGCCCCGGATTTCATCCATACCCGTTCTTGTCTGGCTTCTCGGATCGCCCCTTCCAGGTTATAGCATTTTACAAGTGGATAAGACGCATCCGTATACGCACGGAGAAGCGGAAGTTCATCTGGCATTTCCGTTTCCAGATAAGTCTGAACTTCTTTATACAAAACTCCATCTTCTACCGTTTCCTCTACAATAATTTCCGTCAAATCTTTTTTGTAAATATCCCGGAGTGCCTGTACGCACGGATCCGGTGCACTCTGCAGACAGCTGAAGCAGGTCCGCATTTTGCCATATTCTACGATTCTGTGATAGTTCTCTGCCAGTTTGTCAATTTCGGCACGGATCTGTGTTTCTTCTGTTTCCACACAATTTGTCCGGAAAATCAGTCCGAAATCACAGCCTATATAGTCCTGTCCCAGCTTTTGCAGTTCTTCTTTCCTGACACCGTGGATTTTACCGGATACACCAATGGTACGATTGCCGGAAGTCAGTACTACATACTGCCCGGTGAAATTTAAGTTCCCGGTCACGACAGGCTGCTTGGTTTTCACTGCTTCTTTCTCCACCTGAACCAGAAGCTCATCACCGATCACAAGTGGCTTCTTTCCAATCTTATTGGTGAAAACCGGGGTATATTTTCCATCCAGCGCAAAATAGCATTGCTCACCATTGGCAATTTCAACAAATGCGCCACCGATATTCGGAAGGATTTTCCGTACTCTTCCGACATAAATTTCACCCAGGCGGCAGCTCTTTTTTTCTCCGCTACTGCCAAAGTGAAATTCCGTTACTTTCTCATCCTCTAAAAGTGCAAGCACCCGGCGGTTCATGCATTCCGTAAGGAGTACTTTTCGTTCCATCTAAACAATCTCCGTTCCAAGCGCATCCAGTGGAACCAGAATCATCTGGCCCTCCGTGTTTTCGGATTCCGCAAAAGTTTCCAGTCTGTGGTGGGTAAAGGTCACTTCCTCCGCATCCATACCAAGATAGCGGACAAACGCTTCTGTGACCAGCTCCGGCTTTAAGTTCTGGACACTTCCTGCTGCCACACGCATATAAATCTTTCCGTCCCGGCATTCCAGCTTGTAGATCATCGGACGAATGTCCACTTCTTTTTCACTCTTTTTCGTCTTTTTGACCACACAGATTTCATTCTGCGCATAAAAAGCTTCCAGCTTTTCAGCAAGATCTTCCGGCAGGCTGCCATTTTTTACCGAAGATAAATAGTCGGCACCTGCTACGATTGACATTCCTTTGCTTTTCTTATCATCCGGGATCTGCACAAAACTGACGATCTCCATGCCGTCTACCATCTGTTCATTCAGCCGTCTGACCGCTTCTTTGCTGGCGATTGACTCGGTCAATTCGATATCAAAATATTCCCCGTCACTGGTAAGCCCTACGCCAAGTGGATTAGCGAAAGACATGATCATATGCGGGCTGTAACCACTGGTAAATGCGATCGGAATCTCGGCACGGCGAATCGCTTTCTGGAAATACCGCATGATATCCAGGTGTCCGATGAACTTCATCACTCCATTTTTCCGAAATTTAATTCTTGCCTTCAAAGCAGACACCTCCTCCGTAACTTGCTGCCCCACAGCCGGAACATTTTGCACGGCAGTTCGGGGTTACATTCCCTTCCATTGCATTCTTCCATTCTCTTATAAGGAAAGATTTTGTCACGCCACAATTGATGAAATCCCATGGGAAGATTTCATCTAATTCACGCTTTCTGAGATTATAGAAATCCATGTCTACACCTGTATTTTCAAAGGCCTGCAGCCATTTATCATAATCAAAATACTCATCCCACGCATCGTAAATACAGCCAAGACGGTAAGCCTCTTCCAGAACCTTTCCGACCTTCCGGTCACCGCGGGCAAAGACGCCTTCCAGAACGGTTACTTCGGCGGTATGCCAGTTGTAGCGCAGACTCTTGCGGTTCAGCTGGTTGCGGAATGCTTCCTGTACAATTCCTGCACGGCGGATATATTCTTCCATCGGCTGCATGGTCGCCCACTGAAGCGGTGAAAATGGTTTCGGTACAAAGAAGGAACTACTTGCCGTGATCTGACATTTTCCATTTCTCTGATCCTTCGGAATTTCATAATACCGGCGTGCTACTTTATCTGCAAGAACAGCAATTCCTTCCATATCTTCCTGGGTTTCGGTCGGAAGTCCAAGCATGAAATAGAGCTTGACCTTCGTCCATCCACCTTCAAAAGCCTGTCCGGCTCCATTTAAAATGTCATCTTCCGTCAGACCTTTATTGATTACATTACGCATCCTCTGTGTTCCGGCTTCCGGGGCGAAGGTCAGACTGCTCTTACGCACATCCTGCACCTTGCTCATAACATCCAAAGAAAATGCATCGATACGAAGGGACGGCAGGGAAATGTTGACGCCCTGTGTGTGGAACTCATCGATCAGGAAGGTGACGATCTCTTCCAGTTCGTTGTAATCACTGGAACTTAAAGAACTTAAGGTGATCTCTTCATGTCCCGTATTTTTCAGCATTGCACGTGCCGTTTCTTTGAGCATGTTGATATCACGCGGACGTGTCGGACGGTAAACCATTCCCGCCTGACAGAAACGACATCCACGGATACAGCCGCGCTGAATCTCCAGAACCGCTCTGTCCTGGGTTACTTTGATAAACGGAACAACCGGCTTTAACGGATAAGTTGTCTGACTCATATCTGCCGCAACTACTCGTTTGATTTTTTCCTTTGCATGCGGAGTGTTTGGCAGGAAAGATTCGATTGTGCCGTCTTCTTTGTAAATGACATCATAAAAAGAAGGAACGTAAATTCCCTCAATCTCTGCTGCCATTTCCAGAAATTCTTTTCGGCTTTTTCCGGCTCTCTTCCACTTTTTGTATGCTTCCAGAAGTTCATCATAAACCACTTCGCCCTCTCCGATATAGAACATATCGAAAAATTCAGCCAGTGGCTCTGTATTGTAAACACATGGTCCACCACCAATGACAAATGGATCTTCTAAAGTTCTGTCTTCACTGTGAAGTGGAATACCGGATAAATCCAGCACCTGCAGTACATTGGTGTAACACATCTCAAACTGTAATGTGATGCCAAGAAAGTCAAAATCCTTTACCGGGTCCTGAGATTCCAGGGCAAAGAGCGGGATATGTTTTTCACGCATGATCTTGTCCAGATCAATCCATGGAGAGTAGACTCTCTCGCACCAGGTATCCTCCCGGCGGTTGAACATATCGTACAGAATCTGGATTCCCAGATGGGACATACCAACCTCATATACCTCCGGAAAGCACATGGCAAAGCGGATTTCCACGGCATTTTTATCTTTTACGACAGAGTTAACTTCGTGTCCAATATAACGCGCCGGCTTCTCTATATTCAGTAAAATATCATCATCTAATGCTAGTTTTCTCATTTTTCCTCCGTCTTATCTGTTGTTTTTGCGTGCTTTCGCACAATTACAGGTATTAAAAGCCTGTAAGTGAAAGGATAAAATAGATATTTTATAAAAATCACTTGTTTAATAATAGCTTGTTTAAGTAAGAAAATCAACTATTTTGGACAGATCAACTACTTCTGATACAATTTTATTATCGCTTTCCTGAATCTTTGAAAATATTGTCTTTGAATAAGAATTCATAATGCTGCTTAAATCGATGACATCATTCTGATCATCAATATAGACATCCTCAGTTATCGTTGTATTTGCATGCCCCAGCATTTTTGAGATCACTTTCAAATTATTAAACTTGAATAGAGTAAAATGCTCGCATCTATCATTTCTAGCAAGAGAAAATGAAGTGAAATGCTTGCATTCTCTAATGATTATTATGGATTGTTTTTTAGGGCAACACAATCCGTCAAATTATTTTGCGCTTACGAAAAGCATTACCATTTTAATATTTAAAAGTAAAAAGAGAACAGCTGATAATATATTCGAACTGTTCTCCTACTTCAAAGTCCATGCAACAATGACATTACTGTTTCCCGCTTATTTGTACCCAGTTTCTGCAAAAGTCATTTTCGCTTGTATCTTTATTATATTTTCACCATATGCTTTATGAGATACAGTGATGTAACAAGGAAATATTCCCTTTCTTCCATTTTTTCCCATTGTCCGTTGCGGAAATTGGGTTTTACAAAAAGGTATGGTAAATCCATTTCAAATTCTTACTAACCCAAACGATATACCTTATCAAATAGCGGAAGATTTTCTTCTTTCATATGATGCGTGATTAGGATCAATGTCAGATTTTTGCATGACAAAAGTGCCTGCTCGATTACCATTGCATTTTCTGCATCAAGCGCAGAGGTGCCTTCATCAACAAACAAAATCTGTCTGTCATGGGCAAGTGCCCGGGCTACGGCGATCCGCTGCTTTTGTCCTCCGGAAAAATTCTTTCCATTTTCCCCTGCTTTTGTTTCAAGCCCATCCGGAAACTTTTTGATTTCTTCTTTTAAAGCACTCATTGCCAGAATCTCTTCTAATTTTTCTGCGCTGACTCCATCACCCAGAGTAATATTATTACGGATGGACGTGTCAAAAAGGAAAATACTCTGCTCTATATAAGCCATCTGCTCGTAAAAAGAATCTACATCATATGAGGAGAGTTCTTTTCCGTCATATAAAATCTTTCCTTCGTATCCTTTCAGCTGACCAAGCAGCAATTTCAAAAAGGTTGTTTTACCACAGCCGCTCCTTCCAACAATCGCATATTTTCCACCTTTTTGGAATGTGAGGTTTTGTCCTTTCAGGACTTCCTTTTCGCCATAAGAAAAGGACAGATTCTCAACTTTGATTTCCTTTTGTAAGGAAGGAAGTGCTGCTTCTGCCTTCGGTTCTTCGTCAACTGATTGCATTTCGGCTTTGACAAAATACGGGCGTGCTCCAGCCATTTTCAAACGGTAAGAAATAAGTTGTCCAAAAGAATTTCCTACCTGGTTTGTCAGATTGATACTTCCGAAAATAATCTCCGGTGCAATAATACGTAATACACAAAGAACAAATGTCAGCATGTTGATCGCATTGATTCCGAAAATGCTGATTACCATTGCCTTATAGCCTTCTTTTCCTTGTTTTTCAGCGAAGTTGCATCTTTCCTTTTCCAGTTCATCACCGGAAGCATTAATTTTGCTTTCAAACCGCTCGGCAAGGCCAAAAGCCTGTGTCACAGATAATCCGGCAATCTGTTCTTTGATTCTGTCGGTATATTTTTCTGTTGCCGCTGATATTTTTTTTGAATACTCTTCTACCTTATCGCTAAATATCCGGCTTGTATAAAGTGAAATCACGGAAACGACAATTGTCAGCAGCAATATTTCCCATCGGATAAACAAAAGAGAGACTGCTCCGAGAATCAGCTGTAACGTCTCTTCCATACAGCTGTAAAAAATCTGGAATCCCTGGTTTTCCGCTTCGCGAATATCATTTGTGTACCACGATAAATACTCTCCGGTATCCGTAGCGGAAAGCTTTTCGAAGGAAGCACTCATGATCCGATTACTGATATCGTTCCGAAAATCCTGATTCATTTTCGCGATGAGATAGGTTTGATATTTATTTTGAATATAGAACAAAATACTGTTGCCAAAAATCAAAACGGTATTGCACACCACCGTGATCAGGACCATCCGGAAATTTCCTTCCATGACCTGTTTACCTATATACATCTGCAAGAAAGCGTATCCGGTCGACACTCCACTTGTAAGGACTAAAAGCAGAAAAAGAAGGAAGTTTTGCCATTTATATTTGATCAGATATTTTTTCATGCGCTCACCTTCTCTCCAAGATGATATACCTTTGTATATTTTTTCATCTCATTCTTTTCCAGATGATGACTTACCAAAATCAGCGTAATATCCGGTTCTTCCAGCAGAGATTTCTCGATTATTTTAGCATTCTCCTTATCCAGAGCAGAAGTGCCCTCATCCATGATCAGAATCTTACGGTTATGGATAAGTGCCCGGGCTACGGCAATCCGCTGCCGTTGTCCACCTGAAAGTTTTCTTCCGTTTTCTCCGACATCTGTATTCAAACCATTTTCAAAAAGTTTAAGGTCTTCATAAAGAGCACTGTTTCTTAAAGCCTCTTCAATCTGTTCCTCTGTGAAATCCCCTCCCAGAGTTATGTTTTCCCGGACTGTTGTGTGAAAAAGAAATACATTTTGTTCAATGTATGCCATCTGATCACTGAATGTTTTCGGGTCATAAATAGACGCATCCATCTGATCAAATAAAACTGCACCTTTATTTGCCTGTAATTGTCCCAATAATAATCTGAGAAGCGTTGTTTTCCCACTTCCACTTTCTCCGACAAGGGCATATTTTTCACCAATCTTGAAATCCATATTCAAATGTTCAAAGACTACATGCCCCGGATAAGAAAAACCAAGGTTTTTGATTTCGATTTTTTCCTTTACCGGCGGTAATGGTTCCTTTTTCTTATCGTTTTTTTCCTGATAAATGATTTTATCGAAATACGGTTTTGCTCCTTCAAAAGTGATCTTAAGCTCTGAGAGTGAGAGTATTGCATCCTTTACCTGGTACGTCAGGTTGCCACCGCCGAAAAAGATTTCAGCCGGTATGATTCTGAAGGCACACATCCCAAAAAGAACAAGATTATTGATCAACCCTGCCAGTGCGTTTACCGCTTTCATTTTGAGGGATGCTTTACCCTTACATTTTACATAGCGGTATCTTTGATTTTCCAACTGCTCTGAAGCCTGTCCGATCCGGTTTTTGAAATCCTTTTGATGTCCGAAATATTTCAGAACAGTCAACCCCTGCAGCTGTTCTTTTACAATCTGTGTAAAAGATTCCCATTTACCGGATACTTTCTTTGATTCCTCACTCACATCTCCAGGGAAAAAATGAGTATATAAAAATACCATTCCTGTTGTCAAAATGGTGCACAAAAGCAGTTTCCACTGAATCATGGCAAGTGTTACCGTTCCTATAATCAATTTGATGATTGCATCAACACCATTATAGAAATTTAGAAATCCCTGATTTTCCGCCTCTTTCAAATTGTTCGTATACCAGGAAATATATTCTCCGGTATCATTTTCCCCTAATTCCTGTGTCCCTGCTGCCAGAATCCTGCGGTTAAGATCCCTTCTCATATCCTGATTCATGCAGGCAATTACTTTCGTCGTATGCACATCATTTTTCCAAAACAGAAAATGCAGAATCAGATAAATAACGATTATCAGCAAAGAACAGAT
>ENA-OROX01002951-OROX01002951.1-human-gut-metagenome-genome-assembly--contig:-NODE-2951-length-10844-cov-2.764482_pt1 | contig 10844 bp, 9 predicted proteins | sample MGYA00242133_ERZ509058 | MGnify/ENA primary metagenome ERZ509058 (study PRJEB26280, sample SAMEA2338751) | human gut metagenome | biome: human gut; feature: human-associated habitat; material: faeces...
AGGCTGGCATGAACGTAACGGCGGCAACCTGTCTTACCGTGTGAAGCCGGAAGAGGTAGAACTGGTAAAGGAGAACTTTGAGCCGAAGGAGTTCCAGCCCATCGGCACCACAGTTCCCGCACTGGCAGGAGAGTATTTCCTGGTGACCGGCAGTGGCAAATATTTTCGTAATGTCAGCATTAAGCCGGAAGATTCTATCTGCATGATCGAACTTGACGACAAGGGTGAGAATTACCGTATCGTATGGGGTCTGGTAAACGGGGGCAGACCTACCTCCGAGCTCCCCAGCCACCTGATGAATCTGGAAGTGAAGAAGCTGCAGGATCCCGACTACCGTGTGGTATATCATGCACATACCACCAATATCATTGCGCTGACCTTCGTGCTTCCTCTGGAGGATAAGGTATTCACCAGAGAACTGTGGGAGATGGCAACCGAGTGCCCCGTAGTATTCCCGGATGGTGTGGGCGTAGTGCCCTGGATGGTACCGGGCGGCAGAGAGATCGCAGTAGCTACCTCCGCACTGATGAAGAAATACGATCTGGCCATCTGGGCACATCATGGAACCTTTGCCGCAGGCAAAGACTTCGACCTGACCTTCGGTCTGATGCATACCGTAGAAAAATCCGCAGAAATTCTGGTGAAGATGTTGTCCATGCAGCCGAATAAGAGACAGACCATTACCCCCGATGATTTTCGCCATCTGGCAAAGGACTTCGGTGTGACCCTTCCGGAAGAGTTCTTATATGAAAAATAACGATCCGAGGGACACACGAAGGAGCCTCGAACCGTTATATCTTGAATGCCTGACGTTATCGGCGCGATTTTAAACGCGCCTCGTTAGGTGTCATATCATACATTTTTTTGAACTGTTTGTAGAAGAAGTTCTGATTCTCATAGCCTACAGACAGGGCAATCTCAGACACCGGCAGCGCGGTGTGGGACAGCTGATTCATAGCGACTCGCATACGCTGCCGTGTTTGTATTTCCTTAAAGGTAGTGCCGGAATATTTTTTGATCATACGGCTCAGGGAAGAGGGGGTGTACCCGATCTGTGCAGCCAGTTCGTGAAGAGTTCCGGTATCATAATGCTCCGCCAGGTATCTGCGTACCACCACCATCAGGACATTGCTCTGCTCATCTTTCTGGTCTAATAAAATATTTTCCGCATTGCTTAAGATATGCATGAACAGCAGGGCAAAGGTGTGTTCCGAGAGCTTATGCCAGTTCTGAGGCTGCTGTAACAGAAGGAAGACCGCATTGTGGATGAGGTTCTGGATGCAGGGATTGTCGGAGACGGTAAAGTACAGATACTGACCGACACAACTGTCACCTTCCAGCGCATTGATGATAAAATCCGCCAGAATATTATCCTTGTTGATCAAAGTCAGGATATTCTGGAAATAGGCGGGGCGGATGATGATGTTAATGCCCAGATCTTCCTGGCCGCAGGCTATTACCGCATGTTCGATATGTTGGTTCATAAATAGAAGTTCCCCGGGGCGGAGACAGATCTCTTCTTCATTTATGACATGTGTGACAGAACCGGAGAGACAATAAAAGATCTCCACGTAATCATGTTTATGCTTTGGAAAATCCACAAAGCGGGTGTGGCGACGCAGAGTAATATCATCTTCGGAGTGTTCCAAAAATTTATCACTCTCTACTACAAAATCCTGTTTGCTGGTGTAGAGATTCTTCTGAACGGCAATATTACCGTCTAAAATCTGTTGTTCCTCCGGTGTGATATAGGCCGGATCCAGAAAACCGTTCTCATACATATCGATCGTCATTCCTTTCAGCAACCCGCAATTTTGAACTGCGGGCAGGTTTTTCGACTGAGTTTATTTTACAGGAAAGAGACAAAAACCTCAAGATGTGTGCAAAAAGTGATTCTGCATTGCACGTGTCATTTTTGTGTTGTATATTAATAATGATTGTGAACAATAAGCAGCTTTGCACCGGCAGTCCAAAGTGTGCAGGTTGTGGAAAGATATGAGGATTTGTATGGCAGATACCACAGTTAAAAAGATCATCTGCAGTTCCTGTGGGGCAGAATTTGAGGATACCCTTCCGAAGTGTCCCTATTGCGGAAGCCTGAATTACAAGGGCGCCGAAGCGGAATATCTGGGGAAGCTGGAAAGCATGCGGCAGGATATGCAGCAGTTGGAGCAGGTACCGGAGAAGGAACTGAAGAAAAAACTGAAAAAGAAACAGAAATTTGTGATTAAGCTTCTGATCTTATTGGCGGCATTGGCAGCGATACTTGCGGTAATTGTGTTCCGGGTGCAGTATATAGAACCCAGGGATGCCAGAGCGGATTATCTGTGGGAAAAAGAGAACTTTCCGATACTGGACCGTCTCTATCAGGAGAAGGATCTGGAAGCACTGATGGATTTTTATGAGCAGGCTGTCGAAGAGAACAGAACCATAGACCGATGGGAACACAGTGGTATTTTCCGCTGGCTCATGAGCTGTCGGGATGCGAGGGAATATCTGGCACTGGAGCAGAGTGGAGAGACTTTGAATGAGTATCAGCAGGCATTGCTGCTGGATGATTATTGGATGATGCGGGGACTGGACTACAGCGAGGTCATTCTGACGGAGAAAGACAGGGAGTATATCCGTCCTTATGTGGAAGCAACCCTGAACAGTCTGGCAGACCGTTATACGTTTACCGCAGAAGAAGAGAAAAAATTCGAGGATAGTCTGCGAAATAATTACGGTTATCCCAGATATGAGGATTGCGAGGAATACATTAAGAAGCATAACGAATAGGAAAGGATCATAAAAGCAATGATGAAATGTAAATATTGCGGGGGCAATCTGACATTGGAGCAGGCATATTGTCCGCATTGCGGAAGACCGAATGAAGAAGCCGCACAGCATGTCAAGGACATGGAGCATTACAAGAGCAACTTTGAGGATACCAAAAGCGATGTCTATGAAGTGACGGAGAAAAATACGGAGATCATGTCACATATGATAATCATCACTGTGCTGGTGATCCTGTGTGTGGTGGTGTTTGTAGTATCTGCCCGTAGCTGGAGCATCCACAGAGGCTTGCTGCAGTTTGATGCAGGGATCCGGCAGAGCAGCTATATGAAACAGATGGAACAATATCTGGAAGATGAGGATTACATAGGTTTATCAGCTTTTTGCGACAGGCATTACATCCGGCCTTATAGCAGTAATAATAGTTATGAAAAATATCAGCTGCTCATGGAAGCCAGCGGAGCGTATCGTTACTTTTATGAAAGTCTGATGAAGGCAGTTACTATCAACTCCGGCAATGTATCCATACTTCCCGGCCTGTATGAAGATATTTCGGATTATTACGAGCAGCTGGAAAGGATTCTGCATCCTGTGGATAATGATTATAGGGCAAAACAATATCGGGAACTGCCGGAGGAGCAGAAGGAAGCCATTCTCCGGATGGAAGAGAATGTGAAGGCACTGCTGCAGACCTATTTTGACATGACACCGGAAGAGGCAGAGAATTTTGGTACGATGTCAAATGCACAAAAAATCTTATTTTTGGAAGAAAAAGGTGAGGTGATGGGTTATGGTAAATCTGAAGAGTAAGCTGAAACAGGTACAGAAGCAGAGAGGCGCGCTGCTTGTGATGAATCTGGTGATCATAGCCCTGTGCCTGATATTGTTTTGGGGAACCATTCATATGTTCCGGCAATTAAACGACGCCTTTTCCCGTCCTGCGAAGACCAACTGGATGGAGAATAATGTACAGAGTGAAAATTATGCTTATTTAGTAGTAAATTATCATGAGGATATGGTGTACGGCGGCTTGCTGTCCGGAACGAAAAAGGAATGCTATGGTGTGGCGAGATATTTTGAGGCGGCGTCCATGTATAAGGCATTTCTTCAGACCGGAGATACGGAGCGAGCTGCCAGAGAAAAGGAGAAGATGGATGCCGCATATGAAGAAATGGGTGACTGGAATATTGCAGCGGACAGCATCCGGGAAAGACTTGGACTGGACTGACAGATTTGCTGTAGGAATACCTGCGATATTACTGGCAACCTGTCAGACAGTGGGATGCCGGATCAGTATAGAATACCATACTTCCGTACATAGAACGATGCAGTCTTGGCTGGAACAGGTTCCTATAGCAGGCTGGATTTTGTGGTGGATAGCAGAGACATTACTTTTTGGACAGATGCTGCGATGGCTGTTTGTACATGCAGGGAGAGACAAGGCAGTTCAGGAGGACGGTATCGGGAAAGGTATCGGGAAAGGTATCGGAAAGAGAATATTTTTGATTTTTGCAGGATTGTTGATAGCCTGGCTGCCGGTGCTCCTTTCCAATGATCCCGGATTTTATAATTATGATATTTATGGGCAGGTGCCTCAGGTGATGTATCCGGAGGTGCCGTATAATACACACCATTCGTTACTCAGCACGTTGGTCATGGGAGGCGTTATCACATTAGGATACCGGATATTCGGGACGATGGAGAAGGCAGTATTTCTGCACTCCTGCTTCCAGATGACACTTTGTGCGGCGGCCTTTTCCTACAGTCTGGATTTCTGGTATCGGCGATTGAATAGAAAATGGCTGTTGGGAGTCGGATTTTGTTTTTATGCTTTTCTGCCGACGATTGCCTTGTTTTCCGTCAGTACGACCAAGGATGTGGTATGCTCTCTGGCACTTTTTATTGCATTTCACCTGTTGTATGAATTGTATGAGAATACGGAGGGATTTTTTCGGAAGAAAGAGAAAATCGCAGCATTATCGTGCAGCCTGATCGTGGGAGCGCTGTATCGGAAAAATGTAATTTATGCGGTTTTTCTTTATCTGGTGTTGTGCGCGGTTTTCTGTAAAAAGCAGAAAAGAAAGATCATTTCACTGTTTGCGGGAACGATTCTGCTGACCATGCTATTGTCTGTGGGAATGGAAACTCTGCTCCATGCGGAAAAAGGTTCCGCGGTAGAGGCTCTGTGTGTACCGCTCCAGCAGATTGCAAGGGTATATACAGATAAGGGAGAAGCGGCGTTTGACAGTGAGGAATTGCAGCTGCTGGATCAGATCATGGACAGAGAACAGTGGTCACAATATAATCCGTTTCTGGCAGACCGGATCAAAAATTATGTGAATAATGAAGAACTTCTTCAAAATAAGTGGGAGTATCTGAGACTATGGTTCCGAAAAGGATGGCAGTATCCGGGATGTTATCTGAGAGCCTTTCTGGATAATACGTATCAGGCCTGGTATCCGGGGACATCGGTTGTGGATGATCCGGACGGTGATATTTATTACTTTGATTTCGAGGGAAGAAATGTACTGGAAATGAAGACGATCAGTTCCCGGCTGACAGAATTTTATCGTAAGATATCGCTGGAATATTATTACCAGAAAATTCCGGTGATCCGTGCGTTGTTTGCAATCGGCACCTATTTCTGGCTGGCAGTGATCCTGTTTTTCTACGGCATCCGGCGGAGGAGGGCAGAGATATGGAACAGCTGGCTGCTGGTTCTGGCACTGTGCCTTACGGTCTTTCTGGGTCCCATATCCCTGGTGCGTTATTATCTGCTTTTATTTTATGCAGCTCCGGCAGGTATCTTCTTATTAGCAGATAGAACTTGACAAATCCCGGAAGCATGCACTACAATTACTTGCATACGACAATGACGATGAAAAGGATCAGTACGATCGGAAAGCATCCCAGAGAGAGGGGAAGGACACGGTGACGTGCGGCTGGGAACCCCTTATGACAGAGGATCGGAAACCTCCCTTGGAGTCCTGTGCGAGACGCAATGTACCTGGAAGCGGCGAAGCACAGCGTAGAACCGGCGTTAACGGTGACAGAGCAGGATACGTATTTGTATCAATCAGGGTGGTACCGCCGAGTGATCGGTCCCTTTTTCGGGAGCGATGACCCGGCGTTTTTCGTTTCCGTAGATCGTATGAGCAGTTTATTTTCAGAAAAAGAAAAGGAGAGAGAAAATGGCAGACAAGAAAATGGTAGAAGCGATCACTTCCATGGAAGAAGATTTCGCCCAGTGGTATACCGATGTAGTGAAGAAAGCAGAGCTGTGTGATTACACTAGCGTAAAAGGATGTATGGTGATCAAGCCCGCGGGCTATGCGATCTGGGAGCTGATCCAGAAGGAGCTGGATGCACGATTCAAAGCAGTAGGAGTACAGAATGTATATCTTCCCATGTTCATTCCTGAGTCCCTGTTGGACAAGGAGAAGGATCATGTAGAAGGCTTCGCACCCGAAGTAGCATGGGTTACCCAGGGAGGATTGAATGAGCTTCCTGAGAGACTCTGTGTCAGACCTACTTCAGAGACCCTGTTCTGTGATTTCTATAAGAATGACATCCATTCCTACAGAGACCTGCCTAAGGTATACAATCAGTGGTGTTCCGTGGTACGTTGGGAGAAGGAGACCAGACCTTTCCTGCGTTCCAGAGAGTTCCTGTGGCAGGAAGGACATACCGCACATGCTACCGCAGAAGAATCTCAGGAGAGAACTCTGCAGATGCTGAATGTATATGCGAAGTTCCTGGAGGAGGTTCTGGCTATCCCCGCGATCAAGGGACAGAAGACCGAGAAGGAGAAATTCGCAGGTGCAATTGCAACCTATACGGTAGAAGCACTGATGCATGACGGCAAGGCACTGCAGTCCGGTACCAGCCATAACTTCGGCGACGGTTTCGCCAAGGCTTTCGGCATCCAGTTCGCAGACAAGGACAATACTTTAAAATATGTACATCAGACCTCCTGGGGTATGACCACCCGTCTGATCGGTGCACTGATCATGGTACATGGTGATAACGAAGGCTTGGTGATCCCTCCCCGTGTGGCACCCATCCAGATCTGCATTGTACCCGTTATGCAGAAAAAGGAAGGCGTTCTCGACAAGGCGTATGAGCTGAGAGACCGCCTGGCGAAAGATTTCCGTGTCAGGGTAGATGACAGCGACAAGACCCCCGGCTTCAAGTTCGCAGAGGCCGAGATGAGAGGTTATCCGATCCGTGTGGAGATCGGCCCTAAGGATATCGAAGCAGGCAAGTGTGTGATCTGCCGCCGTGATACCAGAGAGAAGACCGAGGTGGCTCTGGAGGATCTGGAGACCAAGGTAGCCGAGATTCTGGAGACCATGCAGAAGGAAATGCTGGAGAGAGCAAGAGCACATCGCGACAGCCATACCTATGTAGCACACAACATGGAAGAGTTCGAGCAGATCTTCAATGAGAAGTCCGGATTTGTCAAGGCTATGTGGTGCGGATGCCAGGAATGTGAAGACAAGATCAAGGAAAAGCTTGCTGTTACCAGCCGCTGCATGCCTTTTGAACAGGAACAGATCGCAGATACCTGCGTATGTTGTGGAAAACCTGCGAAAAAGATGGTATACTGGGGAAGAGCATACTAAGATATATATAACTATTCGGAGTGAATGTGATTCTGAATAGTTATGAAAATATTTATAAGGCAGATGAAGACGCAGGCCGGTAGTATTGCTACAGGGTCTGCGCCTTATTTTTCAATGATAATGCTCGGAAATGAGGAAAAAGATGATCTATAATACATTTGAACTGCATCAGGAGGGTTCCCTGCCGGGAGCACATTTAGTTACCTATATTCAGGAGTATTCGGAGGCAATGGCAATTAACGACAGACCTCTGATCCTGTTGTGTCCGGGAGGCGGCTATACCAGAACCTCCGACAGAGAGGCAGAACCCATGGCACTGAAATTCCTGGCGATGGGATATCATGCGGCAGTGTTGCGTTATTCCTGCGCCCCTGCGGAATATCCTACTTCCTTAAAGGAACTGGCTTACAGCATCAAGTTCCTGCGGGAGCACGCGAAAGAGTGGCACATTGATCCCCACAAGATCGTAGTGGAAGGATGTTCTGCGGGAGGACACCTGGCAGCCAGCCTTGGTGTGTTCTGGGATGAAGATTTTCTGGCAGAGAGCCAGGGACTTTCGGCATCCGAGCATGAGCTGCTGCGTCCGGACGGACTGCTGTTATGCTATCCGGTCATCACTTCCGGAGAGTTTGCTCACAGAGGATCTTTTGAGAATCTGTTAGGCAGCAGACAGGAAGAACTGGGAGAGAAGCTGTCCCTGGAGAAACAGGTAACAAGTAAAGTGCCGAAGACTTTCATTTGGCATACCTTTGCGGATCAGTCGGTACCGGTGGAAAATTCCCTGCTGTTCGTCAGCGCTCTCCGCAGAGCCGGAGTGCCCACGGAATTCCATATGTATGAAAAGGGTGCCCACGGACTGGCACTGGCGGATAAGCTGACAGAGACCAACGATGGCAGAGCCGTACAGGAGGAATGCACCTCATGGATCCGGCTGGCGCATACCTGGCTGGAGAGCCTTTTTGCAGGAGATGTGGAAGACGGGCTGCACGCACAGGGCAGAGAATGGTAAGAATAGCAATAAGAGAAAATGAAAACGCAAGGAGCAGTCATGGAACAGGCAGATACGATCATTCAGATCCCTCACTTCTACGGAAGCCTGAAGGGAATGCAGAAGAAATTCGATAACTATGCAAGACAGGATGCTTTCACCGGATCCACCAGAGAGGAATGGGAAGCCTGGAAGGAGACTTCCAGAGAGACATTAAAAGACCTCCTGGGGTGGAAATACATGGAGTCCTGTGATCTGGACCCACGCGTGGAAGAAGTCGTGGAGCTGGAGAACGGCATTCGTCGGGAAAAAGTGATCCTTCAGGTAGAGCCGGAAGTATATATGCCTATGTATATACTGATCCCGCCGAAGCAGAACGAAGGGAAGCAGAAATGTTTTCTTGCCCTTCCGGGGCATCAGGGAGCAGGTAAATTCAGCGTGGCAGGACGCAATGATATTCCCGCGGTAAAACGGATGATCGAATTCTACCATTATGATTACGGCATGCAGCTGGCGAAGCGTGGTTATGTGGCAATCTGTCCGGACTGCAGAGGCTTCGGAGAACGCAGGGATGAGGCATTGCAGAAAGGAACGGATGAGAAGTCCTTCCTGACCAGTACCTGTTTTCATCTGGCACATATGGCGGAGCCTTTGGGAGAGACCGTGGCAGGTATGTGTACCTGGGATGCTTCCCGGTTGATCGATTATGTCTACGAACGGGGCGAATGGGATACTGACGATTTAGGCGTCGTGGGATTTTCCGGCGGTGGTATGCAGACGCTGTGGATCTCTGCTTTGGATGATCGTGTGAAAAAATGTATCATCAGCGGATATCTCTATGGGTATCGTGACGCATTGTTATTGCTCAACGGTAATTGCAGCTGTAATTATGTTCCTCATCTGTGGGAACACTTTGATATGGGAGATATTGCATCGCTCATTGCGCCGAGACCGCTGGCGGTCCAGTCCTGCCGGGATGACCATCTGAACGGTCCCAGAGGACTGGTGAATGTAACGGAGCAGCTAGATATTGTGCGGAAGGCTTACAGCCTGTACGGAAAAGAGGAATACCCGATCCACGATGTCAGAGAGGGAGATCACTGCTGGCATGAAGAGGTATTGGATATCGCACTGCCAAGACTGTAAGACATTTATAACCCCTGTTAATAGTTACAAAATATGGAGGAACGTATGGAATATATCGTTCTGGATCTGGAATGGAATCAGAGTAACACCGGTAAAGAGGATGCTGTGGAGAAGCTGCCTTTTGAAATCATAGAGATCGGTGCCATCAAACTGAATAAAGAACGTGTCATGGTCAGCGAATTCAATGAACTGATCAAGCCACAGGTCTACCATGAGATGCACAAGATCACCAGCAAACTGATCCATATTCAGATGCAGGAGCTGGAGCGTGGGAGACCATTCCCGGAGGTCGGAGGAGATTTTGTGAGATGGTGCGGACAGGAGGAGTATCTGTTCTGTACCTGGGGCACGCTGGATCTGACGGAGTTACAGCGGAATATGGCATATTATGAGATGCCGCTTCTGGCACCGGGACCGCTGCCCTATCTGGATGTGCAGAAGCTGTTCGCCATTGCCTATGAGGAGCGCAAGATCCGCAGAAATCTGGAATATGCCATTGATTTTCTGCATATTGAGAAGGATATTCCCTTCCACCGGGCGTTCAGTGATGCCTACTATACGGCAAAGATCCTAATCCGGATACTGGAGGAGCACCCGGAGGTAGTGGTGAACCTGTCCTACGATACCTTCTGTCCTCCGAAGGACCGTAGGGACGAGGTGAAAGCGCAGTTTGATACCTATGTAAAATATATTTCCAGGGAATTCAAGGACAAGACAGAAGCTTTCGCAGATAAGGAAGTCGTGTCCAGCAAATGTTATCTCTGCCATCGTAACCTGCGCAAGAAGATCAAATGGTTCAGCGCTAACGGCAGGCATTATTACTGCGTGGCTTATTGCGAGAAGCACGGCTATCTCAAGGGCAAGATCCGGGTACGCAAGGCATATGATGGCGGCGTATATATCGTCAAGACCACGAAGCTGATTCCTAAGGAAGAGGCAGAAGCTATTGCGGCCCGCAGAGATCACGCCAGAGAAGTGCGCAAGAGACACAAGCACAGCAAGGCAGGGAATGCCGAGAAATAGGGACAGAATATAGCAAATTACATTTCATGAGTATGAGGATATTCCGGCGGACCTTATTGCGACTGCGGGTATAGGAAAAAGGGCCAAAAATACAGTAGATACTGTGATTCTGCTTCTGAGAGTTGACTTTTGAAAAGAATGTTCTATTTTCCAAAAGACAGCTCTCCCTTTTAGTCATTTAAAACATATTTGTTGCATAATTAAAAAGTATAAGATATACTCCACTTATAAGTACATGTCACTTATAAAAAATTTCTTTGTCAGCGGAAGCTGATGTCTGAGACTTT
>ENA-OROX01002960-OROX01002960.1-human-gut-metagenome-genome-assembly--contig:-NODE-2960-length-10832-cov-2.406885_pt1 | contig 10832 bp, 10 predicted proteins | sample MGYA00242133_ERZ509058 | MGnify/ENA primary metagenome ERZ509058 (study PRJEB26280, sample SAMEA2338751) | human gut metagenome | biome: human gut; feature: human-associated habitat; material: faeces...
AGGAAGAGACTTATGAAGTGCTTAACAGTCAGTTACCTTCTGTTGGAGATAATGTGACAACAAGTGATGGATTGACCGGAACAGTACATTCTTTGAGTGTACTTCGCAGACTTGTGAAAGTTATTGTTAATCTGGAGAATGACGAGAAAGAGATTCGCGAGTATAAAGCGGATGATCTGAAATTCCGTCCGAGAAGAAAGAAACAGAAAGTATCGAAAGAAGAGCAGAAGAAACTTGCTGCACTTGAGCGGATGGAGAAGAAAGAGGGAGCTTCGAAGTTAGATGACAAATAATCTGAGACCAGGCGAACGTCTGGATGATCTGCAGCTTGGAGGATTGGAATTGATCCAGAATCCTTCAAAATTCTGTTTTGGAGTGGATGCAGTATTTCTCTCTGATTTTGCAAAAGTAAAGCCGGGAGAGAACGTGCTTGATATGGGAACCGGGAATGGAATTATCCCGGTTCTACTTGCAGGAAAGACGAAAGGAAAGCATTTTACAGGGCTTGAGATACAGGCTGAGACTGCAGAAATGGCAAGACGCAGTGTTGCACATAACCATCTGGAAGACAGAATTAGCATTGTAACCGGAGATATTAAAGAGGCGGCAGAACGATTTAAGCCGGCCTTTTTTGATGTGATCACAACGAATCCGCCTTATATGTTAGCGGATCATGGACTTCGGAATCCAGATGACAGTAAGGCAATTGCACGGCATGAGGTGTTGTGTACACTAGATGATATTTTAAGAGAAAGTATGCGGCTTCTTCAGGATAAAGGCAGATTTTATATGATCCACAGACCGTTCCGGCTGACAGAGATTTTGACGAAGATGCATGAATATAAGATTGAACCGAAACGGATTCAGTTTATTCATCCGTATATAGATAAAGAACCGACAATGGTTCTGGTGGAAGGAATGCGTGGGGCAAAACCCAGAGTGACAATAGAGCCACCAATCATTATGTATACGAAGGATGGGACTTTACTGCAGAAGAACGGAAATAATTCTGAAAAACAAAGGTAACTGAACAGTTACAAAGTCATGGGAGATGAAGATGGCAGGAACATTATATTTGGTAGCAACACCGATTGGAAATCTGGAAGATATGACATTTCGTGCGATCAGAACATTGAAAGAGGTAGATCTGATCGCAGCAGAAGATACAAGAAACAGTATTAAGCTGTTAAATCATTTCGAAATACAGACGCCAATGACAAGTTATCATGAATATAACAAGTTTGATAAAGGTCGTAAACTGGTGGAGAAGCTGGAAGAAGGACTGGATATTGCGGTAATTACAGATGCAGGTACACCTGGGATCTCTGATCCGGGAGAAGAACTGGTGAAAATGTGTTATGAAACAGGGATTCGCGTAACTTCTGTTCCGGGACCGGCGGCATGTGTTACAGCGCTTACAATGTCAGGACTTCCGACAAGAAGATTTGCATTTGAGGCATTTCTTCCGACAGATAAGAAAGAGCGGGAAGAAGTTTTAAAAGAGATGGCTGCTGAGACAAGAACGATCGTAATGTATGAAGCACCGCATCGTCTGGTAAAGACTTTGAAACTTCTTGCAGAGCGTCTGGGAGATCGAAAAGTAACGGTTTGCAGAGAACTGACCAAAAGGCATGAGACAGCATTTCAATCAACACTTGAAGGAGCAGTAGCTTATTATGAGGCGAATGATCCGAAGGGAGAGTGCGTGATTGTAATTGCAGGGAGAAGCCGGGAAGAAATCCGTCAGGAAGAAAAAGCGCGCTGGGAAGATATGAGCATCGAAGATCATATGGAGCATTATATTTCTCAGGGGCTCGATCGCAAAGAAGCAATGAAAAAGGTCGCGAAAGACCGCGGCGTTCAGAAGCGAGAAATTTATAATTACCTGGAGAAGCAAAAATCATAAGAAGCATGTTTTGAGAGTTGTCTGGGTAAAAAATGAGAGGACAGCTTAAATGCTGTCCTCAATTACTTTTCCGTCTTTCATAAAGATGATACGAGAATTCAGGGAAACGGCTTCTTCGTAGTTATTTGTGACATAAAGAACCGTGATTCCAAGCTCTTTGTTAATCTTGAGAATATCATGGATCATATCTTTCCGAAGATCATCATTCTGATGAGCAAAATCTTCATCTACAAGCAGAACTTTTGGGTGGCAGACAATAGCACGTCCAAGTGCGACACGCTGACGTTCAGAATCGGAAATAGAACGGATCTTTTTCGTAAGAATGTCTGAAATTCCAAGAAAAGCGGCAGCAGTCTTTACGCGGGTATTGATAACTGTACGCGGAAGATCACGAAGCTTCAGTCCAAGTGCCATATTATCATATACATTCATGTACTTGTAGAGAGCGTAATTCTGAAATGCCATGGCAAGCTTCCGATCGCGTGGAAGAATGTCATTTAAAAAGGTATTATCAAGATAGATCTTTCCGGAAGTAATATCTTCCAGGCCGCCAATCATCCGTAAAATTGTAGATTTTCAGCATCCGCTTGGTCCGTGGAATACAACAAATTCACCGTCCTCGATCGAGAGGCTGACATCGTCTACAGATACGAATCCGTTCGGATATACTTTTTTCAAATGTTCAAATATTAAGCTGGCCATACACAACGCCTCCTGTATCTTATATAGTTGTATTTTATCACAAATAAAGAGGGGATGCATTACTGTTTGGAAACAAATTTCAGCGATGTATAAATAAGGAAGCCAATGCATAAAATTAGAGAAATAACTGTCGGAGTCTGCTATGTTGATTCAATTTTGGAAAAGGCGGAAGAAGCAGTGTGTAAGTATTGTATGTAGTATCAGTATTCTTTTCAGTTCTATTTTCTTTTTAAACGGTTGTGAAGCAACATTTTTAGAAGAAAAAAAGAGCAGTAAAGAGGTGGAGAATGAAAGATTTACATTGTTTACAGAAAAATTGTTTTGCAAAGAGGTGGCTGCAAGCCAGATCAGTCTGCACTATACATTAAAAGAGCCAGAAGCGTATGGGATTGATAAAGCGGATACAGCATATGGAACGATACAGACAGACAGTACTCAGATTAAGACAGCAGCGGAGAATATACAGCAGGCATTGTATACATTTTCTTATGAAAAACTGAATGTAAAGAATAAAATTACATACGATCTGTTAAAGCAATATCTGAGAAGTTTGAGAGAAGAAGCGGATTATCTGTATTATGAAGAACCGTTAAATACAGTCAATGGAGTACAGACGCAGATTCCAATTGTATTATCTGAATATCAGTTTTATGACAGGACAGATGTGGAAGAGTATCTGGATGTTTTAAGTGAGACAAGGGATTATTTTCAACAGATCATTGCATTTGAAAGAGAAAAAGCAGACAAAGGATTGTTTTTGTCAGATGAAATGGCGGATCAGGTGTTAGAACAATGTAATGCATTTCTTGCAATGGGAAATGGAAATTATCTGTACTCGACATTTGTGTCCAGAATAGGTGAATTGCAGGAACTGTCTGAAAAAGAAAAGAGTGATTATATTCAGCAGAACGCCAGGCAGATGGAAGAGCAGGTTTATCCGGCGTATGAGGATTTGATACAGGCGGTTAAGGAATTGAAAGGGAAGGGAACGAATGAAAAGGGATTGTGTTATTTTCCGGAAGGGAGAAAATACTACGAATGGTATATACAGCAGAGTGTAGGAGTGACAGACACGATTCAAGAGCTTGAGCAACTAACACGCAGACAAATTTCAGAAGATATTACCGGTATGGAAGAAGCAGTCAACGAAGCGAAGCAGGCAGCAGCAATATTGGAAGATGGGAAAGCAGAAAGAATTTTAGAAAAGTTAAAAAAAGGGATAGGGACTGCATTTCCTGAGATTCCAAAAACTTCTCTGCGGATAAAATATGTACCGGAGGAAATGCAGGAACATTTAAGTCCCGCATTTTATATGATACCGGCAATTGACTATACAGAAGAAAATGTAATTTATGTAAACCAAACACAGATGCGAGATGATTTGGCACTGTTTACAACGTTGGCACATGAGGGGTATCCGGGACATCTGTACCAGACAATATTTTTTGAAAGCACGAATCCTGATCCCATCAGGAGTATTTTAAATTTTGGCGGATATGTAGAAGGCTGGGCAACTTATGCGGAAATGTGCAGCTATTATCTGATGCCGTTATCTAAGACTCAGGCAGCAATTCTTCAGAAGAATAGTTCAGTGATTCTTGCACTTTATGCATTGGCAGATATGGGAATCCATTACGAAGGATGGAGCAGAATGGATACAGTAGAATTTTATGCAAAATATGGGATTAAAGATGCTGAAACGGTTGATAAAATCTATAATCTGATTCTGGGATCGCCGGGAAATTATTTGAAATATTATATCGGATATATAAAATTTCTGGAGTTGAAAAAGGAATGGATAAAATCTGGAAATCAATCCCAGAAAGAATTCCATAAAGCTGTGCTGAGTGTGGGTCCGGCGCCTTTTGAAATTGTAGGAAAATATTTTTCTCTGTGATTCATTCTGTGTTATAATATCCACAGGCACAAAATAATAAGAGGCGGTGTCTCAAGAAAAGAGTCACTGCTTTTTTCATTTATTATAGAGAAACTATTTAGAAAGACAGGAGGACGTGAAAAATGAAATTAATGATTGCATCTGACATCCATGGCTCAGCATTTTATTGTGAACAGATGATTGAGGCTTATAAAAGAGAAGGCGCAGACAAATTATTATTGTTAGGAGATATTCTTTATCATGGACCGAGAAATGATCTGCCGGAAGGATATGCACCGAAGGAAGTGATCGCAATGCTTAATCCAATGAAGAAAGAACTTCTCTGTGTGAGAGGAAATTGTGATACAGAAGTGGATCAGATGGTATTGGAGTTCCCAATTCTGGCAGATTATTGTTATCTGAATCTGTCAGGAGATCCGGAAGAAAAGAACAGTGATGTTACAATATTTGCAACACACGGACATGTGTATAATCCACATAAGCTTCCGATGCTGAAAGACGGAGATATTCTTTTGAACGGACATACGCATATTCCGGCATGTGAGGAAATCCTTGATATGAACGGTGGAAAATATCAGTACTTAAATCCAGGTTCTGTCTCGATTCCGAAGGAAGGATCCGAGCACAGTTATATGATTTATGAAAACGGTGTATTTACATGGAAGAATCTTGCAGGAGAGGAGTATCAGACATGGAAGACCGTTTCGCACTCTTAATCGATGCGGATAATGTATCTGCAAAATATATTAAGCCAATCCTGGATGAATTATCTAAATATGGAAACGTGACTTACAAACGAATTTACGGAGACTGGACAAAGTCAAACAGTGCGAGTTGGAAGGAAGAACTTCTTCAAAATTCTATTACGCCGATTCAGCAGTTCAGTTATACACAGGGAAAGAATTCTACAGATTCTGCCATGATCATTGATGCAATGGACATGCTCTATACAAGTGAATTGGAGGGGTTCTGTCTGGTATCGAGTGACAGTGATTTTACAAAGCTTGCAAGCCGGCTTCGTGAAAGTGGAAAGATGGTAATCGGAATGGGCGAGGACAAGACACCGCTTCCGTTCCGTAAAGCCTGTGATATCTTCACCGTATTAGAGGTGCTTCTGGAAGACAACACGATAGAGAAGGAAGAGAGTGAAGGAAAGTTTTATCATCCGCATGTGTTTGGAAGGGGACAGAAGAAAATTTCCGGTGCTTCATTATCATCGTCGAAGGGAAGAAGTTCAAAAGAAAAGATTGAAAAGGTATCAAAGGAAAAAATAGAAGAAATCGTGGTTAAGATCATTACGGAAAACCAGAATAACGACAGGGAAACCGGGCTTGGTGAAGTTGGAAGCCGGCTGGTCAAAGTATATCCGGACTTTGATGTTCGACGTTATGGTTACAGTTTGTTATCCAAGTTCCTTGAAACTTTACCGAAATTAAAGCTGATCCAGGAAGGAACGAAAGTTTCGGTTACTCTGTATGAAGATAAGAGTAAGAAAGATATGCTTGAAGAGTATATTATCCGACAGATCCAGATGACAGGGGATCAGGGGATCTCTCTTGGAACACTGGGGAATCGAATTCGTATTCAGTTTGGTGATTTTAAAGTACGGGATTATGGATACTCACAATTTAAGCAGTATATACAAAGTTTTCCAAAGGTAGAATTGATCGAAGATGGAGAGCGTACCCGCGCTGTTTATGTGGAAGATTAAAAGTAGAGAGAATAAGATACAGAAGGGGGTGCTGATTAATGATAAAGAAATGGAACGCAGTATGTTCCTGGATGCTTACGTTATTCTTACTTGGACATATGCTTACCATGTCCATTCCTGTGTTGACAGGTGGACAGGATTATTCTGATTGTCAGATACTCGCAGGAGGGATTGTGGCGACAGTTTTGATTCATGTAGTTCTTTGTATTGTAAGTTATTATCCAAGACGTGGAGTACTTAATTTTCACAGATACAGGAAAGAGAATTGGAGATTAATTACGCAGAGAATCAGTGGAATTGTTATACTGATTTTATTGTATCCACACATGAGAGTACTTCATCTTATAATAAGTGGAGCAACATTTTCTGGTGGAGCAAAGTTTCTTGTATTAGTGACGGAGATTCTCTTTGCAGGTGCGGCATTTCTGCATCTGAGTGTATCGTTCAGCCGTTCTATGCTGACGCTTGGTTTGTTGAAGAACGATAGGATGGAGAAGCTTGTGGATTATGTAACATGGATCATCTGTGGATTATTAATGGTTCTTACGGTGGCTGCGCGGATAAGATTGTAGGAACAGGTGAGATTTTTAGGAAAGAGAAGATGACAAATGAAGGTATTGATTATAGGAAATGGAATTGCCGGGATGTCTGCTGCAATAGAAGCAGCAGAACTTGATGATGAGGTAATTCTTGTATCACCGATTCAGTCAGAACGTACACAGTCAGTTATGGCAGCAGAAGGAATCAATGCAGTAGTTGATACCGCAGAGGAGGATTCTGTAGTGTGGCATGCGAATGATACGCTGGAGAGTGGGTGTTTTCTTGAAAAAGAAGAGGATGTGAGAAATCTCTGTGAGAAAGCACCGGAACATCTGAAATGGCTGGATGAGATGGGAGTTCTTTTTGATCGAAATGAAGATGATACATGGAAAGTGAAAGCTTCCGGAGGACAGAGTAGAAAAAGGACTGTTTATTCAGGTAATTCCATTGGAAAACAGATTGTTACGGCAATGACACAGAAATGCCTGGAGTATGAGATTAAAGGTAAAATAGAAAAGAAAATCGGATTGTATTTTTATTCCGCTCTTATTCGGGATGAAAAGTGTTATGGAGCGTTATTTTATAATCCAGAATCTAAAATGTTGATTCCGGTTTATGCGGATGCAGTAATCTGTGCTACCGGTGGAATGAACAAGCTATATGGAAAAACCACTGGATCTGAATTAAATGATGGTTATGTGACAGGAAAGCTTTTTTTACAGGGAGTGCAGCTGAGAAATCTCGAATTTATCCAGTATTATCCGACCACGGTTCAGAGAGGAAATAAGAGGGTTATAATCTCGGAATCTGTCAGAAGTGAAGGTTGGAGACTTTATTATAAGAATAGAAGTCACAGTGTTTATTTCATGGAAGAAAAGTATGGTACGGAAGGCAATCTGATGTCAAGAGATCTTGTCGCAAGAGAAATTGCAATGTGTCCCGGACAGGTTTATCTGGAGAATGCAAAAGAATCGATCCCTGTAACGCCGGCAATCCATTTCTTTATGGGTGGTATTAAAGTGGACGGAATGCATCAGACGAATATTGCAGGATTGTATGCTGTGGGAGAAGCTGCGTCAAAATATCATGGTGCAAATTGCCTTGGTGGAAATTCATTGATGACAGCAGTTCATTCGGGAAGAACAGCAGCGCATGCGGTGCATGAGGGACAGGGTCAGCCGATGTGTGAAGAATTGTTTGTTCCTTATATTGAGCATGAGCAGGAGAAAATTGAGCGTATGGAACAGATGTCAGAGTATCGGGGCAAGTATTCAGCGACAGCAACACTGCGTAAATTAATGAAGATCATGAGTTATGGCATGGATTTGATCCGTGATGGAGAAGTTCTTCAGGATAGTATTTACGCATTGGATTCCAGCTTGAATGAGCTGAGGACATTTCCGATTGATCCAATGGTATCTGTTTATGAAAATTACAGATTATATCCGATGGCTGTTCTTGGAAAAGCGACACTTATGAGTGCTGTGGAAAGACGTGAATCAAGAGGAGCTCATTTCCGAAAAGATTTTCCAAGTGAAAAATCAGAATTTATGAAATGTTCCGTTGCAGAGTTTAAAGACGAAAAAATCAGGATTTATTTTGAACAGGAGTCAGGAGAAAAGGGAGGCGCTGTGAGATGAAAGTAAGAATCAAAAGACAGGATGACCGAAGATCAGCGCCGTATTGGCAAGTTTTTCATTTCAGAGGAGAGGGAAGAATTACAGTAGCCGCGATTCTCGAGAAGTTAAATGAACGTGACCAGCTGGAAGATATCAAAGGAAAACAATGTAGAAAAATCCGTTGGGAATGTGGTTGTATGCAGAAAATGTGCGGAGGTTGTGCAATGGTGATCAACGGGCATCCGGCATTGGCATGTGGAGTGTTCATTAATACAGATGATACAGAGATTTTAAGGCTGGAACCACTTACAAAATTTCCGGTTGTGGAAGATCTGATTGTTGACAGATCTGTGATATGGGAACGCCAGAAGGAAGCACTGATGTACCTTGGAATTCGGAAACATCCAGATCCGAAAGAGCATGATCATCAGTATTCGGCAGCAAAGTGTCTGAAATGTGGACTTTGTCTGGAAGTATGTCCGAATTATCTTGGGGCAAAAGATGATTTCTATGGCGCAGAGTTTGCAAATAATGCGTATCTTCTGCATTCTTCCAGTCTGAATCGAAAGCGGGCATTGGAGAAACAGTATGAAGAACATTTTGCGAAGCAATGTTCGAAATCACTGGCATGCAGAGATATCTGTCCGGCGCACCTGCAGACGTTGTCGTCGATTTCTTATATGAATAGAAGATAGAAATGAGTCAGGTATTATTCGCTGGATGCGGTTTCTCAGTGGGAAATGCAAGGAGGACTTAAAGAAAATGGCAGAAAAAGAGAATTAAAATCTATAAGGGGCGGGTACAGTACAATGTATCCGCCTTTAAAAATAATGAGTTGTTAAATAAATTGATTGGCATAACGATTAATAATTCTTCAAATATCTAATAACCTTTTCGGTCACAGCGTTCTGATACTTTCCTTTTCTCCAGATAACACCAATGCGCTGTTCAATTGCAGGAAAGACAGGTATTCCGACAAGTTCAGGATACATATCCACCATAGACTTATACAAAAAACAGCCAATATGATTAGTCTTTACCATATTGATCAGCGTTGTGATCTGACTGGTGTTCAGAACAATGTGTGGGTTTACTCCTGCGGCCTTGAACTGACGGGTCAGTGTCATAACCTGAACAGAATCAGTGTTAAACAGAACCAATGACTCATCAGTCAGCATGTTTAAAAGAAGCGTGGATTGTTCTGCAAGTGGATGATCCTTTGATACGCAGAAGAGCAGATCTTCATTATCAATAATATGAAGGTTGCATTTATCAATCGCAGACTGTTCTGCATTGACAATCGCGAGGTCAAGTTTCTCCTCCAGAACAAGTTCACAGGCTTTGATCGATCCATATTCATATAGGCGGAAATCTACGTCAGGGAATTCTTCCTTCAAAGAAAGATACAAATCCGGCAGGTAAATGGTTCCAAGCATTGGCGGGATTCCGATGCGGACAGGTGTAATCTGCTTACGGAGTTCGTGCAGTTCAGATCTGACAGCATCCGCATGAGCCAAAAGTTCTTCGGCATTTTGATAGAACTTTTCACCTTCCGGTGTCAGAGTCAGTTTATTATTGTTTCTATAGAAAAGATTCACGCCGAATTCTTCTTCCAAAGCTTTGATCGCGTTAGATACCGAAGGTTGGGTAACAAAAAGCTCTTTGGATGCGCGTGTAATATTGTGGTATCTTGCAGCAACACAGAAATATTCGAGTTGTGTCAGTTTCATTTGTAAAAGCCTCCTATATCTAAATTATTGTGTACTAAAGGTTTCCATAGTTTTTTCTTATAGTACCATATTTTTTTCAGAATGTACATTTTCGATTGTATTTTCTATAATACAACCATAGCAGAGAGGTAATCGAAACGGCCGGAAATTACTTAAAGCGAAGCTAAAAATAATAGCTGAAAAAGTTAAGAAGTAAAAGAAAAACAGAAACAAAGGAATGGAGGAAAACATATGAGTCCATCAACAATAACTCTTCTGTTTCTCCTGTTTGCGGTAATCATGTTTGTATTAGAAAAGATACCGCTTGGAGTAACATCAATGATTGTCTGTATCGGTCTTGTAGTGACTGGGGTTTTAGACGTGAAAACAGCCTTTGCAGGGTTCATTGACAGTAACGTAATCCTTTTTGTAGCAATGTTTATCGTAGGAGGTGCGTTATTTGAAACAGGAATGGCGAATAAAATCGGAGGAATTGTTACGAAGTTCGCCAAGACAGAAAGAATGCTGATCATTGCGATTATGGTGATCGTAGGATTGATGAGCGGAATCCTGTCAAACACAGGAACTGCAGCAGTTCTGATTCCGGTAGTTATCGGAATTGCAGCAAAATCAGGATACAAAAGATCCAGACTTCTGATGCCGCTAGTATTTGCAGCAGCAATGGGAGGAAATCTTTCCCTGATCGGTGCACCGGGAAACCTGATCGCACAGAGTGCACTCAGTGAAA
>ENA-OROX01002977-OROX01002977.1-human-gut-metagenome-genome-assembly--contig:-NODE-2977-length-10774-cov-3.449016_pt1 | contig 10774 bp, 10 predicted proteins | sample MGYA00242133_ERZ509058 | MGnify/ENA primary metagenome ERZ509058 (study PRJEB26280, sample SAMEA2338751) | human gut metagenome | biome: human gut; feature: human-associated habitat; material: faeces...
CATACTTCTTTTTGAAAATTCTTATAATTTTTTACCGTAAATCTTTTCAGCATACTGTCTGCCCTCTCCTGTCATTTTCATTGATTAACTAATTCCTCTAATTAACAGTATAACGAAATTGTTTTTTTCACGCAACAGGCTTCCGTAAAAAAATTACGGCATTTTTTATAAATAAAAAACCCTAAACTTCCCGCAACTGCGAAAAATTCAGGGTTTTAGAACTCAATATTGTAACTTATGCGTTCATCTGCTTAGCAACTTCTGCTGCGAAATCCTCTTCCTTCTTCTCCATACCTTCACCGGTCTCGAAACGAACGAACTTCTTAACAGCAACCTTTGCGTTGTTCTCTTTAGCTACCTGAGCTACGTATGCGCTTACACTCTGCTTTCCATCCTCAGCCTTTACGTAGGTCTGATCCATCAGACAGATCTCCTTAAGCTCCTTGTTGATACGTCCGTTGATCATGCCATCGATAACCTTCTGTGGCTTCTGGGACTCCTTCGGATCGTTCATGATCTGAGCTAACAGGATCTCCTTCTCTCTGGAGATGTAATCAGCGTCAACCTCTGCTCTGGTGGTGTACTGTGGCTTTAATGCTGCTGCCTGCATAGCAACGTTCTTTGCCATTTCCTTAATTGCATCGTTAACAACGTCAGTCTCAACGTCTACTAAAACGCCGATCTTTCCGCCTGCATGGATGTAGGAAACAACGATACCGTTCTCCTCGCTAACCTTTGCAAAACGACGGATGTTCATGTTCTCACCGATGATAGAAATCATGGAAGACAGCTTCTCCTTAACGGTCATGGATGGATCTAATGCCCACTTCTCAGCCATGAATCCTTCGATATCCTCTGCCTGAGTATTAACTGCCTGAGCAGCAACCTCTGCAACGTAGGTCTGGAACTTCTCATTCTTTGCAACGAAGTCAGTCTCAGCGTTAACCTCAACTACAACTGCATGCTTCTCATCCTCAGAGATGCAAGTAGCAACAATACCCTCAGCTGCAATACGTCCAGCCTTCTTCTGAGCACCAGCTAATCCCTTCTCACGCAGGAAATCTACAGCCTTGTCCATATCACCTTCTGTTGCAGTCAGTGCCTTCTTGCAATCCATCATTCCTGCGCCGGTCATCTCACGCAGCTCTTTTACCATACTTGCTGTAATAGCCATCTTAATCTTCCTCCAAATAGTTGTGTACAGTATTGATACTTAACTTAGTTAATAAAAACAATAACGATTCAGAAGCCGCAGTCCGCCGCCCCTGAATCGCTATTTCCGACTTGATTACTCAGCGTCAGCTACTACGGTCTCGATATCAGCTGCTGCATCAGTAGTGTCAGCTGCCAGCATCTCCTCGCCAGCCTCTGCAACCTCATCAACTTCCTCAGCCTCGCCCTGCTTAGCCTCGATAACAGCATCTGCCATCTTAGAAGCGATCAGCTTTACAGCTCTGATAGCATCATCGTTACCCGGAATTACATAATCCAGTTCTTCCGGATCACAGTTTGTATCGCAGATACCGATAAGCGGGATTCCTAATGTATGAGCTTCCTGTACGCAGATTCTTTCTTTCTTAGGATCTACGATGAAGATTGCATCCGGGAGTCTCTTCATTTCTTTGATACCGCCGATGTTTTTCTGTAATTTTGCAAGTTCTTTTTTCAGCTCAATAACTTCTTTCTTAGGAAGAACGTCAAATGTTCCATCAGCTTCCATAGCTTCGATTTCTTTCAGTCTTGCAATACGGCTCTGGATAGTTTTGAAGTTTGTAAGCATACCACCTAACCATCTCTCGTTTACATAGAACTGTCCGCAACGCTCTGCTTCTGTTTTGATAGCATCCTGAGCCTGTTTCTTTGTTCCTACGAATAAGATGCTTCCACCGTCTGCTACGATATCAGCGATTGCATTGTAAGCATCGTCAACCATACCTACAGACTGCTGTAAGTCGATGATGTAGATACCGTTTCTCTCTGTGTAGATGTATGGAGCCATTTTAGGGTTCCATCTTCTTGTCTGATGTCCGAAATGTACGCCTGCTTCTAAAAGCTGTTTCATTGAAATAACGCTCATGTTTGTTCTCCTTTTTGGTTAATTTCTTCCGCCCGGTTCTTTTTCCTGGGGACCCAGCCTCACACCGCAGGGCACCATCCGCGGGAATCTCCGAACGTGTATATTTTTGCACGCGCAATAGATGCGCATGACTCGCAACTTCTGTAGTATAGCATACAAAAACCCTCCATGTAAAGAGGGTTTTTTGCAAATTTTTTATTATTTTTACAGTTTCTTCCAGGTTCTGATCTGCTTCTGACAAACTCAGTTTCCTGCACTTTACCGACACATGTTATAATGTCCATTATATCAGCGGACAATCAACCATGTATTCTTACAATTTTACTTATTTTATGACAACACTTTCTTTTAATCTCTTTTCTTCTTCTGCAGTCAACTGTCGGCATTCGCCTTTTTTGAGATCATCCGGCAATGTCAATACTCCCATGGAAATTCGTTTCAGATAGACGACTTTCTTTCCTACTGCTTCTGTCATTCGCTTGACCTGATGGAATTTCCCCTCTTTGATCGTAAGCTGAATTTCTGATGACCATCCTGACGGGTACTGTTCCAGTTCTGTCTCTTCAACTTTTCTTGTACTGAGGATCTTCAGTTTTGCCGGCATTGTGGGATTTTTTTCTCCGATTTCCAGACCATCTGCGAAGCGCTGCACATCCTCTTTGGTCATACATCCGTCTGTAACCGCATAATAGGTCTTGTCCACATGTTTCTTTGGAGAAAGCAATTCATGCGCCAGTGCTCCGTCGTCTGTGATCAGAAGCAGTCCTTCCGTATCTTTGTCCAGTCTTCCCACCGGAAACAGGCCTTTTCTGTCTGATGCTACAAGTTCCATCACTGTTTTGTCCCGCTTATCTTCTGTGGCACTAACATACCCTGCCGGTTTGTGCAGAAGATAATAGACAAATTCCGGTGCCTGGGAAATTCTGTTTCCGTCCAGAACTACTTCATCCTCTTCACTGACCTTGATCTCCGATTTCTTTGCAGGCACACCGTTGACCTGGACTTTTCCTTTTTGAATAAATTTTTTTACCTCACTTCTGGTTCCTGCTCCTGCATCTGCCAGGAACTTGTCCAGACGAACTGCTTTCTTCATTCTTCTTCCTCGCCAGTTTCTACTATTTTCTTTATAAATTCCGGCTCTTTCGCTTTCAGTACAGCAAACTCTATTCCGTTTAGCGATTCTCCGGCAGACTCTGTACTGTTCAGAGCCACTTTCACACTCACACCCGCCTCCGTTTCCAGCCATGCCGGACACTCCCATTCACGGATCAGGCTCTGGGCTAATTCTTCTTTCTGTTCAGAATCTGTGACATCCATTTCTTCTGCATTATATGTCACTGAATAATCGTACTGTTTCAGATTTTCTTTTTCCATAACAAAAGCATAACCTTTTTCTTTCAGGAAAACAAGTGTCCGCTTAAATGTCGGGAAAATATATCTTCCTACTTCTGCATAGGATTCCGGTGCAATATGCTCATCCATATCTGCATAGGAAGTAGCGTAAAGCTCCATCTGTCCACACGGGATTCCTATAAGTTCCTGCGGTGAGGCTTCTGCTATATCCTGTTTCAGCAGATCCAGCAGCTTCTGACTGTCAGATTTTTCCAATGTTACAGAGTACTGATCATCTAATTCATTTAAAGGATCTACTGTTATAAAAGACACTTTCTGTCTGTACTTTTCCAGAATATCATATTTATTATCTTTTAATGTTCCCTGCTCATAGCATGCTTCCAGCAGTCTGCCAAGCTGCTCCGCTGTCACTATATATTGTCTGGTAATATCGAAACCGCTCTTCTTTTTAAACTGAACTCCTATTTCTGTTCCGCTGCACTCCTTACTGTTCTGATAAGACGCAATTTCTTTTAACACTTCATAGATTTTATCTGACATTCCTGCATCTGTCCATCTGCCATAATTTCCGCCCATAAAATAAAAGAGTCTGTCCAGTTTATATGAACCAGAACTCACTTCCATCTGCGGTTCATTCACACTCTCAGTTCCTATCCACTCCAGATTCAGACTGATTCCCTCAGTTTTTGCCATTGTCGGAATTCTTGTATCATATCCGATGGCATCTGTGTGTAATATCCAGGCACTGACAGCTACACATATTCCCAAAAGCATAAGCTGCAGCTTATGTGCTGCCATTTTACGGAAATCCATTGCAAAAATAACCTGCAAAATTCCATAAAATACAACTGTCCCCAGCACAAGCCCGAATATCCACCAGCCAGTCCTGTTCTCTTCCGGTCCGATCAGCGCAAACATCGTTCCAATTGCCAGAGCAGCAGGGATTACGACCATAAACAAAAGGATTGGTTCCAGAAATCCGTAAACAAAAGATTTTCCTGTTTTCTCAGCTGGACGCTTTGTATATGCCAGATATGCACATACTGCCAGAACAATCAGAAGCAGTATCCCGCCCACTATAATGATCCAGAAATTCTTTTGTCCTGAATAAGTCCGCAATGCCACGGAAATAGATACAGGTGAAAGAAAAACAGATATCTTTTCTGCCATTCCCTCTTTAAGTCCCATATTCGTTCTGAAATACATCATTTCCAGCACCCATAAAAGAATGCCCAGTACCGGTCCGTAAAGGTAAACACAGCATAATGACAGAATACCTGCCAGAATATTTCCCGCAATTGCCAGTGCCAACACTGCTCCGAAATACAGCAGCAGATACATAAGCAAATGTTCCAGAAACATTTTCCCCGCTGCCGTGATCAGATGACTACCATGTCCTTTGCTGACTGCGATCGCCATTGTGATCAGTTCCATGATCACATATGGAACCAGATACAGCACCAAACCTCTGATTGCTTTTTCCCAAAAGAACCTGCTTCTTGTTACCGGAAGACTGTGATAAAAATCAATCTTATCTCTGGAAAAAAGATACCAGAATTCATTCAGGGCATTTACAACGGCCGCAAGCATTGTAACCAAAAAGCCTGGAACTATCAGATAGGAACAGATCATGGCAAAAGTCATCCTGTGGATTTCATCCGTCTGATTTCCGATCAGCATCAGTTCTGCTACCGGAAATGCAACCATAAACCCCAGTAACAACAGCACCAGAATCCAGGTACTGCCTTTTAAGCTGCTTCTTAATGATCTACCAGAAAATGTTTTTGACTTCATAGCCTGCCACCTCCGTTTCGCTGATAAATATCTCCTCCAGTGTCAATGGAATCACTTCGCAGAATATTGGATTCTGTGTCTGTACTTTCTGAAGTATTTCTTCTCTGGTCCCTCTTGCAGTAAGTATCAGAAGTGATCCCTGATGTTCTTTCTTTAAAACGTCCAATTCTTTCAAAAGTGCTTCTTCTTTTGTCTGATCCGGCAGTACACACTGGATCTTATGGATATGGAATTTCATGTCTTCCAGTTCTCTGGATAAAAGAATTCCTCCTTTGTGCAGGAATCCTACATGGTCACACACGTCCTCCAGTTCTCTCATATTATGAGATGCGATCACCGGGGTAAAATCCCGATTCATGATTTCAGACACAAACAGACTCTTTACTGCCTGACGCATGACCGGATCAAGTCCATCGAACGTTTCATCGCATAACAGATATTTTGTCCCTGCACTGATTCCCATAATGACCAGAAGCTGTTTCTTCATTCCCTTGCTGTAGGAACTGATCCTGCGTTTCTCATCCAGATGAAACTGGTCCATTAATTTACTGTAACGGTCAGTCATAAAGTCCGGATAATATTCTCTGTAGAAATCTTTCAGATCTGCTGCCGTATATCCCTGTGGAAAATATCCACCGTCTGAAATGTAAAATATCTGCTGTTTTATCTTTTCATTCTCATAGACCGGTTCCTGATCCACCAGGATTTCTCCTTCGTCCGGCTTTATCACTCCGGCAGCCATTCGAAGCAGCGTGCTCTTTCCTGCACCGTTGGTCCCTACCAGTCCGAAAATCTGGCGTTCACCGATTTCCATTAATACATGGTCAATGGCATGGATCTCTCCGAAAGCTTTACTGCAGTTTCTGATCTCTATCATGATTCGTCCTCCTTTTCAAAGATTTCCGCAAGCATTTTCTCCAGTTCCTCTCTGTTGAATCCTGTGTTTCTGCCTTTCTGTATCAGTGCTGTGAATTCTTTTCGGTAGCTCTCTCTGTTTATCTTCTGTACCTGAGAGCTGTCTGCTACGAAATTTCCTCTGCCTTTTACAGGATAGATCAGTCCCAGTTTCTCCAGCTCCATATATGCACGCTGGATCGTGTTGGGATTGACGGACAGTTCTGTGGCAAGCTGCCTTACTGACGGCATCTGCGATCCCGGTGGCAGGACACCGTTCAGGATTAGGATCTGAAATTTATCTGTAACCTGTTCATAGATTGGACGCCTGTCCTGATAATCCAAAACAATCACTGGTGATTCCTCCTTTCTGTTACGTGTTTCATGATGTGTTGTTTTATTTTATGTGTGTACTTAGTGTATTAGTTGTATTGATACATTCATAATACAGAATACTGTTGTATCTGTCAAGTACTTAATAGCTAAATACTTATTTGTCAAACAGATATTCTCTGTTTAATTCAGTAAAAGGTTATTTCCGAATCCTAATCAAACTGTTAGGTTTTACTCTTTCCAGTACATCTAAATTTCCGTATACTGATTATTTTCTTTTTGCCTTAACATAATCTTTTTTCTAGTAACAAAGACACCTGCATGTGTACTGTCATTCCACAATTGCAGATGTCTTTATCTTGTCTCTATTTTTATATCATTCTTTTCTTTTTTCTTATACTGCACATCTTTTCGAAATGGGTAAGGCAATATACCACACTGATCAACAGAATCAGATAGATTAATATGAGAATCTGTACCCCATATTTCATGGAATACAAATCCAGTGCATATTCTGAGATAAGCAGTGACCAGATGTTTGCTCCCATATGGAGCAGCATACTGCTGTAAATATTTCCACTCATTTCCAGTATCCATGCAAATGCAGTTCCGAGGATACTTGCGTATATTCCCTGCACGATATTTCCGTGATATATACCAAAGACCACTCCGGAAATCACTGCTGCCACCGGCAGCTTCATCCAGTCACGCAGACGCAGATAGATTAACCAGCGAAAGATCATTTCCTCTGCTGCCGGCGCAACGATTCCCATCCAGAAAATCATCATAAAAAGTGATTTTCCTTCTGTAATTCTGGTCATGCTCTCCTGATAGGTGCTGCTGTTGATAAATGACTGAAGTATTGCCATCAGGAAGTTTCCATATTGTGCAAATCCGGCTCCTGCCAGAAGTAAAAGAACTGTTTCCGATATAGAAAGCGGTACTTTTTTCTGCGCCGGGATCAGGCCGCTGGCAATTCTTCTAACTTTATCTCTTCGATAAAAATACAATGCCGGGATCATAGCCAGGATTCCTGTTAAGCCTGTGAGAAAAATCGTGTAATTATAGTATGTCTCTGCCGAATTTCCTGCTGTTCTTGCAAATACTGCCAACGCAGTCCCTGCAACGATCTGCGAAATCACAAAATGGATTCCTGCCGGATATCCTGCCCTCCAGATTTTAGAAACAATATTTTGTTTTCGCAGAGGGCTCAGGCGAAAAAATCTACGATTCCTTCTGCAGAATCAACGATTTTCAGAGGTTCTGCCTGTTTAAGCTCTTCTTCAGTTCCATATCCGAAAGAAACTGCAATACATTCCAGGCCAGCTTTGCGTGCTCCGTATACATCATGTTCTTTATCTCCAACCATAATAACCTGATCTCTGTGTTTGTCCATATTCAGACGTTTCAGAACATCTTCGATCACTTCTGTCTTGTTTGTTCTTCGACCATTCAATTCGCTTCCGCCGATTTCTGTGAAGTACCGGGTAAGTCCAAAATGATCCAGGATCTGTCTCACATATACTTCCGGTTTAGAAGATGCTACTGCGAGAATATATCCTTTCTTCTCCAACTGTGCCAGCATGTTCTCAATTCCCGGATATACGGCATTTTCAAAGATTCCTGTCACAGAATAGCGTTCTCTGTAAATTTCCACCGCCTGTTTTGCGGTTGCCTCATCAATCTGTGCATATTGCATAAACATCTCCATAAGCGGCGGTCCTATGAAAACCTTCAGTTTCTCAAGGTCCGGTTCAGGCTTTCCAATTCTATCCAGTGCATACTGAACAGATTTCGTGATACCCTCTCCGGATTCTGTTAATGTTCCATCTAAATCAAACAAAATTACTTTGTACATAGGTTCCTCCTGTCTCAGAAAAATTGATATAATATGATAAATTATAGCATTGTTTTCCTGAAGCGTCTATGAGGAAAAAATCCGGGGATTCATTTTTATCAGCTTTCCGCCTTGAGAGATAACCAACAATTCTATTTCTTTTACATTTTCATCTTCCGTATCCGGTATGATCCAGTCTCCTTCCCAATGCCAGGGACATTCTGTTTTGTTAAGCCGAAAAGAAAGAATCTGAACAGAGCCCCGGGATATTATCTGAATTCGCGGGGTATGGAAACTATCTGTATTTTGTGTGCAATGAAACTTAACAGCTTCATCTTTTACATGCGTGTATTCAACAGTATCCCCCTGGTTTTCTTTATTCTGAAACACTTTGGAATTACCTGTATTCTTGTTTTCTTTTTCTGTTTTCTTTGCTTTATTTTGTTTCTTCTTATTTTTCTTTTTTGACGGCTTAGGAGTTGGGGGCTGAGTTGATTTGGGTGTTTTTGTCGGCTTCGGATTTTTCGCAGGTTTAGGTGTTGGTACAGGTATTGATGTTGGGGTGGGTTTTTCTGATATCTTAACAGCGGATTCATTATCCGTCCGGGATGTTATCTGCATATTGTTATCTGTCTGAGGTTGAGCGTTCCATGCAGAATTATTATTCCGGGCATTATTACTCTGAACGTTATTATTCTGGGCATTATTATTCTGGACATTATTATTCTGAGAATTATTGTTCCATTGACTGCTGTTATTCCAGTCAGTGTTATTCTGCTGTACACCATTCCATTGCTGTATATTATCCTGTGTTCCGTTTCCTGTATCAGAATCATACTGATATCCATTGTCCTGCGTCTGATCGTTCTGTGCAGGAGTTTCTGATGTGTTGTCTCCAGTCTGCCGGTTATTTTCCCACGTATTCTCCCAACTGCTCTGATTCCACTGCTGTTCCTCATGCCATTGCCAGCTGCTGTTTTCTCCATTTCCTACATCAATATCAAAACCTCCCATCTGCATGGCAGAGATAGTCGAAGTCAGACACAGACATAAACATACAGATATCACAATCCAGAGTCTGTTATGATTTTTCTTCACTCTTAGTCATCTCCTTTTCCCACAATCTCAGATTTCTGCTGACTGTATCGTCTAACATTGTTTCTTTCGACTTATATTCTGTCCATAGTGCCTGACCGGCTTCCTTTTGCCCGGTACGGAACAGGAACATTCCATATTCACCGTATCCGGCTCTGTAAGTTTCATCATAAAGAAGCATTTGCTCATAGTAGAATCCTGCATTTTCATAATTTTCCTGGTACTCACTGTTTACTGCCAGAATCTGTAATATCTTTCTGGACTCCTCTTTTTCAGTGCATTGTTTTTGTAATTTCCGCAGTCCGGTATCTGCCTGTTCACAAATTTTTTCCCTGTCCGCTTTACTGCCGTTTTGAAATTCTTCCTGATAATAAAGGTCTGTAATATCAGTTAGCTCTTCATAAAAATCAAATGTTTTGGAGCCGGATACCAGATTAGAACTAAACAGAAGAAAAACAGTTATTACTGCAAAAGCAATACTGCTCCCTGCCAAAACCAACATGTTTTTAATTTTACTCTGATTTTGTCTCTTCTGGATTCTGCTTAGTTTTTTCTGTACAGTCTTCATATTTTGATAACGCATTTCCGGTTTCTTCATGCAGCATCTGAAAATAAGCCAGAATAATGACATGTTCCGGATGAATAACAGACAATCTGTTTTTCCACATAAGGCAGATAATGTTTTTCCAAATGTATAAATATCTGTTGCTGCATTTATCTTTCCCTCATATTGTTCCGGCGCAGCAAAACCGGCAGTGCCTGTACATACTTTATGGTGATATTTATATCCGTTTACAGCACCGCCCAGATCGATCAGATATAATCTTCCATTCTCACCCAGCATCAGATTGTCAGGCTTCAGATCTCCATAATAAACCGGTGGTTTCCGACCATGAAAATAGGAGAATACATCTGAAATCTCCATTCCATATTTAACGATTTCATTTATGGAAAAATGTTTTCCGCCTCTTAAATACTCACCCAGAGATTTTCCCCTGACATATTCCATAACAAGGTAACATTTTCGGTTATCTTCTATGTAATCTATCATCTTTGGCAAAGACGGATGCGAAAGTTTCAAAAGCATACGGGCTTCACTTTTGTCGGATACCGGTATTTCTTTTACCGCCCACAAAACGCCCAATTCCAGGTCTCTGGCAAGGTAGACTTTCCCTCCGCCGCCTTTTCCAACAGGATCCAGAATACAGTAACGCCCTTTTAATACAGTTCCAGATAAATTCACTGGTTCACCTCCTGTTCAATTGTCAAACAGATAAAATCATTAGATTCGCTACTTGCTCATAACCGAATAACTGCTCCGCAATTTATCTGAGCCAAGCAGATATTCACAATTCGTTTAAAACAAAAATGGAAAATGTGATGAAAGAATT
>ENA-OROX01002994-OROX01002994.1-human-gut-metagenome-genome-assembly--contig:-NODE-2994-length-10726-cov-8.376441_pt1 | contig 10726 bp, 10 predicted proteins | sample MGYA00242133_ERZ509058 | MGnify/ENA primary metagenome ERZ509058 (study PRJEB26280, sample SAMEA2338751) | human gut metagenome | biome: human gut; feature: human-associated habitat; material: faeces...
TTTACAATCGCCAAAGCATACACAATGAAGCAGTAAGAAGTATCCGCAAGGACTTTAATTTCTCGATGTGTTTGAGAATATTTAAACACATTTTGAGTGGCAGAACAATATGAAAAGTACAGCGTTTGATATGGCTATGATGGCATACAGACAAAATGATATGGAGGGAGCATTCCGTCAATTTCTGCCACTGGCAGAGACTGGCGATGCAGATGCCATGAATATGGCTGCAAATATGTTTGAAAGAGGTCAGGGCACATACCGGGATCCCGGGCGCGCAGTGTTTTGGTGGAAGAAAGCAGTGGAGCTTGGAAATGTGGATGCACTTGCCGATTACGGACAGTATCTGGTCGCTACCTTTTTTGATGGCAAGGAGCAGAAGCTTGGTGCAGGGTATCTGGTTACTGCGACGGAGCGTGGCAACAACAGGGCAGGAGAGAGCCTTGTGGATTTTGCTCTTAAAAATAACGAGGCCGGAGTCAAAGTATACAGGACAGCAGCAGATTACTGCGACCGGGCTATTGACGCTGCGACAGATTCATATCTTCGCACACAGTATGTGCAGAAAAAGGGTATGCTTAAATATAAGCTCAGACAGCACAGGATTGGAAACAATTATGTATATCTGGCAGCGGTATTTTCGACAATAGGAGCAGTATTGCTCATGATAGCATCAGTGGATTTGTTTCTTGAGCTGCATATGGAGTTTCGTGATATGTTTAAGCTGTTTTCGTATAGTAAAATGATACCGTGGGAGGCAGATATAGCGATGTTATTTGGTGCGATGCTTTTATTTACGTTCGGCAAGGTAACAAATAAGCTTCATGTGGCGAGCTTTTTGCAGCTTCTTGCATCTGTATTTGCAGTGGCAGTTGTTGCCATGCACTTTATCTGTGTGATAAATGATGGCAGGGTGTGGTATGACAAGCTGCTGTGGTATGTGGTGCTTGTTGTCATTCCGCTTATGCTTGGAAAGCTGTTGGGTGAGATTCTGAGAAAGATTATCGGTATACAGTAATAGTTTCGAGATGACTTAAGCGATGTAAGACATTTAATGTGTAAAATAATATTTCGATATGTAACCGGAGGAGAATGAGCATGACTCTGCAACAATTAAAATACGTGGTGACAGTGGCAGAATGCGGCAATATAACAGAGGCTGCAAAGCAGCTTTTTGTCTCTCAGCCCACTGTGACCAGCGCTATACATGACCTGGAAAAAGAGATGCAGATAGTTATTTTCATCAGGACAAACAAGGGAGTGATACTATCAGAAGATGGTGAGAGATTTCTCGGTCATGCCAGACAGGTGCTCGAGCAGGTAGATCTCATAGAGGGAATCTACAAGGATGATGTGGTGAGTAAGCCGCACTTTGCGGTATCGTGTCAGCACTATTCCTTTGCGGTGAATGCATTTGTGGATGTAATCAGAGAGTTTGATGCATATCAGTATGATTTTACCATCAGGGAGGAGCAGACTCACGAAATTATTGAGGATGTCACGAATTTAAAGAGTGAGCTGGGAGTCATATATCTAAGCTCCAAGAATACGGAGGTGCTTTCAAAGATGCTAAAGCGTAATGAACTGGAGTTCACAGAGCTTTTTACAGCCACACCGCATGTATTCATATGTGACAGTCACCCGCTTGCTTCAAAAAAGAGCATCACGATGGATGATCTGCAGGACTATCCGTACCTGACGTATGAGCAGGGAGAGTACAATTCACAGTATTTTTCGGAGGAGTTTGTCAGCACTCTTGACAGCAGAAAGAATATCAGGGTAAGAGACAGAGCTACACTTTTTAATCTGATAATTGGCTTAAATGGCTACACAGTGTGCTCAGGAGTGATTTCCGCTGAGTTGAATGGAAGGAATATTATATCAAAGCCACTTGATGTGGAGGAGTATATGAGGATAGGCATTATCAGCAGAAAGGGTGTGGTACTCTCGCGATATGCAAGGGAGTATATCGAAGCATTGAAGGCGCACTGTATGTGACATTGCAATAATATAATATGATTATAGGGTCAAAAGATATCATCGATGCATGCTTGCATGCAATTCGATGTATACCTTAGTGTCCCACAATATATAAGGTCTAAATATATACAAACATTTGGTACAAGGAGCATAGCATGTATGATAGTATAATAATAGGAACAGGTCCTGCCGGACTGTCGGCAGCCCTGAATTTAAAAACATATAAAAAGGATTTTATTTGGTTTGGTTCGAAGAACCTAAGCGAAAAGGTGCAAAAGGCAGAGAAAATCACAAACTATCCCGGATTTCCACAGATAAGCGGACAGGAGCTGTTTGAACGCTTTGACGCTCATAGGAGAGCTGCGGGAATTGATATAACAGAAAAGACTGTGACCAATATCATGCCTGCAGGAAACGGCTTTATGGTGCTTGCAGACAATGAGATGTATGAGGCAAGGACTCTCATACTTTGCATGGGTGTAATGTCTGCAAAGCAGCTGGACAGGGAGGATGAGCTGCTTGGAAAAAGGCTCAGCTACTGTGCCACCTGTGATGGCATGTTTTACAAGGATAAAAGGATAGCTGTCATATGCAATGACAAAAAGTATGAGCATGAGGTGAAATATCTTGCGGATCTTGCGGCAGAGGTATTGTATTTCCCAACCTATAATGACAGCGAAATAGAGCTTCCAAATGTAAAGATATCAAAGGATGCACCTATAGCATTAATCGGAGACTCATTTGTGGAAGGAATTACGCTTCGAAGCGGAAAGACTGAGAGCGTAGACGGAGTATTCTGCCTCAGGAACGCCATCGCACCATCAAAGCTTATGCCCCAGCTTGAAATAGAAAACGGACATATATTGGTGGATAGAGCCCAGCAGACAAATGTGGCAGGCTGTTTTGCGGCAGGAGACTGCACAGGCAGGCCATACCAGTATACGAAGGCTGTCGGAGAAGGAAATGTGGCAGCACATTCGTGTATACAATATCTTAGTAAATCAGAAAAATAATATAGTATTTTTTTAGAATCACGGAATCAATTCTATAATCTTTTTGATTCGATAAGCACACTCACGCATGCTGTAGACATACTTACTGACAACTGCATAATTGGAATAACCGCAAATGAGGAGCGCTGCCGGAAGCTGCTTTTAAATCACGGACTTATGAAGGAAAAGCAGCTTGATGTGGTGCTTAATCCGTATGCGATGACAGAGGCAGCGACTAAGAAGAACAAGGCAAAGGTCGGTTAAAGGCAATTACAGCCACTTACCATTGAGAAGATATTGATTTCTCTCAGCTCCAACTGAGACAAATTGTATTTCGTGTCTTAGCATGTCCTCAAGGAAGCTTATGTAGCGCTTAGCATTTACAGGCAACTCATCATATGACCTGCAATTTGATATATCGGTTTTCCACCCCGGCAGCATTTTGACTACCGGGGTATATTTTTCGAGATTTTCGGTAGGGTCAAAGACGTTTGTTACGGCATTTTTATACTGATATCCTGTGATAACAGGAATCTGATCCATGATGCTTAGGACATCTAGCTTGGTCAGTGCGATTTTGTCGGCATGCTGGCATTTTAGACCATAGCGGCTTGCAACGGCATCAAATGGACCCACACGACGTGGTCTTCCAGTGGCAGCACCATATTCGCCTCCATACTTGCGGACCATTTCAGTCCATTCACCGTTCATAGCTTTTTCTGCGACAAATGGTCCGGCTCCGACACAGGTAGAGTATGCCTTTAGTACACCGACCACATGGTCTAATGAGGCACCGGGGATACCGGCACCTATAGGACCGTAAGCTGAGATGGTGGAGGAGCTTGAAGTATATGGGAAAATACCATAGTCTATATCCCTCATTGCACCAAGCTGTGCTTCAAGTACAACACGCTTTCCCTTTGATAGTGCATCCTCAATGAATGCACCGGTATCTGTGATATAAGGTGCATATTTTGCAGCCTTCTGCCTGCACCATGACAAAAGAGCTGACAGAGACATAGGTTCCTGATGATAGCAGCCTGCAAGCTCAAGGTTTTTAGCTTCAAGCATGGTCTTAAGTCTGGCCTGTACATTCTCTTCGTCTAAGTGGAGTAAATCACCGAGACGGATTGTTTTTTTACGGTATTTATCGCTGTATGCATAGGCAATACCGCGTTTGGTAGAGCCGAAGGCTGCTCCGGACTTTGAAAGTCGCTCTTCCTCAAGCTCATCCTGTATTTTATGCCACGGCATTGAAATTGTGGCTCTTGTTGATAATTTCAGGTTTTTTGGTGAAACAGATACATCTTGTGTTCTGATCTGTGCAATTTCATTGGACAGATGGTTTAGGTCAATAACCATTCCGTCACCGAGCACACATACTACATCTGGGTGAAGTATTCCGGATGGAAGTAGATTTAAGACAAATTTTCCCTGTTTATTAACTACTGTGTGTCCTGCATTGTTACCACCCTGATAGCGGACTACGATATCCGCATGTTCTGCGAGAAGGTCGATTACACGACCCTTTCCCTCGTCTCCCCAGTTTATTCCTGTAACTGCTGTAAGCATGATGAATGCCTCCTTGTTTTTTGAGTTTAATATTTGGATGTTGGTGCAGAGCTTGTACTGTCCGGATTTTGAATGGTATAAAACAAGTCTGCTTATAATGTGTATGATTCTGTTATGTGCAATACCTAAACGTCTTATCAGTTAGTATTCTTGCAAAGATGAGTCCGAGCGGCAGTGCAATGATAATCATGATTGCTGATGCAAACCATGAAACAGCATCCGAAAGTGCCATTATGCCGAAATTGTATATAGCCCGATACAGATAAAGTCCCGGAACCATTATGACTATGGATGGAACAGTAAGGGATATTCTTGGATATCCGTTGTTTTCCTTGATAAATGATGCGAGAAGCCCTGCTGTGAGAGCTCCGGCAAATGCGGCAGCAGGAGCCGGCATACCTGTCAGGTCTACCAGCTCAAGCCGCAGTGAATTTGCTATGGCACCGATAAGAGCAGCTGTTGCAGCCATGGAAGCAGGGCTGTTGAACATGATTGAGAATCCAAACACACCGAAGAAGCTCATTATAAGCCTCAGGATTAGATGTAGTACGGGGCCCAGATCCAAATCTTCAAAGTCCATAGGCTTAAGCTGCAGAAGCAGCGCCATAATCCATGCAAACATCGTGGCTACCATGACTATTATTATTGCATAGGCAAGGCGTTCAAGACCGGAGCGCAGATCCAGCTTTGCCAGGTCGATTCCGCTTGTAATAAACGGAAATCCCGGAATGATAAAGAGCATGGAACAGATGTATCCGGCTTCATGAATTGATGGTACATTGAAAGCCATCTCTGCTATTTTTAAAAGTGCCGCATATATGAAGCATGAGGCAGAAATTGATACCGCTATATTTAGGAACAAAGTAAAATGATGTTTTATAAGCTTTGTACGTATGAGATTTCCGATGCCGGCTGCTACAAATGCCAGTATCATTTCAATAGGACCCCCTCCGAGCAAAAATGTGAAGGCACAGCATGCTATAGCGGCTGCAAGCCCAAGCCTTGCAGGGGAGTAAATGGCATGAATCTGCTCTATCTCATCGAGTCGACGGTGGATTTCTTCGCCGGTCAGATGAGCTTCCTCGTTAGGAAAATTGTCGACAAACTGCTCCATGCGATAGAGCTTTGAGGTGTTTACACCTGTGTTTGCTATGCTGAGTGACTGCGATATACAGTCAGTGCCGTCAAAACAGTTAAACTCGATTGACATAAGTCCGACATCCACTGTACATGTGACACCAAGCACCTTTGAGAGCCGGTTCATGGAGGTTCTCACACGCCAGGCTCCTGTGCCGCAGGAGAGCATGATGAGTCCGACACGTCCGATTACAGAGGCTTTTTCAATCAGTCCCGCCTTATCTATGAGTATATTTCCATCCTGTCTGGCATAATCATGCCAGGGGATTTCCATATGATTTTTTTCCATGATATCTGTGTAGCTGTTATCTGCCATAAATTATCGCCTCGGCCTTTTGGACATGTTTTTCTAGATTTTTTAGGAAATGAGAGCTTCGCAGGAAAATACCAATTTCATCATACCGCTTGTCATTTTCCACAAGAGAGTCCTGACCGTAAAAAACATATGCCATAGGAAGCTCCTTTTCAATCTGTATCATCAGATCCCATACGGCAGAGTAAGCCTCAGCCTCAGTCTCCTTGAGTTTTACGGTATCGGGAAGCTCTCGTATCAAGAGTATTCCGTCATGCTTTACAATGACCTGCTGCGTGGGAGTCATATGCTCGGAATCATATGTGTGGCTGTAGCGGTAAGCCTGTGCATAGTAGATATCCTTTTTGTCTGGCATATCATTGTATATCTCATGAAAATGTATATAGTTCTTGTCATGAGATATGTGTTTATATTCGGGCAGCGGATTTCCGTGTTCATCGGTCATGATTATCGGATTTTGGTGTCCGTCGGCATTGAACCTGTACGGTATGATATATGAATTGCGCAGCAAATCAAATACGGTGTTGTTGCACAGACACATAAGCAGTGCGGAAAGATCGCGGTTGGTATATGCATTGAAGAGAGCTTTAGCAAATTTTTCTGCCGGAAGTGATACATCAAATTCATCGTTGTAAACCAGATTTTCATTGAAGGTTTCCATAAGCCTGTCACAGGCCCATGGATCATTTAATATCTTCTGAAACAGAATGTCTGCATGATCTTCTCTTGGAAACATTGTCTTTTCACTCATTTGAAACACGTCCTTTTCTTATATATATAATCAATATTTCTCTTTTGAGCATTTATGATTATACAATTATGATTATAATAAGTAAAAAGTATAATTGATATAATTGAAATATCATATTATTATATCATTAGTATCTGTGTATTATCGGAAAAATGACCGGTAAAACGATAATAAAAAGGAGGCTTTAAATATGGATATAAATTTTGAGTACTACAAGATATTTTATTATGTTGCAAAATACTGCAATTTCACAAAGGCTGCGAGGGCGCTCGGAAACAGCCAGCCAAATGTAACCCGCGCCATGAACAATTTGGAGCAGCAGATAAACAGCCTACTTTTTATCAGAAATAACAGAGGTGTGCAGCTAACACCGGAGGGAGAGCGTCTGTACGCGCATGTATCTGCAGCGATGTCACAGATACTTGCTGCGGAGGAGGAGCTGTCAGACAGCACAGGACTGTCACACGGAAGCGTATCAATAGGAGCCAGTGAGACAGCTCTAAACATATATCTGCTTGACAGGCTAAAACCTTTTCACATGGCATATCCGGGTATCAGGCTTAAGATATATAATCACTCCACCCCACAGGCTATAAATGCCGTAAAAAACGGCATGATTGATTTTGCAGTGGTATCGACACCGGCTGAGGTAGAGGCCCCTCTTAAGATGATAAAGCTTGGTTCGTTTCAGGAGATTCTTGTGGGTGGAACCACCTTTACTGCACTCGGAAGCCAGACTCTGTCATTAAAGGAGCTGCATAATTATCCGCTTATCGGACTGGGGCGGGAGACCATGACATTTCAGTTTTTTAACAGATTTTTTATGTCACACGGACTTGAATTTGCGCCTGATACAGAGACCGCAACGACAGACCAGATACTGCCGCTTGTGAAAAGTGAGCTTGGTCTTGCCTTTATGCCAAAGCCGATGGCAGAGGCTGCGATAGCAAATCGCGAGATTGTAGAGATAGCTCTGGAGGAGGAGATACCGCAGAGAAATATATGTATGGTATATGATATACATCACCCGATCAGTGCGGCAGCAAGAGAGCTTAAGAAGGTCATAACAGACAGCTCTAAGATCTGATTGGCAACCGGTGGGATACATATAGGTAACTGGCAGGTTATATATTACAGCCGGGATGTTACACATTGGCAGGTTTGTAACTTACATCTCGTTTAATACTTTGTTAAAATATAGTCAGGCAGATAAGTTATAAGAATTTATCGGCAGAGTTTTTTAGGAGTATTTTTTAAAATTGGAAGGAGATTTTACACTATGGCTAACAGAATCATGTTAAACGAGACATCTTATCACGGATCAGGTGCAATCCAGGAGATTGCAACAGAGGCAAAGGCGCATGGCTTTAAAAAAGCACTGGTATGCTCTGACCCTGACTTAATCAAATTTGGGGTTACAGCAAAGGTAACAGATATCCTTGATAAGAACGGATTGGAATATGAGCTTTACTCAGAGATTAAGCCAAATCCAACAATCGACAACGTAAAGCATGGCGTAGAGACATTTAAGAAATCAGGAGCTGATTACCTCATTGCAATCGGAGGCGGCTCTTCTATGGATACATCAAAGGCAATCGGTATCATCATCGCAAACCCGGAGTTTGAGGATGTAAGAAGCTTAGAGGGTGTTGCACCTACAAAGAAGCCTTGTGTTCCTATCATCGCAGTACCTACAACAGCAGGAACAGCAGCAGAGGTTACAATCAACTATGTCATCACAGATGTAGAGAGAAAGAGAAAGTTTGTATGTGTGGACCCACATGACATGCCAATCATCGCAATCGTAGACCCAGACATGATGTCATCAATGCCAAAGGGACTTACAGCATCAACAGGTATGGACGCACTCACACATGCTATCGAGGGCTACACAACAAAGGCTGCCTGGGAGATGACAGACATGTTCCATCTCAAAGCAATAGAGATTATTGCAAGATCCTTAAGAAGTGCAGTTGCCAATGAAAAAGAGGGACGTGAGGGCATGGCACTTGGAGAGTACATTGCCGGAATGGGATTCTCAAATGTAGGACTTGGAATTGCTCATTCAATGGCTCATACACTCGGAGCTGTTTATGATACACCACACGGAGTAGCATGTGCTATGATGCTTCCAATCGTAATGGAGTACAATGCAGACTGCACAGGCGAAAAATATCGTGAAATCGCCCGCGCAATGGGAGTAAAGGGCGTAGATGATATGTCTGTAGAGGAGTACAGAAAGGCTGCAATCGATGCTGTAGCGCAGCTCTCTGTAGATGTAGGAATCCCAACAAAGCTTGAAGCTATTAAGGAGGATGACTTAGACTTCCTCGCAGAGTCTGCTCACGCGGATGCATGTGCACCTGGAAATCCAAAGGATGCAAGTGTTGAGGATTTGAAGGCTCTTTTCCGTAAGATTATGTAATTCTGCAACAGCTTACAGGGATGTGTAGTTTGACATCTTGGTGAAAGCATGAGTATCGTGAGGTTTTGCGAATGCATGTGGGATGTTTGTGAATAGTTACGATTAAGAATGAAATAAAATAAAAAATCCGGGAACTGTCAATTGACAGCATTCCCGGATTTTTAACGCTGATATAACTATTAAGACCACCGTGCACATTTGTAAAAACGCACGATACTTGTTCTAAATGGTTCTGAATATTACCTTGAATTATATCAGGTTTACCTCGCGAAATACGTCGGCAAGCTCCTTTGGCATAGCATCAGCGAGCAGTCCGGCAAGCTCCTGAGGTGTAAAGTTTTTATTGCCAAGCACCCACTGTGTTGTCATAAAGACAGAACCCTGACAGTACATTTCAAGCTGGAACAATAGCTTGTCGGATATTTTCCGGTGGCTTTTTCCTTCAATCTGGTCAATATAAAACTGACGAATCAGCTCAAAATCATGCTCCTTTAGATTGTTCTGCTCATCATTTTTAAAAGCAGCCTTAAAGAAAAGGTGCTCCATCCGGATATATTCAAATTTTTTAACAAGGCTTTCGTACACGGTACTGCCCTCACCCATCTGGTGAAAGGATTCAATCAGTATCTTATCAAAATACCAGTTTATCAGGTCGTATTTGTCCTGAAAATTTCTGTAAAAGGTTTGTCTGGTCACACCACATGTATCGCAGATTTCCTTAACCGTAATTTTCTCGACAGGAGAGGAAAACATGCATTCCTTCATGGCATTGGCCAGCTTGTATTTTATATCGTTGTTCATCTTTTCTCCAAATTATAATGCAGATATCTAATGAGCCTTAAGCTTTGACATAAGTGCTTCCTGCAATGTTTTTGAAAAATTAATTCCCTCTTCCTGCGCAGCAGTATTTAGCCAAGCCGGAATGGTAAGGGTTTTGCGGACCGATTTATCAAAATGCTCTTTGGCATATGCCTTAACATCTACTGAAACCATATTGGTAAATGCATCGGTATATGCTCCTGTTATGCCTAATTCGTCAGATAGTCTGTCAATATTGATATCAGATAATTTGGATGCTTTAGGAAATTTTTCATTATCCATCTTAGCCGTATACAGATATCCTGCAAGACAATCAACAGCCATAGCCACAGCATCTTCAAGGGTATCTCCCTGTGTTGCCAGATAATTTAAATCAGGAAAGATTACAGAGTATCCATTATCTTCCTTAAAAAAACATGCCGGATATATTGATAACATGATGAGTATACCTCCTTATGATTATTTGATTCCCGCTTGCTTACGGATAGAATTTTCAGTGATTTTGTTCAGCTCTTTGCCTTTATGAAAAGGAATGGTTACTTTTCCGGGCTTTGAAGGATGAATATAATGCCGATGTGAGCCGGTTTGGTTTTTGAAAATCCACCCATCAGCAAGTATTATACGTTCCATTTCAGTTGGTTTGATCGGCATATTTTTATCCACCTTTCTTTAGTATATATATAATATAACATATGATACGTATAAATTCAATGCGTGTAAATATAATATATATAAAT
>ENA-OROX01002999-OROX01002999.1-human-gut-metagenome-genome-assembly--contig:-NODE-2999-length-10717-cov-8.237198_pt1 | contig 10717 bp, 10 predicted proteins | sample MGYA00242133_ERZ509058 | MGnify/ENA primary metagenome ERZ509058 (study PRJEB26280, sample SAMEA2338751) | human gut metagenome | biome: human gut; feature: human-associated habitat; material: faeces...
CATATCGACCTTGTTATCGGTCAGGTCACGCGCGAACACATGGCCGCTTCCCTGCAAAAGCTCAGCTATATGGGTGCTCTTGCCACCCGGTGCTGCGCATACATCTATCACATAGTCGCCCTTCTTTGGAGCAGCCGTCTGTGCGACAAGCATTGAGCTTATATCCTGCACATAGAAAAGTCCGTCTCTGAAGCTCTGCAAGCCATTCAAATAATCAAATCCAGATATAACAAATGCATAATTAAGTTCATCAACCGCTGTGACCGTCACACCCTCTGCCTCAAGCGTCGCGCGAAGCTCATCCGGAGTACACCTGGTCAGGTTTGTCCTGATGCTAATTGTGCTCTTATTGTGAAAGGCCTTGAAAATCTCCTCTGCCTTCTTCTCTCCGTATGCCGCAACAAATCTGTCCACTATCCACTGTGGCATAGAGTATCGGATGCTTAAGGTATCAAACTGTACTGAATCTATATTTCTTGCAATATTTCTGAGTACACCGTTTACAAAGCCCGAAAGCTGTGCAAACTTATGCCTCTTTGCAAGCTTCACCGCCTCATTGCATACGGCCGAATCCGGCACCGCGTCCATGTACTTTATCTGGTAAACGCTCATGCGAAGAAGGTTTCTGATGAAGGGCTTCATCTTCCTTACCTTCGTCTTTGAAAAAGAGTCTATGATGTAGTCAAGCTGCAGCATATACTCGATAGTGCCGTCAACAAGCCTCGTCATAAAGGCTCTATCCTGCTTTGACAGATACTGATACTTGTCAAGCACACTACGAAGCACGATATGTGAAAATGATCCACGCTCATTAATCTCAATAAGCATCTCAAGGGCAAGCTCACGCGTATCTACAGAGTGCTCATTATGCGCTGTCACGTTTGATTTTGCCGGTCTGCCCGGTATATTATTTTTGTTTATTTGGCTATTTTTATTATTATGATTATTTTTACTATGATTATTTATCATGATGATGTTTCCGAATAGTTACATATACATTTAATTTTCTAACTAATATATCCAATTTGAACTGCCACCCTGTAAAATCACAGGCAAACAGAATCTAAAACAATATCAGTCGTCCCGTCTGCGTCCGTTTGTGATAAGTATTATACGAAGGAGCTGTAAAATAGCAGCCGCCGCACTGGCTACATAGGTAAGTGCCGCTGACTTGAGCACCCTTCTTGTGTACCTAAGCTCGTCATCTGCAAGTATGCCCTGTGTACGAAGCATGACAAGCGCACGTCTTGAAGCATCAAACTCTACCGGCAATGTCACGAGCTGGAAAAGCACTGCTGCCGAAAACAGCAATATGCCTATATCAATAATAAGCCCTGACGAGCGTGTGTTAAATAATAAGCCGATAAGTATAACCGGCCATGCAAGCATGGAGCCAAAATTGGCTATAGGTACGAGCGCACTCCTGATTGAAAGAGGTGCATAGCTTTTTGCATGCTGTATAGCGTGTCCACACTCGTGGGCTGCTACGCCAAGTGCTGCGACCGATGTGGCATTGTACACAGGATCAGATAAATTCACTGTTTTGGTGCGCGGATCGTAGTGGTCCGTCAGACTACCTGACACATGACGCACCTGCACATCATATATGCCTGCCGCCTGAAGCACTCTCTGAGCCACCTGCGCACCATTCATGCCTGACATGCTTCTTAGCTGTGAGTATTTATTAAATGTACCTTTAACTCTTGCCGATGCAATCATACATATCACTGCACCTATCACAACGAGTATATATGTCGGATCCCAGTAATAATATCCCATGTATCATCTCTGCTACTAAAAACATATACAAATGTGTATATGCTAGATGATTCGCTACAATCTCACGATTTGTAGTTACTGCTTCAATGTGTATGCTTTGGCGATTATAAACAATACGCTACTCACAAGTTCTTGTACACTCCACAGTCGTAAATTCCCGACTAAGCCATCGGTACATACCTATAAATTCTTTAAATTGATTAGATATAGGTTTTCATCTAAATAGCTTTTCCTTTCTTAATATTTTATGTTTCGCTACTTGGTTTTCGTAGGCTTCTACCATTGTCTAAACGCTACCATCAAGGTTCTATCCTATAATTAGCAAGACTGTTTCAACTTGCACTGGCTACTTCTCAACGTTTCCGACTGCTTTGACGTTAGCACAAACGAATACTCTGGATTTTGAGTATCTTTGAGAACATTGACTCACATTTAATTATGTTTTTAGTTACTTATAATGAATAACTATAACGTGAAAAATGAGCCCTCTTCCACATGACAGCCTCTCAAAAATGAACCTGTATCCATGCGCTTCTTGCCCTGGAGCTGTACCTCTACTAAAGATAATGCTCCTTTTCCTGTCTGTACATACATATCATTTTTTCCGATATGATAAATACAGCCCGGCTCATAATCATCGCTGCCGTCAATCACCTTTGCACTCCACACCTTAAATGTCTTACCATTCAGGTGGGTGTATGCGCTCGGCCATGGATTAAGCCCCCTTATAAGCCTCTCAATCTCAACAGCCGGCTTTGTCCAGTCGATAAAGCCAAGCTCCTTACTGATCATTGATGTATGTGTGGCCTCCTCGCTGTTTTGAGGAGTATACTCTGCAGTGCCATCCTCTATCATCTTCATGGTCTCCACACACAGCTTTGCTCCCTCTGCTGAGAGCTTATCAAACAGGCTGCCGCCGGTCTCATCAGGTGCGAGTCTGACTGTACTCTTTGCAATCATATCTCCGGTATCGACACCCTCATCCATCCTCATGGTAGTGACACCTGTAAACTCGTCACCGTTAATCACAGCCCACTGGATAGGAGCCGCACCTCTGTACTTTGGCAAAAGTGAAGCATGCACATTGATACAGCCGTATCGAGGCATATCAAGAATACTCTTTGACAGAATCTGTCCAAAAGCAACCACAATTATTATATCTGCATTAAACTTTCTGAGATACTCTATATTAGCAGTCTCTCTTATTTTAACCGGCTGGAATACCTCAATACCGTGCGAAAGCGCACACTCCTTGACCGGTGTATACTGCATTGTCTTGCCGCGGCCCTTTGGCTTGTCGGGCTGTGTGACAACCAGTGCCACCTCGTGCCCTGCCTCTATAATTGCCTCAAGTGTTCCCACCGAAAAGTCCGGTGTTCCCATGAAAATTACTCTCATCTTACTGCCTCCCAGATATTTTCCAAGCTCAGATAACAAATGTCATCCTAATGATTACTCCTGTGTATCCTCATATGTCACATCGTGAAGTGCGCCCTCAACCTTCTCCACATAGAGATGTCCGTCGAGATGGTCAAGCTCGTGGCAGATACATCTGGCCAAAAGCTCTTCTCCCTCTATCTCATACTCATTCATATCCTCGCCCATGAAACGAGCCTTTACATAATTTGGGCGGGTCACCTGTCCGGCCTTTCCCGGTACTGAAAGACAGCCCTCATCGCCGGTCTGCTCTCCGTCAGACTCGATAATTTCAGGATTAATCATCACGATTGGACCCTCGCCCACATCGATAACAACGATCCTCTTTAATATGCCAACCTGTGGTGCGGCAAGTCCTACACCATTAGCCTCATACATAGTCTCAAGCATATCATCAATAAGTGTTACTATCTTTGGAGTCACCTCCGTAACCTCTCTGCAGACCTTGCCAAGTACAGGGTCTCCCTCCACTCTAATAGTTCTAAGTGCCATAATTGCCTCCTTCTATATCTGTCAAAATCCACTCATCGGATTGAAATCAAATGAGATATTAGCATTTTTCATTGCCGTATCAGCTTTCACAGCCTGCTCTATGCCATCCTTTATGGAAATGAGCGCCGCATAGTCAGATGTCTTCATGTAAATCACCTTGCGGTATATGTCATTTACCTTGGCGATGGTCGCATCCGCAGGACCGATGAGCTGAATCAGATGCCTATCATCCGGGCTTTGATTTTCATCTGTATGCGATATCATCTGCGCCGCTATATCGTACACTTGCTGTGCCATGCTGCCGCACTCACTCTCATCAGGTGATGTGACATGGACTAAAAGCATATTCCATACAGGCGGATAATGCATAAGCCTCCTGTACTCTATCTCCTTATCGTAAAAAGCCTCATAATCCTGCTCTTTGGCAGTCCGGATGGCATAGTGGTCAGGGTCGTAGGTCTGGATAACCACATTGCCGGGCAGCTTTCCTCTGCCGGCGCGCCCTGCCGCCTGGGTCAGCAGAGCAAAGGTGCGCTCCGCCGCATGAAAATCATTCACATGCAGTGACATATCTGCCGCCAGCACACCAACCAGCGTGACATTTGAAAAATCATGCCCCTTTACAATCATCTGCGTACCGATAAGTATATCGGCCTCATGATTGGAAAATGCCTGCAGAATCTTCTCATACGCATCCTTCGCCCTCGTGGTGTCATAATCCATGCGCAGTATACGTGCCTGTGGAAAACGCTTTGCCACCATCGCTTCTATCTTCTGTGTGCCGGCCTTAAAGCCGCTAATGTACTTCGAGCCACAGCTCGGACACACCTTAGGCACCGGCTGTCTGTAGCCGCAGTAGTGACAGACCATCACTCCGCCGCTATGCTCACTGAGTGATACATCGCAATGAGGACATTTTACCACAAAACCGCACGCTCTGCACGACATAAATGCCGATTTGCCCCTTCTATTTAAAAAAAGCATGGTCTGCTGGCCATTTAAAAGCCGCTCCTCCATAAGCTCCTGAAGCCTGGTGGAAAGAATCGAGCGGTTTCCCTCACGAAGCTCCTGCCTCAAATCGACAACCTCACACTTTGGAAGAGGTCTGTCGTCCACACGCTTATCCAGCTCCAAAAGCCTGTAAACGCCTGTCTTTGCCTTGTAATAGCTATCCACCGACGGTGTTGCAGAGCCAAGTACCACAATAGCATCGGACATGCGCGCGTACTCTATCGCCACCTCCCTGGCATGATAGCGTGGCACCGACTCGCTCTTGTATGAATTCTCGTGCTCTTCATCTATTATGATAAGTCCTAAATTTGAAAAAGGTGTGAACAGCGCCGACCGCGGGCCAATCATGATGTCAATATCACCATTCTTAGCTCTCTCAAACTGGTCATAACGCTCACCATTTGAAAGTCTTGAATTGATTATCGAAACCCTGTTCCCAAATCTGGCAAAAAAACGCATCACGGTCTGGTAAGTGAGGGCAATCTCGGGAATCAGCACAATCGCCTGACGCCCGGACTGTATACAGTGTGCGATAAGCTCCATGTACACCTCTGTCTTGCCGCTTCCGGTGACACCCTTAATCAGATAAGTATTTCTAAGTCCGGCGGCAATGTCGCCTTCTATCGCATCGACCACACTCTGCTGCGCTGCATTCAGTACCTTATCATAGGTGTCCACACTCATATGCTCCACAGGATTTCTGTAGCCGCTCTGTGTGATGACCTCGATAAAGCCGCTCTGCTCAAGCGCTCTTATAGTGGCAGCCGACACCGACAGCTTGCCTGTCACAAAGGAATACTCAAGGCGCGCCCCATCATCAGCATCAATCAGGGCACGAAACAGCCTGGCCTTTGCCTTTTGTTTTTTTGCCTCGCAAAGCGCAAGCTGCGCCCTTGCCTTTACCTTGTCTATTTTCAGTGCAATACTGCGGCTCACCTGCTCCTTAGCCTGCTTCTTTACAGGTATAACCGTCTTAAGTGCCTGATTCATGGTAGAGCCGTAATTGCGCCGTATCCATGCCGCAAGTGCGATGAGCTTTGCCTCCACAGCCACAGAGTCTGCCTTTATCCCGATAAGAGGCTTTGTCCTTGCCGGGTCGTACTCAGGCTTATCCGTGACCTCAATCACATAGCCTGTGATAGTGCGGCTGCCAAATGGAATATCCACGCACACACCCGGACGGATGTCGCATAAAAGCTCATCCGGGATGCTGTACTGAAATGTCTTATCCAGTTTTTCGTGGGATATATCCACAATCACGTTGGCATACATAACTGATACTATTTAACTCCTTCGTATTTCTCCTCGCAGTACTTGCAGCGGTAGATTTCGTTTTTCTCATCGGAAAGCACGAAAATCTGGTCAAGCTCCTGCTCAATTGAAGTGATGCATCTTGGGTTTTTGCACTTGATGACATTTTTCACCTGATGAGGCAGCTTAAGCTCCATCTTGTCCACAATCTTGTCACCCTTTATCACATTTACAGTGATATTGTGGTCGATAAATCCAAGGATATCGAGATCTAATGATTCTATCGGACACTCTACCTTGATGATATCCTTCTTGCCCATCTTGCTGCTCTTTGCATTCTTTATGATTGCAACTGTGCAGTCGAGCTTGTCAAGCTTTAAATCCCTGTAAATCTGAAGACTCATACCTGCCTTGATATGATCGAGCACAAAGCCCTCATGTATTCCACTTATATTCAGCATATTATCCTCCTTTAGTCCTCAGCCAGTCCAAGCAATGTCAGAATAAGCGCCATACGCACGTAAACCGCATACTGTGCCTGCCTGAAATAGCATGCTCTCGGGTCATCATCCACATCAACAGAAATCTCATTCACACGTGGGAGCGGATGAAGTACAATCATATCATCCTTTGCGAGCTCCATCTTCTCCTTTGTCAGAATGTAGAAATCCTTCAGACGCACATAGTCCTCCTCATTGAAGAAACGCTCCTTCTGGACACGTGTCATGTAGAGCACATCAAGCTCTCCCATGGCATCCTCGAGCTTTTCTACCTCCTTGAACTCGATATTGTTGGCACGAAGCACATCATCGCGCACATAGTCAGGCACCTTAAGCTCCTCAGGCGAGATAAGCACAATCCTCACATTGTCATATCTGATAAGTGCATTGATCAGTGAATGCACTGTACGTCCAAACTTTAAATCTCCGCAAAAGCCGATTGTGATATTATTCAATCTGCCCTTGATGGAACGGATTGTAAGGAGATCAGCAAGTGTCTGGGTAGGATGCTGATGACCTCCATCGCCTGCATTGATTACAGGGATACGCGATTTCTCTGAAGCCACAAGCGGTGCACCCTCCTTAGGATGACGCATGGCACAGATATCCGCATAGCAGGAAATAACCCTGATAGTATCTGAAACGCTCTCGCCCTTTGACGCAGATGACGAATCAGCACTGTGGAAACCTAACACCGAGCCTCCCAAATTAAGCATGGCAGCCTCAAAGCTAAGCCTGGTTCTCGTGCTTGGCTCATAAAAACAGGTTGCAAGCTTCTTTCCATCGCACTTGTGTGCATATTTCTCAGGATGAGCCTCTATATCATTTGCAAGATCCAGAAGCTTGTCCAACTCTTCTACAGAAAAATCCAACGGACTCATTAAGTGACGCATAATTTGCCTCCATTCTTTTTCGCGTAACAATTTTTATTACATTTTTTCTATCATATAATAACTTAGCGCAATATTCAAGTTGGCTTTTACACTTTTTTGTTGTAAAATATATGACAGAATATAACTGTTCTGAACGCTTAGCAATTGTATTGAAGTTTTCATACAATTACGACAATTTCAACATCAAAAAGGAGAATAATATGTCTGTAAATGAATCACAAATCAAAAACACCACAGCCGGCGCAATCGATGATGACGATGCTGTAATCTTTAAGGAGAGAAAGAGACTGCTGTTTCTCGGTCTGCCGTGGACTTTCACAAAATATACCGTCACACCGTCCTTTATCACTGTAGAGTCCGGACTCTTAAGCACCACAGAGGATGACTGCTACATGTATAAGGTAGCTGATGTAAAGCTCACCACATCACTGATGGAGCGCATTTTTAAGCTCGGCACCATAGTCTGCTACACAGGCGACGTCACAAACCCTGAGCTTAAGCTCGTTCACGTAAAGCACTCACGCGAGATAAAGAGCTATCTGCTCAAGCAGTCTGAGGCCGCAAGACTTAAGAGACGCACCTTAAACACTGTGGATATCGGTGCGCACGGAGCAGACATGGCAGATTTGGATCATGATGGTATTCCGGATTCTATGGAATAATACAGCCGTTGCTGCGCAGCTGATTTTGCTCATATATGTGTGGATCTGAATAGTTACTTATGTCCATAAATAAAAGGGGATGTGAAAAAAATCAATCGAGTTTTTTCACATCCCCTTTTATTTTTCAGGTAACTATTCAGAATAATTCACAGATTAATATACCCGTCCATCGTTCTTCAAATAACCAGCCCAATAATTTGCATGAATTTCCATCTGTAACATCAGAAAAGCTTGACATCTAGCAGCAGAACATCTGCCAGCAAAGGAATGTGGCTAGCAGGCTGCAGCACTCGCTGCCCCTGCCACTAGGGCGTCCGTATATGTCTCCCATATCCGAATACCACGAGCCACCATTTTCAATTATCTGCATAAACTGGCGGTACTGCATGTTGTTTGGCTCAAGCGACACTGCTCGCTGTATGTGTTCTATGGCTGTCGCTGTGTTGCCGAGCTTTTGGTTTGCGATAGCACTGTAGTAGTACCACCTTCCGCGTCTCTCAGCAAAAGGTACCTCCTCAAGCACCTTCAGTGCCTCATTGTAGTAGCCGTTGCTGATGAAATTGCCTGCTGCACGCACCTTTGGATTGTCATCCTGTGCACTGCTGCCTGCATTATTGTAGGTATAGCGGCCATAGAAACCACCAAACGGTCCACCTGCTCCAAATGGATCACCTGCTCCCGGTCCACTACCATATGCTCCACCATAGGAGCTGCCGCCGTATGAGCTGCTGCTTCCTGCACCACCATATCCACCGGCTCCGGCAGCACCGGACTGCTTTTCCTTCATTATCTGGTCATATGCCTGCTGCACCTGCTTAAACTTCTCCTCAGCCTGATCCTTGTTAGGATTGTTGATATTGGCATCAGGATGATATTTTCTGCTTAAGCTCCTGTAGGCCTTTTTTATTTCATCGTCACTTGCACTGCGGCTGACACCGAGCACCTGATATGGATCTATCATTTATGTTTCTTCCTTTTCTTCATCTGAATATACTCATACTTGCTCCACACACCGGAGTATAGAACATTTCTGATTATATCCGCATGTAAGAGAATTGGCAACCTCTCAAATATTTTTGCTGCCTCTGAAAGCATAGATGTCATCATAAGCCGACAGGATTTGTCAAATTTTTCCTGATCATTATTGCAGCAATGTATGAGCTGTATAAGTGGATTATATGACTTCTTTTTCACATCATCCCCTATGTCCTCATACGCATCCATTATATAAATAAATTTGCCCATATAGCAGCCAAATTCCTTCAGATCCTTCTGCCACTCATCCTGCTTCCACGCAAAAAGTATGCCGAGCATCTCTCCTGTCAGCCCCGCAACTGCATCAATATTGGTATCATTGCTCTTCTCGCACTCTGCAAGCCTTGCAATGTAGTCTTCTATCGCCTTAGCCTGTATCGGATAGCCTTTTTTTGCCTTCTCAAAGTCCTTTTTCAGCATCTCTGCGTATGTCTTCTTCGTCAGGCTCTTGTCATCCTTCCAGTCATCTATCAGATTGTAGTATGCAAGCAGTATGTTCATAGCTGCAGCATACTCTGTAATCTCATTGGTGCGAAGTGTACGCTTCTTCGTAGGGTGCACGCTGCATACAAATCCATCCCGCGTCACACTATCCGGCTCGTACAAGCCTGTCAGAAGCACTATGAGAAAAGTCATGTCATAGTTTAGTGCCATCTGTGCACGCCTGCCATACTGCGACTTCATTGTCTGGCACAGCCCGCAATAATAGCTTTGATATATTTTTTTATTTTCCTCGGACAAGGTGTCCTTATTGACAGTTATATATCCAAACATTTCTCTTCTCCATGCTCTTATGTACAGGTATATATAATGACGTACCAGTACATCGAAAAATAAGTTTCTGGCTATATGACGCAGAATGAATTTTCATCTGCAAGGCGGAGGAATGAGGCGTAGCGGTGGCTACGTCGATTGACTACAACGCCGCAGATGGGAAATCAGGCAAGTCATATGGCTGGTTACTTATTATTCGATGTACTAGCTGCGTCTCACGAACTGCTCCCGGCACTTCGGACAGGTAATACAGATCTTGCCATGTCCTCTTGGCACCCTGACCTCCTGCTTACACATAGGACACTTGAAGAACTTGTACTGCTTCCTCTGTGCAAAGCGCTTTTTCCTGCGCTCTGCCTTTACGGTCCACTCATACCTGGCATTTAAAAACTTCTGATTCTCTGCATAGCGCTTGTTTACATTTCTCGAAAATACACGAAAATACATATGTATCATCAGTCCTATAGCCAGTATATCAAGTATCGCCGACCTTGTAAATATTGAAACCACAAGTAATATCATTACTACCCATGACTCAGCCCTTGCAAGCTCGTCCATCCCGTTTCTTCCATTCATAAATCTGATAAATTTTTCTCTCATATTACCGCCTCGCCCTATATTTTCATTATAGCCAAATTCTTACCTCATACAGTGTCCACGCTATGAATTTGAGGTTTTAAATCGCTCTTTACATTATTAAGATAATATTGAAGATAAAAACCGTCAATAGACCTATCGTCTTTTAAGAAACATTTTATATTTCGTTTATTAAAGTTGGTAAAAGGGCTTGATTTTTGGAAAAATGCTTGGTATATTAAATAAATATGCAGGACAGGTGATCGCGGCTGCAGGTGTCGAAAGACCGCAGGTGAGGAAAGTCCGG
>ENA-OROX01003001-OROX01003001.1-human-gut-metagenome-genome-assembly--contig:-NODE-3001-length-10699-cov-2.388952_pt1 | contig 10699 bp, 9 predicted proteins | sample MGYA00242133_ERZ509058 | MGnify/ENA primary metagenome ERZ509058 (study PRJEB26280, sample SAMEA2338751) | human gut metagenome | biome: human gut; feature: human-associated habitat; material: faeces...
ATTATATATATTGCCTCAGCTTCAAGCTGATCAAGATGCGATAATTCTGCCATTGTTTTATCCGTCCTTTCCTTATGTATTACTTTAGAATAATTATATACTTTCATAGTATGTTTATATGTTTATATGCTAATAATCATTTAAGTTAAATAAACTAATTTTTTATTACAAACATCAGTTATTCAATATAATATAATCCTTCTAATACCTTTTACAGCATTAATCTTACATCAGTACTTATTAGATTCTTTCTTATTAATAACTATCGTTTCCCTGCTGCCATCTGTTTTATCTATGTTCCAGTTAAGGTAGTCACCTTTGGTGGTAACACTCATCTTACTTCCCATACCACCCATATCTGCTCCAAGATACAGTGCAATAGCCTCGAACTTACATTCCTTAAGACATGATGAACATCCCCAGCAATCCTTAGGATACTTTATATATGCCTTTTTATCCTCACCCATCTTTATAAGGCTTCCTGGACAGACGATACTGCATTGTCCACATCCTGCACATCTGCTTTTATCTATCACTATGCTCATATGTCTCACCTCTTCCTACAAGATTTCTGAATATAACTTCTATGTTATCACCATTCTTTCTGGTGTTGACATACTTAAGCCACTCATCTGACTTATCAGGATAATCAAGATTTTCAGCAAAGCTGTGCCATCTTGTTTCTTTTCTTGCCTTTAAATGCTCTATAAGCACCTGACAGACAGTAAGTCTTTCCTTAAGCTCATACACAAACATAAGTCCATGGTAATCTGCTGCTGACACATTTCCTGAAAGTGTGATAATCTGTGCTATCTTCTGCTTTGCAAGCTCAAGCTGCTTTTCATTAAACTGATAGTGGCTTCCAATACCACCAGCATAAGTATCCATAACCTTCTGCATAGCTTCTTCAAGCTGTTCTGTAGAAAATACTTCATCCTGTCTTTCAAGATATGCATTATATTCCTCAAGCTTTTTACTTACGAATTCTTCTGCAAAGCTTTCTAATGCTTTATAATCATCTTTAATATCATGACAGCAATAAGCAGCATCCTGTGAACTAAAGGTATCTGCCAGCTCTGCCTCTTCTTTAAGACTTTTAACTATATCCAAGGCAGCTATCTCACCCTCTGCCATAGCTCCTGTTACATACTTCTGAGGACATCCACCTGCAACATCACCTGCCGCATACAGTCCATCTATGGTAGTTCTTCTGTTAGTATCTACCCAGTAACCACTGGCTGTATGTCCACCTACGATATAAGGTTCTGTTCCTTCTATCTCGACATTCTGCTCACTTGGATTCTTTCCTGACTCTATCCACTTAAGTGTCTGGCTTGGTGCCATATTAAGATAAGCCTTCTTTAAAGATTCATCCTGTTCGCTGCTTATTCCTTCTGTTCTTAAGTAACATGGGCCTCTTCCTTCGATATTCTCTCTTACAGTTCCATATACTCTCTGTGAGGTTGTAAGACCATATTTATCTTCATACACTTCTCCCTTTGAGTTAATCTGCTTAGCCCCGACTCCCTGAGCTATAGTTCCTGTTGGTGCTATAGTATCTTTACAACGTAATGCTATGAATCTCATCTCAAATGTTGTCATCTCAGCCCCGGCATTAATCCCCATTGCATATCCAGCTCCGGTATTAAACGGTGGATACCACATTTTATGCCTTGAAAATCCTGGATTGTTAGGCTTATAAAGTCCAGCCGCCCCTCCTGTTGCACATAAAACTTTCTTTGCCTTTATCTCATATGCATATCCATCATCAATGTTAAAACCTATAGCACCAAAAATTTTATTATCCTTAACTATATAATCTATTATATTAAGTCTGTTTATAACTGTCACTCCATCAAGTGCTTCAACTGCCGATGCAAGTATAGGCTTGATATTCTCACCATTTATCTTAATATTGCGATTGCCTCTTGCAACATACTTTCCATTCTCATCCTTAAGTATGACAAGGCCAAGCTTCTCCATCTTAGCAGTAACTTCATTAAGTCTTTCCGACATAGTAAGAAGCAGATCCTCTCTTACTATATCATCAGCATCATTTTTAGCATAATCAACATAATCTTCTGGCTTTCTGCCTTCTACTATATATGCATTGATAGCATTAACACCTGCTGCAAGACATCCACTTCGTTTTATATTAGCTTTCTCCGCTATAATGATACTTGCTGTATCTGACTGCTCTTTTATAGTAAGTGCCGCATAACAGCCCGCTGTACCACCACCTATTATAAGAACATCCGTTGTAAGCTTCTTTAATCCATTTATCTTCATAAGCACTCCTTTTTGAAGTAAAGTAATTTCTATTTTACTACTATCACCTTAAAGATTTCACAATACTATATAATAATACACCATCAGATATAGAATACGTCATCTGACTTCATACCCTTATTCTCACACAGATAAGTTTTCTCACTGTCAACCGCATATATTCTGTATATAAGCACATGGACCTTCTCACCTACCGCAAGAGGTTCCTTTTCCAGCGACCACTCACCTGTTATTCTTGTACATCCGATATTAACTGTGACATCCAGATGATTGCCCCTGAATAATATATCTTCAACATATCCTTCTTCTGCTGCACTGTTGTACTGCTGAAGCTTTCCATACTTTGATATTTTTACAAACTCTGGTCTTATGAAAGCCCTGTCAGCCCCATTAACTTCATCAAAGCCCTTAAGTCTTGAATAATCACTAACCTCTGATGCCTTTCCTATGAACTCAACAACAAAAGGCGTTGCCGGACTTTTAGATATATCTATCGGACTACCCATCTGTTCTATTCTGCCATGATTAGTTATGATAATCTCATCAGCAACCTCAACAGCCTCATCCTGATCATGTGTTACAAATATACTTGTTATTCCAAGCTTTGTAACCATGCTTCTAAGCCATGTTCTAAGCTCTGTCCTTACCTTGGCATCTATCGCAGCAAAGGGTTCATCTAAAAGAAGCACCTGTGGGTTAGGTGCAAGCGCTCTTGCGAACGCAACTCTCTGACGCTGCCCGCCTGATAACTGGTTAGGATATCTTTTCTCAAGTCCTGCAAGTCCAGTTATCTCAAGAAGCTCTGTAACTCTTTTCCTTATCTCATCCCTTGGCACCTTCTGAAGCTTAAGACCAAAGGCTATATTTTCATATACTGTCATATGACGGAACAATGCATAATTCTGGAATACAAAGCCTATACCTCTCTTGCTGGCTGGTATATCATTAACCCTCTTTCCATCTATGTATATATCTCCAAAGCTTGGAGTTTCAAGTCCTGCGATCATTCTTAATATAGTTGTTTTACCACTTCCCGAAGGACCAAGCAGTGCAACCAGCTTTCCTTTTTCGATAGCAAAGTTTACATTATCCGATGCCCTGAAGCTTCCATATTGCTTAAATATATTTCTCATCTCAACATACATTACTTAACTCCTCCCTTCTTAGCATTCTTCTGTCTGTATTCAAACACATTCTTAAGTACAAGTACTATGACTGCTATTATTACAAGTATTGATGACACTGCAAATGCAGCTGTTATAGATGAATCTGTCCCCGACATATACAGTGCATCTATCTCAAGAGGAAGTGTAAATGTCTCTCCCCTCGTCTTTGACAATGCATTTACCGCACCAAACTCTCCAAGTGCCCTAGATGTACACAATATAATTCCATATATAAGAGACCACTTTATATTTGGAAGTGTAATCTTAAAGAATATTGTAAAGCCATCCGCACCCATAAGTGCTGCTGCTTCCTCCTCATCCTTTCCAAGTGAATTAAGCACCGGTATTATTTCTCTTGACACATAAGGAAATGTAACAAATATCGTTGCAAGCACAACACCCGGAACTGCAAAAGCAATCCTTATATTTGTTCCAAATATCTCATTAAACCATCTTATTACAGGATAAAAGAAACCAAGTCTTCCAAATGTCATAAGAAATGCAAGTCCAACTATAACAGGCGATATTGAAAATGGTATATCTATAAGTGTTGCAAGCACCTGCTTTCCTTTAAAATCAAACCTTGTAAGTACCCAGGCTGCTATTATTCCAAATAAGGTATTAATAACAAGAGCCACAAAAGTTGCTATAAATGTAACCTTAAGTGCACTTAACACATAAGAAGTCGTTACTGCCTTTATATAAAAGCCTACTCCCTCTTTAAGTGAACTTACTATAATAGAGAACAGGGGAAGTATAAGCATCACGATGATAAAAACCACTGTAATAAGCACACATATATTTCTTGTTGTTCTTTTTCTTTTTTCAAGCTTATCATTTCCGCTCATGCTTACCTCCATTCTGTTAAGCTTCTTAATTAATCTTTCATTAAGCTCTTATCAGCTTCCTGTTAATTTATATGTTAGTTATTGTTAATAATCCAAATATTTTAATAGCTTAATGTATTGCTTAAGATGTTCTTGCTGCCACTCTCATCTGTATAATATTTATGATAAGTAATATAAGAAATGATATAACAAGCATCACAAGTGCAATAGCTGTAGCAGAGGCATAATCAATATAATTGAGCTTCTGCATTATCACATAAGAAACAACCTGTGTATGTTCCTTGGCACTGTTACCAGATATATATATAACACTTCCATACTCTCCTATACCTCTTGCAAATGCCAGCCCAAAGCCTGTAAGAAGTGCCGGACTTACCTCTGGAAGTATTACCTTAAAAAATGTTTTTGCCGGACCTGCTCCTAAAATATAAGCTGCTTCCTCATACTGTGGATCCATCTTTTCAAGAACTGGTGTTACAGCTCTTACTACAAAAGGTATACCAACGAATACTAAGGCAATAACAAGTCCGATATGTGTATATGAAACCTTTATTCCAAGCGATGCAAGAGGCTTTCCTAACATTCCTGTCTCTGAATAAAGCTTTGAAAGTGTTATGCCTGCAACTGCTGTTGGAAGTGCAAAAGGAAGCTCAATAAGTCCATCAAGTATCCTTTTACATGTGAAATCATATTTAACAAACGTCCATGCAAGTATTGTCCCGAATATACAGTTAATAACTGCTGCTATAAAGGAACAGCTTATACTCGTTATAAATGCATTTACAACATTTTTCTTAGTCACAAGTGCCATAAACTCGCCGGGCGAAAGCTTTAACGAATAAACCATAACCGATGCCAGTGGTATAAGCACTATAAGCGATAACATTGTCACTGTTATTCCTAATGTAAGATGAAATCCAGGAATAACCCTTACCTTCCTGTCCTTTACTTTTTTTCCGTTGAATTCAGGTTCTTTATTAGTTTTATCAGTTGTCGTATATTTCATCGAACCATCCTCCATCATCAAAATATATTCTGTAAGCTTCATCCCATCCACCATAATCTTCTATTGATGTAAGCCGTACATTCAAATCAAATTTATCACCATACTCAGATAATATATTCTTGTCTGATGGCCTGTAGCCATATTTTGCTGCCAGTCTTTGAGCATCCTCTGAATATAGATATGAAAGATATGCACTGGCAAGCTCTTCTGACCTGTTAACCTTAACATTATCATCAACAACTGCCACACTAGGCTGTGCAAGTATACTGACTGAAGGTGTTACTATCTCGTATTCATCAGGATAAGAATTCATCGAGTTAATCGCTTCGTTTTCCCATGCTATAAGCACATCACCTTTTTTATTCTCAACAAATGTTGTTGTTGAACCTCTTGCTCCTGAATCAAGCACTGAAACATTGGAATATAATTTTCTTAAAAATTCTTTCTTAGAACTCTCATCCGTATATTTTTCTTCTGCAAAGCTTAATGCCGCAAGAAAATTCCAACATGCACCACCACTGCTCTTAGGATCAGGTGTTATTATCTCAACTCCATCGGCAGTAAGATCATCCCAGTCCTTTATTCCAAATGGATTACCTTTTCTTACTAAGAACACAATCGTTGAAGTATATGGTGCTGAATCTTTATCATACTCATCCTTCCATCCAGCAGCTATCAGTCCGGTATTTTCTATAAGCGTTATATCATGCTCAAGTGCCAGTGTCACAACATCAGCATTGCAGCCTTCAACCACTGATCTTGCCTGGCTTCCTGAACCCCCATGCGACTGTATCACCTTTATCTGTTTTCCATAATGGTTCATATAATAATCAGCAAATATGTCGTTATACTCCTCATAAAACTCTCTTGTTGGATCATATGAAACATTAGTTATTGTAAGTCCGTCTCTCTTATTTGCGCATCCGGAAAGAAAAAATACTGATAATGTCATACATGCCATACCAACCGCTTTTATTGTTTTAATTTTATTATTAAGCTTACTGATATTTATTGTCTTCATTATTCATATCTCCTTTCCTTATTTTGTATAGCTGTTATTTAATGTTAATTTTAAACCTGTTTTCATACATACATAGTTTGTTAGTATGTTTATTGGTTAAAAAATATTGCCAGGCTTCTTTGAGTTGCCTGGCAACCTTTGGAAATTGTATTGTTATATTATACCTATTTCCCTACAAAGTCAATATGTTTATGTGTTTTATTTTAATTTTATTTAATTTCTGATATTTTGCGTACCATAAATTCTATCATAAGCTTATATATTCATGTTAACAGTATCACCTGTAACAATAACAGCAGGTGACTGTATACCTTCTTTAGCAGTTTTTTCTACTATGTCTTTAAGTGTACCTCTCACTGCCTTATATGTACCATCAAACCCTCCACTTATAACAGCAGCCGGTGTGTTTTCTGATTTTCCTTCTTTCATAAGGGTATCTGCTATCTCTTTAAGATGTGTAAGTCCCATCAGATATACACATGTTCCATCCATGGCAGCAGAATTTCTGATATCAGCATGCAATGTTTTTTCACCATCTTTCACATCACCTGATGTATGTCCTGTTATAATTGAAAAGCTTCTGCTTACATCTCTGTGTGTAACTGGTATTCCTGCCATTGCAGGAACTGCTATCGCTGAACTTATGCCCGGTATTTCCTCTGTTTCTATACCTGCTGCCTTAAGATACTGTATCTCTTCAGAACCCCTTCCAAACACATAAGGATCACCGCCTTTAAGCCGTACCACATATTTTCCTTCATTTGCTTTGGCAAGAAGAAGCTCATTGATATCCTGCTGTGGTGTTGAATGTCTTTCATTTCTTTTACCAACGTATATCTTCTCACAGCTCTCTAAGGCATATTCTAACAGTCTTTCATCTATCAGGTCATCATATACAATAACCTCTGCTGCCTTGACCGCATTAAGTGCTCTTACGGTTATCAGGTCATATGCACCACAGCCAGCTCCTGCTATCACAACTCTGCCTTTCTTTGTTTCATCAGCCTCGTTTTCTTTAACAGATGCTATTATTTCATCAAGTTCATCATCATCCAGCTTTCTTCCAAGAACCATGCACCTTCTTGCTGATGCTTTAAATATAGCAGCTCTCTTAGATGATTCTTCCACCTTAGCTTTTATATTTTCCCTTATTGAACACAGATAATCAAGTATCTGCTCTATATCAGGCGGAAGCTCTGATGCAATACGATTTTTTATATCAGCAGCTATATATGGGCTGGCTCCCTGTGTCGATATGCCTATAGACAGATTTCCAGCTTTATACACAGATGGGAACAGAAACTGACAATTATCCTTATCATCTACAACATTTATCAAAATATGATATTTTCTGCATACACCAGCAACATATGCATTAAATTTTTTATCATCCGTTGCTGCTATACAGAATGAACATCCTTCAAGATCCGAATTAACGAATTCTCTTTCGATAAACTTAACACCCTCTATACTCTTTATACTGTCACTTATCTTTGTTGCAACCACAGTTATATCAGGCTCATATGCAAGAATCTTTCTTAGCTTATGCTCTGCAATCCTGCCTCCACCTATGATTAATCCTTTTTTTCCTTTAATGTCAATAAAAAACGGAAAATATCCCATTTATTTATCCTCCTATAACATTCTGAATTTATTATGTATTATACTTTAACCTTACAACATGTTATTGCTTTAGAATATCTGCAAGCTGCTTGTATGCTGTTCCCCATCTGGCATTAGGTTTAATGTTATAGAACTTTTTATCCAGCACATAATATTTTCCTTCTTTCACAGCCCTTAGTGAATTCCATGCTGCATTATCTGTCAATAGATTATTAATACTCTTCATAGCTGCCTGGGTATCATTCCCCTGCGTTGTAACAAATATATAGTCTGGATCAGCCGCCACTATACCCTCAAGACTTAAATCGTCCAGCATACTTTTATCCGAATCTGCTATATTGACACAGCCAAGATCTGATAGCATCTCACCACACACAGAGCCTGTACTTCCCTTTGCTTTAACACTGCTGGCAGCTGTTCTTATAAAAAGCACCTTTGGATGATTATTACCCATTGTACTTTTTATTTCATCTATCTGCTGCTTCACATCCTCACCATTAGTCTTATATAGATCTCTTCTTCCAGTGATCATTGTACAGTGATCAAGCATATTAAGATACTGGGTAAAATTAGAAACATCAAAGTATGCTACTGTTATGCCAGCATTTTCAAGTGTATCCATAAGTGCTATATCAGCCTCAGTATTACAGCTTGCTATGACAAAATCCGGCTGTGAAGCTATAAGCAGTTCTACGTTAGGATTCAGTATGCTTCCAAGATTAATGACTGAATCTGTAAGCTCCAAATCAAAATTCGTCCATGTGTCATTGGCAGCTGCAACAAGGCTTCCTCCTGCAGACACCCATATATCAGCAAAACTTCCTATAAGTGCTGCGGCTCTCTTATGTGAAGTCACTGTTACCTCTCTGCCATAATCATCTGTAAATATATACGGATTACTTACAGATGCGCCTGCCGTCATATCATACTCTCCTGAATTAACCTTACTATCAGATACTGCTGTTTTAGCACTTCCAGCACCACACCCATACAGTCCTGTTACTATTATTGTTAAAACAGCTGTCGATACAAGTGCTTTAACAATTCTTTTTTTATTTAAAAACATATTTTCACTCTTTCACTCCTGTTTTTCACTCTTATTTTTCTCTCCAGTTTTACATAATATTTCGTTTAATATTCTGATGCAGCATATTATTCCTAATTGGTAAGATAACTTGATACCGCATACAGCTTCTGCCCATTGTATTCAACCTGTGACCATCCACGTACACTCGTTGCTGTGCGTTTTACATATTCTCCATTCTTTATGGATGTAACCACAGTACCCGTATCAGTACTTGGAAGAGTTCTTAAGTTTGTTTCTTCCTTTGCCGTTACATTATCATTATATGGAGAGAATTCCATGCCGTTCACAGAAAAGTTACCATTGCTGTTATCGTATGGTTTACTATTAAGATCTGTCGTCAGATAGCTTGATATTGCATAGACAGTTGTTCCCTCATATTCAAGCCTTGACCATCCATTATCTCCTATTCCTGTACGTCTTGCTGTATCACCATTATACAATACTGAAGCTAAAGCCCCTCTTATGTCCGGAGAAGTACGAAGATTGGTTTCTTCCTTTGCTGTAACTGTTTCATCAACATTCTTAAACACTATGCCAAGCTCAGCCACATTTATATCATCATGCGGCTTATCAGGATCAAAAGGATCAGCATCTAAATCATAGCTGAAATAAGCTACATTCATATCCACATAGCCTTCTATGCCATCAACTCTTCCCCTGTTCGTATACTGCCACATAGCAACTGTTCCAGAATACGAAGGAGACGTAACATCAGGATATGCACCTTCGCTATAAGAAGCTATCCATAATGGATACTGTTTTTTTATGTCATCTGTATTCCATAACCTGTTGTCAACAAGTTCATTCTTGCCTGCATACAACATAGCATCATAACCTTCATCAGAAATCGTGCTCATAAATGCAATAGCATTATTGGTTCTGTCTTCATTAGTAATACCATACATTCTGCTTGTCTGGCTTGTAAAATCCTCACAATTATATACGATTGGGTATGTAATGGCATAACCTGCTATATAATCTACAACCCACTCAGCCTCTTCTATTGCCTCAGCCTCATTAACCGCTGTAGAAAAGAAATATACACCTGTTTTAATGCCAGCCGCCTGCGCACTTATAAGATTATATGATGCATACTCATCTTCACATATTGTTCCGTTTATGTCTGTCCGATAGCCTATTCTTATCATGGCATAATCTATACCACTGGCTGCCACTTTCTTCCAGTCTATCGTTCCCTGCCACTTTGAAACATCTATTCCATTTGAATATGAAGCACTATCACCTGGCAGTGACGATACATTTACCTCTTCTCCATAAACAAGAGCATCCTGTTTTTCCGGGTCACCATCTGTATCTGATTCATATGACTCTTCACTTTGTGCATTTTCATTTTCGGTTATATCCACGTAATCATTATTCGTAGCTTTATTACTCTGTGCATTATTTAATAAACCATTGTTTTTCTTATATTTTGCCCCTGATGTAATAAGAACAACAATACATATTATTATTATTACAACCGCTGCCACACCAACAATAATATATTGTCTGTATTTTTTCAGCATTTTCCTGAATTTGTTCTGATTTCTTTTTCTTATCTCCATATACAACTCCCTCAATTATAACTACATTTACAGCTAAATTTATATCTCCATTTACAGTTTTATTTACAACTTCATTAATAATACCTGCTTTAAA
>ENA-OROX01003011-OROX01003011.1-human-gut-metagenome-genome-assembly--contig:-NODE-3011-length-10680-cov-2.227106_pt1 | contig 10680 bp, 10 predicted proteins | sample MGYA00242133_ERZ509058 | MGnify/ENA primary metagenome ERZ509058 (study PRJEB26280, sample SAMEA2338751) | human gut metagenome | biome: human gut; feature: human-associated habitat; material: faeces...
AGCTTTTCCGTGCAGAAAGGTGTGGATATCCCGCCGTCACTTGTGAATATCTATAAAGAACTGCATGATGATCTTGGATGTACGATTCCAAATCATGGATGCCTGACAAAATGGGCCGAGCAGGGAGTACTGATGTTGAACACCGTGCTGACTGTGCGCGCGCATCAGGCAAACTCTCACAGGGGGATTGGATGGGAAGAATTCACAGATGCAGCGATTCTGGCGCTGAACAGTCAGGACAGACCGATTGTCTTTATTCTGTGGGGAGCTCCTGCACAGAGGAAGAAGAGAATGCTTACGAATCCAAAGCATCTTATTCTGGAAGCACCGCATCCAAGCCCGCTGGCTGCTTACAGAGGTTTCTTTGGAAGCAAGCCATTTAGTCAGACAAATGCATTTCTGGAGAAGAATGGGATTGAGCCGATTGACTGGCAGATTGAGTAAATCATAGTAGCAAAGTATTAAAAATAGACGTCTGCTGGCCAAAGCAAGGACGTCTATTTTTTATGTGTATAATTCAAAATTAAAACAATCAAACTGGCTGTCGTCAGAATAACCATCAATCAAAGAGAAAAATGTCTATATTTATATTGACAAAACTAAAAACCTAGTGTACTATCTAACTATAGCACTGATACAGCAAATGCAAAAAAGATAAATGGAGGAATTACATGGAATATAATTCAGGAAGTCCAATCTATCTTCAGGTGATCAACGAGCTTAAGAAAAAAATGGTAAAGGGCGAGTTGAAACCGGGTGAGAAGATGCCATCGAACAGGGAGCTTGCAGTTTTGTATAAAGTGAATCAGAACACAGCGGCGAGAATCTACCGGGAGATGGAGATGGCAGGATATTGTTACACGAAGCGTGGAATCGGTACATTTGTGTCGGAGGAGGAGTATATGTTTGACAATGTGAAGAAGGAGATGGCAGAAGAGCTGTTGAAGAATTTTGTACACGAGATGCGTGATCTTGGATTTCAGAAAGGCGAGATTATTGAGCAGATTGCCGATTACGAGGAGGAGCAGAAATGATGTTAGAGTACAGAAATATCACAAAGAAATTCGGAAATAAAGAAGCAGTTAAAGAGCTTACTTTGAAGTTGAAAAAGGGCACGATTTATGGCCTTCTCGGAGAAAATGGAAGTGGTAAGACGACACTTATGAAGATGGCAGCGGGACTGACACAGCCAACAGAGGGAGAGATTTTATTTGAGGGACATCCGCTTAGCTATCAGGACAAAGCATCCATCGCATATATGTCAACGGAACCATTTTTCTATAGTTATATGAAGGTAAAAGATGTAGAAGAATATTATGCAGATTTCTTTGAGGATTTTGACAGAGAGCAGTTTAGAAAAACAATTGAACGCCTGGGCTTGAATGAAGAGATGAAAGCATCTGCAATGTCAAGCGGAATGAATGCCAAGCTGAAAGCGGCAGCGACATTGGCGAGAAAAGCAGATCTTCTCTTGTTAGATGAGCCTTTGAACGGTGTGGACTATAAAGCGAGAGAAGAGATCATTGCTTTGATCCTGGAAGAAGCAGATGAGAATCGTACAATGGTGATCTCTACCCATCTGATTGAAGAGGTAGAAAGCTTTATTGAGGATGCGATTTTTATAAAAGATGGACAGCTTGTGGATGTCGTGAATGTTGAGACAGAGAGAATGACAACGGGAAATTCACTTGCAGAGCTTTATCTGCAGAAGATGTAAGGAGGGAGTATCGATGGGAAAATTAATGAAATATGAATGGAAGAAACAGCGGACTTCGAGAATGATTGTTATGGTAGCTTTAGCTGTCTGTGTGCTTACATTTTTTGGAGGTATGCTGGTTGAAAAGGATGCATTGATGGGAATCAGTGCAACGCTTTTATTAGTCGGATCGTTTTTTGTAGTGTTCTATATGGGAATTGAGAGTATTCTGATTTTAAACAGAGATTTGAAAACAAAGCAAAGCTATATGATCTGGATGACTCCGAAATCTGTATGGGAAATTCTTGGAGCAAAATTTGTTGTAGCGATCGCACAGATGTTTTTCGTGTTTGCACTTTATGCGATTGCCGGACTGCTTTGTTTTGTAGGGACGATCCAGTATGTCGGAGAACTTGGAAATGTATTTGCAATCATAAGAGATAGTTTTATACGAGTGTCAGGCGAAGGGCAGCTGATAGCACAGATTATCTGGAATCTTCTCTGCATCTTTGTCGGATGGACAGAGGTTGTGATGGTTGGTTATCTTGCGGTAATCGTTTCTCGAACTATTTTAAGGGATTCAAAATATGCAGGAGGAATCTCAATCGTAGCTTTCTTTGTGATTACATTTATAATAGAAAAGATTTATAATCTGATCAGCAATGTACTTCCGAATGTGGAAGTAGCAGGAAATTCATTCTTTGGTGTTGGATATCTTGTATACTATATTATAATCTGTGTAGCGGTATTTTTACTTAGTGGATGGATGGCAGATAAGAAGCTTAGTGTATAAGAATAGATAGAAAAACACTCCCTGATTTGTGGTGGGGAGTGTTTTCGTGCATAGTGTTCTTTAAATAAGAATCTTCTTCATATCTTTCGGTAATTCCGCTGTGAATTCCATCGGTTCCTTTGTGATCGGATGGATGAAAGAGAGCTTCCAGGAATGTAATGCCTGGCGGTGGATGTATTCCATATCCGGATTATATAGATAATCACCGACAAGTGGGAATCCTAAATATTGCATATGGACACGGATCTGATGGGTACGGCCGGTCTCTAAGATAAGAGAGACAAGGCTGTGCCCGTTTTTTTCTTCTACAACTTTATAATGTGTGACTGCACGCTCTCCATGCTTGAAGTCTACTTTTCGCTCAATCATGGAACTGCCGGTGCGGGCAAGTGGTGCATCAATCGTGCCGGATGGAGGTGTTACACTGCCACGGACGATCGCGAGATATTCACGCTTGATCTCGTGTCGTGCGCCCATGGAAGATAGGATGCTGGAACTGATCAGGTGCTTGGCAATGACGGTCAGACCTGAAGTGTCACGGTCCAGGCGGTTCGTGCAGCGGAAGATAAAAGGCTTTCCTTGCTCTGTATAATACCACATTAGTCCATTTGCCAGAGAATTCTCATAATTATTCAGTGATGGATGGATCGGCATTCCGGCAGGTTTGTTGACAACAAGGATATCTTCGTCTTCATATATAATGCTAAGCGGCAGTTCGACAGGAGGAATATTCGGTGAACTTTCATTTTCCTGAATATGTACTGTGAGAATATCTCCAGTAGCAAGTAGTGAACGCATATATTCCCAGACTCCGTTTTTTAAAATACTTTCCGGCATCTTTTTTAACTGAGTGATGTTCTGGTAGGAGTAGCTCTGGTGACGCAGGAACTGCTCGATACGCAGGCCGTCCGCTTCTTCTGTTATCTGATAGTTGATCGTACGATCCATCTTTTTCTATCCTGTCGTGTCTGATGGCATAAAAACAGACACACCCTTTCTGATTTGACTCTTTATGAACTCTTGTATCATACACAAAATCTTCAAAAATTACAATAATCTTGAAATAGTGTTATATTTCTTGGAATTTTATTATATCTTATTTTGGAACTTTTTCTTATAATAACATCATCAAGAAAAACAAAGACAAGTAATCATAAAAGGAGGATTCAATTATGAAGAAGAAAAAGATTCTTGCACTTGTACTTGCAGCTTCAATGGCAGGCGGAATGCTTGCAGGATGTGGAAGCACATCAGGCGGAGATGAAACAGCAAAAGGAGATAAGTCATCCGGAAAAGTTTATTATCTGAACTTCAAACCAGAGCAGGCTGATCAGTGGGTAGAACTTGCTAAAGAGTACACAGATGAAACTGGTGTTAAGGTTGATGTACAGACAGCTGCATCAGGAACATACGAGTCACAGCTGAAATCAGAGATGGCAAAAGACGAGGCCCCAACATTGTTCCAGGTAAACGGACCGGTTGGACTTGCTACATGGAAGGATTATTGCTATGACCTTTCAAAAAGTGACGTTTACAAAGATGTTGAGTCTGATGACTATGTATTAAAAGATGGTGATGCAGTAGACGGAATCGCTTATGTTATTGAGACTTATGGTCTGATCTACAACAAAGCACTTCTGAACAAATACTTCGAACTGCCGGATGCAAGCATCAAATCCATCGATGAGCTGAATAACTTCCAGGCACTTAAGACAGCTGCAGAAGAGATTCAGGCACATAAAGATGATCTTGGAGTAGAAGGAGCTTTCACTTCAGCAGGAATGGATTCTTCTTCTGACTGGAGATTCAAGACTCACCTTGCAAACCTGCCAATTTACTATGAGTACAAGGCAGACGGAATTGATAGTACAGAAGCTATCAAGGGAACATACCTTGACAACTACAAACAGATCTGGGATCTGTATCTGAACAACTCTACATGTGAGCCATCTATGATCTCTTCTAAGACAGGAGATGACGCAGCAAGCGAATTCTCACTTGGTGAAGCAGTATTCTATCAGAATGGTACATGGGCTTACAATGATATCAAAGATAACGAAGTAGCAGAAGAAGATATGGGAATGCTTCCAATCTACATCGGAGTTGATGGAGAAGAGAACCAGGGACTTTGTACAGGATCAGAGAACTACTGGTGTGTAAATAAAAACGCTTCTGAAGAAGATATTCAGGCAACACTTGATTTCATGAAATGGGTAGTTGAGAGTGACGAAGGTCGTGACATGCTGGCAAATCAGATGGGATTCGTAACACCGTTTACAACATTCGCAGATTACCTTCCGGACAACCCGCTTGTAAAAGCAAATGCCGAGTACACAGAGGCTGGAAAGACACCAGTAAGCTGGAACTTTACAACAATGCCATCTGAGAACTGGAAGAACAATCTTGGTGGTGCTCTTCTGAACTATGCACAGGGCACAGGCACATGGGATAGTGTACAGACAGCATTCGTTGATGGATGGGCTGAAGAATACGCAGCAGCAAATGAATAAAAAAGGCTTTTCACAGGACCGACAGATAAAAAGGCTGTGAAATAGAGAAGAAGATCAAACAGCCTGCCAACGAGCATACCGGGGCAGGCTGAAATTATGTAATTAGAATTGTGAAAAGCAAAGGCGCAGAAAGGCTTTTTATAGAAAAGAAAGACAGGAGGAGAAGAACATGCAAAAAGCAATAAAGAGATATTTTCCGGTATTTGTATTGCCGACGCTGATTGCATTCACGATAGGTTTCCTTGCACCATTCGTGTTAGGTGTATACCTTTCGTTCTGCAAGTTTACAACGGTAACAGATGCCAGATTTATTGGACTTGGCAACTATGCAAAGATACTGGGAGATGGGGATTTCCTTCACTCTCTCTGGTTTACTGCATTATTTACGATCGTAACAGTATTACTGATCAACATTTTCGCTTTTGCGGTAGCAATGCTTTTGACAAAGAAGATTAAGGGAACTAATATTTTCCGTACCGTATTCTTTATGCCAAACCTGATCGGTGGTATCGTACTTGGATATGTATGGCAGCTGTTATTAAACGGTATTCTGGCACATTTCCAGAAAACACTTACATATTCTTCAAAATATGGTTTCTGGGGATTAGTTATCCTGATGCTCTGGCAGCAGATTGGATACATGATGATCATCTACATCTCAGGTATTCAGAATATTCCTGGAGAGCTGATCGAGGCAGCGGAGATCGACGGAGCAAATAAAGTACAGCTTTTAAGATATGTTACAATTCCGATGGTTATGCCATCCATCACAATCTGTACTTTCCTGACACTTACAAACGGATTTAAACTTTTCGACCAGAACCTTGCATTGACAAACGGTGGACCGGACAAGATGTCAGAAATGCTTGCCCTGAATATCTATTATACATTCTATGGAAGAACTGGCTGGGAAGGTGTAGGACAGGCAAAAGCAGTTATCTTCTTCATTATTGTAGGAGTGATCGCATTAATTCAGAATAAAATGACAACATCAAAGGAGGTGCAGCAGTAATGAATAAAAAAGTAAAACATGGCACATTATTAACTGTTATTTTTACAGTACTCAGTCTGCTGTATCTGTATCCGATCGTACTGGTATTTATCAACTCCTTTAAGAAAAAAGCCTATATCAGTAAAGCCCCGTTCGAGATACCGACCGGAAAGATGTATGTCGGATTAGAGAACTATATCCGTGGTATTAAACAGACAGGATTGATTCAGGCATTTGGATGGAGTTTGTTTATCACAATCTTATCTGTAGCAGTGATCATCTTATGCTGCTCCATGTGTGCATGGTATATCTGTCGTGTGAAGACAAAGTTCACAAAAGTCTTATATATGCTTTGTCTGTTTGCAATGATCGTACCATTCCAGATGGAAATGTTTACATTATCCAAGATCGCAAATATGCTTCATATGGGAAATCCGTGGGGACTGATTGTGATCTATCTTGGATTTGGTGCAGGACTTTCCGTCTTTATGTTCACCGGATTCATGAAATCCATTCCATTGGAGATTGAAGAGGCTGCAATGATTGATGGATGCACACCAATCCAGACATTCTTCAAAGTTGTACTTCCGATTGCAAAACCGACTTGTGTAACAGTTACAATTCTTCAGGCAATGTGGATCTGGAACGACTATCTGCTTCCATCACTTGTACTGGATCAGAGAAAATATAAGACAGTACCGATGGCAGTCCAGTATCTGAAGGGTGGATATGGATCAGTTGATATGGGAGCAATGATGGGAACTCTGGTTCTTGCAATTGTGCCGATCATCATCTTCTACCTGTTCTGCCAGAGATATATTATCGAAGGCGTTGTAGCAGGAGCAGTTAAAGGCTAGTTACTGTTCACTCCCGTGTCAATCACTCCGCTGATTGACACGGAGGATGCGTGTTTTGACTTGAATGCATCTCGCCCCATCGCCAAAGGCGATTTAAAATGGCGAGATGCGTTGCTGGTCGCACATCGTGTGAACAGTAACAACATTTCTGCAACGGTACGGAACAGATGCGATTGGAAGGAAATAGATGAGAAAGAAGCAATGGGTGGCGGCGGCTCTTGTGGGGCTTGCGGTTATTCTTGTCGGCGTGGGTTCCGGCAACGTGAAGACAAGACAGACGAAGAAAGACAAGCAGGAAAACACGCAGATTGTCAGTGGAGTTCAGATTGTTACAGAAGACGGAAAGAAGTACTATGACTTCCAGGATGTGAAAGAGAATAATTACAGAGCAAGGCTTCTGGAACAAGTACCGAGGAATTCTTATGATTTTAGCAATCTGGCATTAGATGAAGAGACAGGATATCTTTCGTATAAAGATACGAAGGGAAAAGTGTCAGCGAAAAAAGGAATTGACGTTTCGGAGTTCCAGGGAGAGACGATCGACTGGCAGCAGGTGAAGGAAAGCGGAATCGAATTCGTGATCGTAAGACTTGGATACCGTGCATATGGAGAGAGCGGTGCGTTAGTTGAAGATGCCATGTTTGAACAGAATGTACAAGGCGCATTGGATGCCGGTCTGGAAGTCGGTGTCTATTTCTTTTCCCAGGCAATCTCAGCAACGGAGGCAGTCGAAGAGACTGACTTTGTTTTGGAACATATCCAGCCGTATCAGATTACAGGACCTGTTGTCTATGACACAGAAGAGATCAAAGATGATACAGCAAGAACAGACCAGAATACAAGGGAAGACTTTACGAATTTTTGTAAAGTCTTTTGTGACGGAGTGAAACAGGCTGGATATCAACCGATGATTTATGCTAATATGAAATGGATGGCATTTACCTTGAAGATGGAAGAGCTGACAGAATATGATTTCTGGTATGCGGATTATCATGAACTTCCGCAGTGTCCATATGATTATAAGATGTGGCAGTACAGTGAGGCCGGTACGGTTCCGGGAATTCGTGCAAGCGTAGATTTAGATTTGTGGTTTCAGGAGGAAAACTAGATGAAATGGAATAAATTCAGATTGAAGACAACAACAGAGGCAGAGGATATTGTAAGCAGTATGCTGGCAGATCTTGGGATTGAAGGTGTTGAGATCGAGGATAAGATCCCGCTGACAGAGTCTGATAAAGAGCAGATGTTTGTTGATATTTTACCGGAGATCGAGGCAGATGATGGTGTGGCTTACTTAAGTTTTTATCTGGAAGAGGATGAGGACAAAGAGAAAGTTCTGGCAAATGTGAAGAAAGAACTGGAGGAGATGTCTGCTTATGTAAATGTCGGAGCCTGTGAGATTGAAGAATCCCAGACAGAGGATGTAGACTGGGTGAATAACTGGAAAAAGTATTTTCATCAGTTCTATGTGGATGATATTCTGATTATTCCATCCTGGGAAGATGTGAAGCCTTCGGATGAAGATAAGATGGTGATTCATATTGATCCAGGTACAGCATTTGGTACAGGAATGCATGAGACAACACAACTTTGTATCCGTCAGATCAGAAAGTATACAACAGAGACGACAAAGATTCTTGACGTGGGATGCGGAAGTGGAATTCTGGGAATGCTTGCATTGAAGTTCGGAGCAGAGCATTCTGTTGGAACAGATCTCGATCCATGTGCAATCGATGCAACTTATGAGAACATGGAGAACAACGGAATTTCCAGAGATAAATATGAAGTGATGATCGGAAATCTGATTGATGACAAAGAAGTTCAGGATAAGGTTGGATATGAGTGCTACGATATTGTGGCAGCGAATATCCTTGCGCCGATTCTTGTAGAACTCACACCAGTGATCGTGAACCAGCTGAAACCAGGCGGAATCTATATCACAAGTGGAATTATTGATGATAAAGAAGAGATGGTAAAAGAAACTGTTGCAAAAGCCGGGCTGGAACTTCTGGAGGTTACACATCAGGGTGAATGGGTATGTGTGACAGCGCGCAAGAACGCATAAGGAGAAATAAGATGCAACATTTTTTTGCAGATCCATCCTGCGTGGACGGAGAACAGATCCGTCTGGCAGGAAGTGATGTGAATCATATGAAGAATGTACTCCGAATGAAACCCGGAGAAGAAGTGTGGGTCAGTGATGGAGAAGGAATGGATTACTTCTGCAGTGTGGAAGGTTATGAGGAGAAGGAGGCAGTCCTTCGCGTTGTGAAAAAAGAAGTGTCTCAGACAGAACTGGCTTCCCGTCTGATCTTATTCCAGGGACTTCCGAAAGGGGATAAGATGGAATGGATCGTGCAGAAGGCAGTAGAGCTTGGAGCTTATCGTATTGTTCCGTTTGCGGCAAAGCGTTCGGTTGTAAAGCTAGATCAGAAGAAAGCCGGAAAGAAGAGAGAACGCTGGCAGGCAATCGCCAAGGGGGCTGCGGAACAATCGAAGAGAGGAATTGTGCCACAAGTGCAGGATGTGATGAGCTTTCAGGAAGCGATGAATTACGCGAAAGAGCTGGACGTAGTGCTTGTTCCTTATGAACTGCAGGAAGGGATGAAAGCAACAGAAGCTGTCATAAGTAAGATTGAACCGGGACAGTCTGTCGGTATCTTTATCGGACCAGAAGGCGGGTTTGACGAGAGCGAAATCGAGCAGGCGAAAGAGGCCGGAGCGATCCCAATCACACTTGGAAAACGTATTTTAAGAACAGAGACAGCAGGACTTACAACATTGTCAATTCTGATGTATCATTTAGAATGCCGGGAACAGTTGGACGATAAAAACATAAGATAATAGAAAGACGTTGCCGGTTGCAGACGCCTGTGAATGGTAACAGAGTTAGAAAAGGGAAGATAAAATGGAAGCATATTTGGATAATTCAGCCACAACCAGAGCATATCCGGAAGTGGGAGATCTTGTATATAAAGTAATGTGTCAGGATTATGGCAATCCATCCTCCATGCACCGAAAAGGTGTAGATGCGGAGCATTATGTAAAGGAAGCCAAGGAAACGATCGCAAAGGTTCTTAAGGTAAATGCGAAAGATATTTACTTTACATCAGGAGGAACAGAGAGTGATAATCTTGCACTGATCGGATGTGCAAGAGCAAACAGAAGAGCGGGAAATCACCTGATTACAACTTCAATCGAGCATCCTGCAATCTTAAATACAATGCGTTATCTGGAAGAAGAGGAAGGGTTCCGTGTGACATATCTTCCGGTAGATGCGAGTGGAAGAGTGAATCTGGAAGCATTGAAAGAAGCACTTTGTCCGGAGACGATTCTCGTATCAGTTATGTATGTGAACAATGAGGTTGGAACACTTCAACCGATTGATGAAGCGGTAAAGATTGTAAAAGAGTATAATTCTTCTATTCTTTTCCATTCGGATGCAGTGCAGGGATTTGGAAAATATCACATTTATCCAAAACGTCAGAAGATCGACCTGTTAAGTGCGAGTGGACATAAGATTCATGGACCGAAGGGAACCGGATTCCTCTATGTGGGCGAAAAGGTGAAGATTAAACCGATTCTTTTCGGAGGAGGACAACAGAAGGATCTCCGTTCGGGTACAGAAAATGTTCCGGGAATTGCAGGGCTTGGACTTGCAACAAAGATGATCTATAATGACTTGGATATGAAAGTAGCTCTGATGCGTGAACTGAAGGATTATTTTATTGAGCAGGCAGGAAAGATTGAGAATACAACAGTCCATGGTCTGAAAGATGAAGGAAGTGCACCACATATTATCAGTCTTGGAATTGCAGGAATCCGAAGTGAGG
>ENA-OROX01003022-OROX01003022.1-human-gut-metagenome-genome-assembly--contig:-NODE-3022-length-10655-cov-3.280943_pt1 | contig 10655 bp, 6 predicted proteins | sample MGYA00242133_ERZ509058 | MGnify/ENA primary metagenome ERZ509058 (study PRJEB26280, sample SAMEA2338751) | human gut metagenome | biome: human gut; feature: human-associated habitat; material: faeces...
ATGCAAGATTTCAGCAATTGTATTTTCAAAGAATAATGATTGAGCTCCTGTAGCTCCAACACTTCCAATTTCTTCTTTATCAACAAGAATACAGCAAGATGTATATTCAGGAACTTCCTGCATATCTAGAATTGCTTTTGGCTATTTTATTTTGAATCCCCAGCTCTGAAGAATTTTCTATTGCCATTTCAATATACTTTTCTGCATTATCGAGGTCTCCTTTATATTCAAAAAAATATGCCTTGGCCAAATAAAAATCTGCTTGAAAAGGTGTGGATATTCGCGTAAATAATTGATCTGTCTCTTCAATCATTTTTTCGCACTCAATCGAGTAATCTTCTTGAAATGCACTTGAAAAACAGGTATATATATTAATTAGTTCCGGAGTAACGCCAGTGTATGTAAACATATCGTTAATTTTACAAAGTAAATTCATGGATGTTTTATATAAAGCCACTGATTCTTCGAATAGACGTTTGATCGTTGTAAGTGATTTTTGGTCAAGTGCCTCTGCTGGAACAGTACCAAATTGTAACAGATGATATATAATATGATCTATCACATTTGCCTTTCGTTCATAAAGTTTTGCAATTACATTTATATCTTTTATTTTTCTGTCATCATTCAAAAGCTCATCATAAAGTGCAAGCGTGCCGGTAGTCTGACCGCTATGATTCATAGCCCGACCCAGTTCAATGCCGACTTCGACCATTTTATCAAAATCATCCACTTCTTTATAATGTTCAAATTCTTTTTTGAATAAACTAATACTTATTTTACTATACCCTTGTTCCATAAAAACAATTGCTTTATGGATATTTATGTTGGATTGAAGGATAGGATCCTTCTCAGTAATGAAATCATTCGCATTTTCCATATATGCAAGCGATTGTTCATAAGCTCCTTTGTAGTAGGAAATTTTTGATTTGAAATAATGTAAACTTGCAATATCTGATTTTAAAACAATTATACTCTTAAAACACAAAAGTGAATCAATTATCTTTTCTAAATCAAAAATATGAAGCGGATAAGTTGGCAAGCTATTTTCAATTCCTAAGATAATAATACGGTACATTTGCCTGCTCATATTTATATCACTCTCATCAAACAGGAATCGAAAATCATCGTCCAACGTCTCGGAATAGGATAACGATTCAACAACAATATTTGATACATCATAAAAATTTAAGGCAATGAGTTGTAATGATAGGGTTTTAAATTTCGCCAATTTTTTTTCGTTGATCAGGGAAATAAGATATTTTAAAAAGCCCCTTCGATATATAATATTTTTTTGGCATAATTCCATGATATTATCAAAGAAATCAACACCATTTTCCTGAAATTCAATAATATATTTTTTGAAAAATGTTTCTTCAATTTGATCGTGTGAAAATTTAATTCTATTTAGACCAGAATTATCATTTGCAAGTATATTTACATCTTTCATTTTGAGAATGATATCATCAAAATCTTTATGAAATTCCAACGGAAGTACGTCCAGAAGCTTGAAGGTTGTTACTTCTATATCGGTTTTTCTATATCTTATTAACAAGTCAAAATAACTGTAAATAATTTTCGTTGCTGCATAAAAATCAACATCTTTCAAGCGGTCAATCATTAAATTCGAAAAAATGTCATACACATCCCGTCCACGTGCTATCATATTTCTTCCGTATGGAGACTGCATAGTTTCGCCAACAATCGCAATAAACAATGGTGTCACATCACTATTAAGAATATAATCATAGATGTCGCGCACTTTATTACTATAGCACACTCTTTCCAAAGCTAATCCATAATGAGTTAGTAATTTTTGTTTATCGGATAGCGAAAGTTTTGAAATCTTATATGCGGCATCCGAATCCTTGCCATTGTTTTCTGCAGAGTGGTGCTTATTATAGAAGAATAGCGGATTCAAACGCAAATTTGTAGAAGATACATATTTGTGATAAACGCTTTCTCTGCATGTAACTATCAATTTGATATTCGTGCATTTTTCCGCATAAATACTTTCAGCTAATTCCAAAAGCTTTTTATAATGATTTTCCTGATCTGCGAAAATGCTGCTGATTTCATTCAAACCATCAAAAATCATAAATAATTTTTCATTTCTCAATTCAAATGCACTATTTATATTTTTAAGCGCATCAGCAATCGTTTCACTATTCATTTTCATGTCCAAAAACATTTCCAGACCATATTTATCAATTACGGAATTTTTGGGTGACAGAATAATGCACTGAATGTGATCTTGGCTTCTTTCGCTTTGACAAATAAAATTTCGCAAAGCTACCGTTTTTCCACGTCCACTTGTGCCAACAATAAACATTGCAGAATATGGTGATGCTGTAAAATCTTCTAAATCTATGTTCATCTGCAGATCCGTATACATATTTGATTCTATTCCAAATGGATTGGATAGCTTTCTGAAATTAGATGAACTGATTCGCGCTCTATCTTTGCATTTTTTATATAACGTATTGTTATCCTCCTCGATCAATCCACTTAACATATCCAAAACAAGTTCCACTTCAACCCATTTGGAGTCTAACACGGTCCATTCCTGATTACTGATACATTTTGTTTTAGGTTCACAAATACCCGTAAGCTCTTTGGTGTAAATTCTTTTCAATTCCTCTGCATCTTCACAACTTATCTGCCCAATATTAATCAAGATTTTATTAGCATTAAACGTAATGCAGTCATTTTTATCACACAATATTTGCCTAAGTCTCTGTACACTACTATTATTTGAAATTCCTTTTTTCTGATATGGCACAAATAATGACAAGAAATTTATTACGCCCGTCAACTCGTTCAATTCATTTAGCGGAATATCATATGAAGTCACTTCTAATTTATTTCGCATATTTATAGATATTTTGTCATTATCAGCTGTTTCATAGCATACGACTCTTTCTACGGACTGCCAAAAATAATCATCGACCGCCGGGAAATGTGCGTTAGAGTTAAATTTCTTTTTTATGTTTTCAATCAATATACGCGGATCCAATTTATAGTAAACGCACCTTGTCTTTATATCCAGTGACACACCTAATATCAAAGCATCTAATTCGTTATTTGGTATATGTAATAAATTATCCGGCAATTTTTGAGTGTCAAAAAAATAAAGATATGAATGCAAATACTCGTTATAATAAACATCAGTATCATCTTCACAATCCTTGCCGCATAATTTCTGCTGTTCTTTTTTTGATAATTCCAAAATGTTTAAAAATAACTCGTAGATTCTATCGTATAATTTCAACATGGATACAATCGTTGTATCCAGCCATTCGGATCCTACTATAAATTCTTTATATTTTATATTTCGACTATAATCCGGTTTAAATATAAAATTATATATTTGCGTTAATAAATTATCAAAATTACCATATGAGCCGCACAGATAATTACACTCGGAATTACGGTTATGCATGAAATTTGTGACTGTTTTAACGGTATAAGAATCGGTGAAATCCAACTCATTAACGTCTGCCCAATATGCCGCATATCCTTCAGACGAATTAAGTGAGTTCATAAATCCGGCATCCTGCCCTCTATACCCCACCACAATTACCGTACCTCTCGTTTTTTCTGCGATGTCCTTTTGCAAATCATCCGGCAATTTCACCAGTTCGTCCGGTGAAAATCGCAATTCGCCATTTTCTATATCACCATGAGCCTTGATTAGATCAAACGAAGGATGTTCCCCGATTACAATGTAATGATTACCGCCTACTCGTTTTCTATAAGATAGGCCTTCAAAACATTTGTCCAGGAGCATATCAACGTTTGTTGTAATAATTGTTGATATATATCCGTTCTCAACAAGCGCTCTTAAATGTTGGTATCCTATCGAAGGATTTAAGTCGGTAAAAACTTTTTTTAATAATTCTTCACGTTCCCGTTTGCCTTTACCTTCCCACACAATGTTAATAAACTCTTTATACAAGGAATACCAGTCTGATCTATCTATCTCAAAAAATCCATGATCATGCAGACACTTCTCCATGAGACCCTTGAATGAAATGTCATTAGAAGACGAGGAACTCAACGAGCAGCCCGCGCCTAATATGATTGTATTATTTTTATTTTCTTTTAGACTATATATTAAACGAAAAAATACTTTTTCATAATCGCGACTCATATTTGCTCGAATCTCCTTTGTTTTTTAATAAGACAATTTTATAGATAACTTCTAATTATCTGTCTATTACATTCCATTTTCTTCTTTTAGCAACGCCTGATAATATTCAATTATCAGTACCATTTTTAAACAATGTTTCATTATGCTGTACTGAGCAGTATGTGTATTGCGATTCTTTTTATGTTTGTAGGAAAAAATCAAGTACCAATTATGAAGTGTTTGCAATTTTACGTAATGTGTCTTTGGATGCGAGTAATCGTAGAGTACATTATTATTCAAAAATGTATAAGAAAAACTTGACACGTAAATATTACAAGTGTAATATTAAAAGAAAACATTTTTTTTTACGACAAAATCTTACAAAAGTAAGATTTGTGGAAGGAGTGAGGAGATTTTGAATCAAAAATGGCTCGTAAAAGTGATGTATATAATGTTGTGCGTTTCTTTTTTAACCGCATGCGAAAAAAGAAACGAGATTGAAGAAAAAAAAGATAGGGATATAACATCGGAAATTGCTGTTACACCTTTTACTAATAAGAAAGACAATATAGATTGGAATAGTAGTGTTGTAAAAAAAGATGGGAAATTATACTTTGACATATCGCTTGAAGGTTTTATAGATGCTTATAACAGTTATTACCAAGAAGATCATGGGAGAGATTATATAAAGCCGCTTTTGACATGGTATTCATATAGACAGGATTTTGGAAGATTAAAAGGAGATATGTGCTATGAGTATACGGCCGATAAGAAGATACTTACTCTTCCAACGATTACAGTGTATACTCCTAAAAATGCCAAGTGTATTGAAACTATTACACTTAATTTTGATGATCATAGTTACACGGAAAAAATGTATAAGCAGTATGAAGAATTATGTTATTATACTTTGAAAGTTTTTTTCCCGGATATGGCTAAGCAAGATCTGATAGATATATATGAAAAATCAAATGAACAGGCATATAAGCATATATTTCAAACGGAGAAAGGGTTTTATAGTAATAATCCGCCCAGTGATTTGTATTACAGGGGAGGAGTTGGAATTTATCCTTATTTTGCATATGGCGAAAGCGTACGGATGTGTATTATTCCAGTGAATCAAAAACTAATTGAATTATATGTTGATAAAGGTGTTAAGGTTCATAGACTGGAGAAAAGCGAAGTGAAAGGAAAGTGAGTTGTTATGAAGCATAGAGTCATTAGAAAAAAAAGAACTATTCGAGTTGTTTTTTTGACTATAATTACAATTTTTATAGTGTGCCTGGTTGCGTTGGCACAGAAAAAGATAAATAAGAAAATTGTTGAAAATAATCCGGAGCGGGTATTGAAGACATATATGAACTGTATATCAGAAAAGAAATATGCAGAAATGTATGAAATGATAACAGATGAAAGCAAGAAAATGATTAGCAAAAATGATTTTGTTAAGCGTAATTCTGCCATTTATGAAGGAATAGAGGCAAAGAATGTGAATATACATATTCTAAATTACGATGAAGAAAAATTGACGGTTACGTACAATACATCTTTTGATACAGTAGCGGGGAAAGTGGATTTTGATAATGAGATAACTTTTTTAGTAGAAGATGGACAGTATAAGGCTTCGTGGAGTGATTCGATGATATATCCAGGTCTTGAGAATTCTGATAAGATGAGAGTATCTACAATACAAGCAAACAGAGGGAAAATACTGGATAGAAATGGAAGAGTGCTTGCCGGAAAGGGACTTGCTTCTTCTGTTGGAATTATTCCGGGAAAATTAGAGAATAGGGAAAAGTCAATTACTAGGATTGCAAAATTATTGAAAATAAAAACCGAAGAAATAGAAAAACAATTATCAGCAAAATGGGTGAAAGATGATTCGTTAGTTCCATTAAAGACCATTTTAAAAGTAGAGAAGCTAGAGCTTCTTGCACTAGAACCAGATAAAAATGTTTTAAAAGAGCAAAAACGTCAGGAGAAGTTATTGAGTATTCCAGGAGTAATGATTTCGGACGTGGAGGTTAGAGAATATCCATTAAAAGAAGCGGCAGCACACTTAATTGGTTATGTGCAAAATGTGACTGCAGAAGATTTGGAAAAATACAAAGGAGAAGGATATACGAGTTCTAGTGTTATTGGAAAAACGGGGATGGAGGGATTGTACGAAAAAGAATTAAAAGGAGAAAACGGATGTAGAATATATATTGTGGATTCAGAAGGACGAGAAAAAGAGGAATTAGCATATAAAATGGTGCAAGACGGAAAAGATATTAAATTGACTATAGATGCTGATTTGCAATCACAATTATATGAACATTTTAAGAGTGACAAAAGTTGTTCACTTTCAATGAATCCTTTCACGGGTGAGGTGCTAGCACTGGTTAGTACACCATCATATGATACGAACGGGTTTATTATGGGGATGACAAAAAAGCAATGGAAAGCATTAAATGAAGATGAACAAAAGCCGTTGTATAACCGTTTCAGGCAGGCATGGTGTCCGGGTTCAACTTTTAAGCCCATTATAGCGGCAGTTGGTTTGCAGTCAGGAGCATTCACAGGGACAGATAACTTTGGAAATGAAGGAAATAGTTGGCAAAAGGATAAGACATGGGGAACATATCATGTTACTACACTTCATACATATAGTCCGGTCATCTTGAAAAATGCATTGATATATTCGGATAACATATACTTTGCAAAGGCAGCACTTAAAATCGGGGCAGAAGAGATGGAGCGTTCATTATCCATGTTGGGATTTCACACATCTATTCCGTTTGAAATAAAAATGACAGAATCTAAATACTCTAATGCCAAACACATTCAAAGTGAGGTGCAATTAGCTGATACAGGATACGGTCAGGGACAAGTGATGATAAATCCACTTCATTTAGCTTGCGTATATACAAGTTTTTGTAATGATGGAAATGTGTTAAAACCGTATTTGCTATATAAAGAGAATGTAAAAGCAGAGTATTGGATTTCAGAAGCTTTTTCTTCTAAAGTATCAAATCAGGTGTTGGATGGGATAAAAAGTGTAGTAAATAATCCACATGGAACAGGATACGCAATACACCGCAAGGACATTGTTTTGGCAGGAAAAACAGGAACTGCTGAAATAAAGGTATCACAGGAAGATACCACAGGGACAGAACTGGGATGGTTCTCAGTTATGACACCGGATAAGAAAACCTCGAAGCCCATTCTTGTGGTTAGTATGGTTGAAGATGTAAAAGGAAGAGGCGGAAGTGGCTATGTAGTAGAAAAGGATAAAGCTGTTTTGGATAAATGGTTTGACGAAAACTGAAATAAGAGGGAGAGTGAGTGAACATGAGAAGATATTTATATCTAATTTTTTGTATGATGGCAATCGGTCTTTTTTGTTGTTCATGCAACAATAAGACAAAAGAAGTGAAATCAATACCAAGTCAGAAAAGCGAAAATAAGGAGAAAGGTGCAGAAAATAATACAACAGATGTCAATATACCGGAGGCTGATTTGGAAAAGGGATATAATCTTCCTGTATCAGATCAAGAGAATGAAGAAGCTGAAAGGGACTCTTTTCAGATAATGGAAGAAATTAGTCATATATATAAATGTGCCGACAAAGGGGCGTCGTTAAATGATGTTTTGGATGAAAACTCAATAAGAAAAATGGTAAAAAAAATAAAAAAACAGGGTTATTCAGTTCGAACTTACGAGGAATATTCCAATATGGAAAACTACAAAATAGTTGATTCGTTTTTGAAAGAAGCCCAAGAAGGAAATATGGGATCAATTGCTATTTATGAAGTTCATTCAGATGGAAGTATTGGTAGAGAAAAATATATATACGATGGGGAAAATATGTTTCTTTTAAATTCATGTGCATCATGGGATGATAACAATAAGACAAGTATGACATTTGTTTCTTATACAAGATTAAAGGAATGGAGATATTCGAAAAAAGGGTGGTTTTGTTATGAACTGTGCGTACCGGAATATCCAGAAGTGACAGAAATGGTAGATGGAAGCTGTTTAATACGGATTAAGCCAATGAGTAAAAGAAAACGGGAAATTTCAAAAAAATGTGTGCGGCAATTGGGATATCAGGGGAATAATCTTTTATGCTCTAATTGGGATATAAATCATATGAAAAAGATTGATTTTAACGGTCTTTATGAGTATTTATATGCCATGAAATATAAGAAAAAATTTAATGAAAAAAGATACCAGAATGGAATACCTAAAGAGGAATTTGAGCAGTTGATTATGGAATATATGCCTGTTTCTGTAGAAGAAATTCAAAAGTATGCAGTATATAATAAAAAGAAAAAAACGTATGATTGGATGCGCTTGGGATGCTTTAATTACGCGCCTAATTTTTTTGGAACATCAATTCCAGAAGTGACCAATATCAAGCATAATCCAAATGGTACAATAACTCTTACAGTGGATGCAGTATGCGAAATGGTATTATGTAACGAGGCGGTGATTACGCATGAACTGACTGTAAAGTTTGCGAAAGATGGGAGTTTTAAATATTTGGGAAATAAAATCCTTAATAATGGAATTGAGGAGATACCCACCTATCAATACCGTATTTGTAAAGGATGATGTAGTAAGGAGAGCAGATAGCGCAATAAAAGGAGTGTTATAACAATGAAAAAAATTATGAAAACTGTGCTATATATTATGGGGTTGCCTATTGCGCTGTTTGTAGTAGTGTTGCTTTGTATTTTGTATGAAACAAATTATAAGAAAACAATTTGCGATACATCCGTTTCTTTAGATAAGATTTATAAATTGGAACTTTTGACAATTGGAGAACCGGGCTGGTCTTTTGGCGCAGCAAGTGGTCGGTTAATTCTCAAGGAAGGACAAGATAAAATATCTCAAATAGATTTTGAATTGCACAATGACGGTGGAATTATCACAAGTAATTGTTGGAAAGTTACATGGTATGAGGACTATGTAGAAGTGATTTTATCAGGAGAAGAACAATTTGATGAGCAGATTATCTTGAAATTTGATGGTACGAAAGAAATACAGCAATTGACAGATATTGCAGATATTGAAGTGGACTATCCATCAGAAGAGAAATTAGATGAAAGCCGGGTTATAACCGAACAATCCTTTGAGGTGGATTTGAATGATTGGGGCGAAGTGCGATTTGTATCTTATTTGCCGACTTATGATACGCTTTGGGAAGATGTCTCATTTGTGCTGGCAAAGGACAATCAAATTGTGTACCATTTCCCAGCTTATTTTGAAAACAATAGTACTGAAAATAATAGCGTAGGTATGTTTGACAGCGTAGAGGCAGTTGGATTTCACGATATAGATGGCGATGGTGCAAAGGATGTGATTGTCATTGTAAATTATGTTACAGGAGCAGGACCAAAGGGAATGATACCACGGAAGACCATTAGAATATTTAATTCACAGAATGATGGTTTTGTCATTCAGCACGATTTAATAGATGAATTAATGAAAAATATGAAAGAGGATGATATTTCTATTTCTGCGATATGTGACTATGTGACATTAATTGAAACAGATGAAATATATGATGGATACCGTACTATATACCAACAATACTTCGCAGACGAAAGATGTGATTTTATGATATCATATAGTGCGAGTGGAAATTCCAGAGTTATCTTAAATGAGAATGAGGAAATAATAGAAATTCTTGTATATGACAGACTTTCGGAAAATGAAAAATGTGAATTATATGTTTGGTACAGAAGCAAGAAAAACGCAGATGGTTCGTGGTATATCTCAGAGGCGCAGATCCTTGATATTTTTGCTTATAGTATGTCTACAAAAGATGTGATCAGTAGTGGTAAAACATCATGGTCAGCGACTGGAAGTGAAGAGTATTATGAAATAAATTAAGATAAGCTTTTGATTTTAATTAGATTATCTACATGTGAAGTGAGGTGTTTTTATGCGAAAGTTTGTTAGAACGTATTCTCCATTTTTAGTATATTTTGTATGTGCGGCTTTAGCTTATTTTCTTTGCTTTTATTTATTTCCCAAATATAATGCTGCCTTAGCCTATTTGGGCTTTTTAATTATATATACATATATTGATATTGGGGGTTTTATTTTAGGCTTTTTTATGGGAAAAATCATTGTCAAACGCAGCATTGACATTAGCTTTTTGCTGTGTCTAATATATGCATTAATTTCTTTCGGGTTGATGCTCTTGATAGGTTCTCTGAAATACGTTTTTTATGATTACATGTATAGTAACTTTACGTTTACATTTTCAATCTTCATTGAATCATTAGGTGATAGAGATAGTTTGTTTGTTTCAATTGGGACATTGATATCTTTTTTTATTGGAGAAATTGTAGAATACATCAATAATAAATCTAATTCTTGACGTATAGAACTGGATAGTTGAAACGCTTTTATGCATAAAGTGAAAATAAAAAAAACGGGCAAAGGATTATACGACTATGACCTTTACCCGATATTTTTATTTCCAGATATTCATGTCTGACAAGATAGACATGGTTATTTCAGTTGCGTT
>ENA-OROX01003024-OROX01003024.1-human-gut-metagenome-genome-assembly--contig:-NODE-3024-length-10647-cov-4.147564_pt1 | contig 10647 bp, 8 predicted proteins | sample MGYA00242133_ERZ509058 | MGnify/ENA primary metagenome ERZ509058 (study PRJEB26280, sample SAMEA2338751) | human gut metagenome | biome: human gut; feature: human-associated habitat; material: faeces...
CTGAACAGGTTATGAGCATTTCTACGAAATGTATTATTGAGAAATGCGGAAGAGTGAACAAGTGGAGCCTAGATCGGGTACTGAAAGCAGTACGGATTCAGATGGGAATGGAAGAGAAGACTACATAACTGTTACGAATATTTATTTTCGATAATGGTAACTATAGGAAAAGGAGGCGATGTCCATGACAACAGTTGAAAGATTAGAAGAGTTGAAAACAGTTGATATCAAAGAGATTGAACGAGATAGTTTGCCCAAGTACAAGGATTTGATTTCAGAGCTGGATAGCAGGAAAAGCAATAAGATGGAAGTGCTGCTTAATCACTCTGATAACCCATATGTATATGAAGATATGGGCTATGTCGTAAAAAGTGTTTTTAATGCAGCAGCTTCCCTTTCCTATATAGACTGTACAAAACAGCTTGTAGCAAAGAAAGCTGGATTGGCATAAGGGAATAACTGGAACAACAAAATTTCATATTCACACAGAAGACGAAGTGTGCTATAATGCTAACAGGACTAAATTTGAATAGAGCACTTCTATTTAAGGGTTCTGTTTTGGCAGAATCTTTGGATAGGAGTGTTTTTTATGCAAAAAAATATCTGGATAGCAGCCAAGTACCTTCGTCTTAGTATTGAGGACGGAGATAAGGCTGAAAGTGAATCTATTGTAAATCAGTCAATTTTGATTGATAACTATATGAAATCGACATCTGATATTACTATTGTTGAGACATTTAAAGATGATGGTTTTTCAGGTACTGATTTTAAGCGTCCTGGTTTTCAGGCAATGCTCAAGGCAATCGAAAATAAGGAAATCAACTGTATCATTGTAAAAGACTTGTCTCGATTCGGTAGAGAGCATATAGATGTTGATCGGTATATTCAAAAAGTATTTCCACAACTGGGAGTACGATTTATAGCAATCAATGATAATTATGATTCTGAAACAGCAAACATTACCGATACGCATCTTGTATTACCGGTGAAATCCTTTGTTAATGACACGTATTGCAGACAGAATTCTCAAAAAGTAAGAAGCCACTTGAGTGCAAAAAGAAATATTGGAGAATATGTGGGAAATTACGTGTCATATGGATATAAAAAGTGTGATGCTGATAAAAGTCAGATAGAAACTGATCCGGTTGCTGCAAAGCATGTAAGAGATATTTTTAACTGGAAGATGGAGGGCATGAGCAATCAGCTGATTGCAGATAAACTGAATGAACTGGGAGTTCTTGCACCGGCTGATTACAAACGTGCGACCGGAGTAAACTTCAAATCGTCATTTCAGACACATCTGACATCCAGGTGGTCAGCAGTAGCAATTATCCGTATCTTAAAGAATCCAATCTACTATGGAGTGCTTCAACAGGGAAAATCCCAAAGAATTAACTATAAAGTTAAGGTGCAGAGGGCATTACCAAAGGAAGAATGGGTGATTTTTGAAAATCATCATGAAGGTATCGTTACAAAAGAAGAATATGAAACAGTTCAGATGTTGCTTGCGAAGGATACCAGGATAGCACCCGGAGAAAACAGACTTTATTTGTTTGGTGGGTTATTATCCTGTGGAGACTGTGGAAGTAATCTGATCCGGCGAATTAACAGTTATAAAGGAGAAAAGACAGTTTTTTATATCTGTTCTTCTTACAATAAAAAGAAGGATCAATGTTCCAGACATAGTATCAGAGAAGATGTGCTGATTCAGCTGGTAATGGATTCTTTGAAAATATACAGTAAGATGACGGATGCCATACGGAGTGCAATGGAGTATTTGAAAGAGAATTCTTTGGATACACAGACATTGATACAGCATGATGACCAGATACTTGAGTTACGAAACAAAGTCAATAAATATTATAAGTTGTTACATTCATTATCGGGAAATCTTGCGTCAGGAGTTATTTCTAGGGATGATTACGCTTTGCTTAGAGAACGGTATCAGACAGAAATTAAAAGTCTGGAAAGCAATATTGAAAAGCAGGAAGAGTATATGGAAGATCTCCTTGAAAATAAACTGCTGTGCGAAGAATGGGTAAACACATTTCTTGAGAAACCGTCGCTGGGAGATCTTGACAGAGATATGCTTCTTCAGTATGTGGAAAAAATAAATGTCTTTGAAGGAAAAAAAATAGAGATTGTTTACCGATTCCAAGATGAGTTGGTAACAGCTGCAAGACTGGCAGAACAGATTGGAAAAACAAAACAGGAGGTGGCTGTATAATGGCAAGAACAAGAAATCGCCAGATGAAACAAGCTGAAGCATTTGTGCAGGCATCACCGAAGAAGATCTGGAAAGCCGGTATTTATACCAGAATATCTGTAGATATCAATGGTGAGAAGAGAGAATCGCTGGAGACACAGAAACTGATCGCTCTTTCTTACGCAGAATCTCATCCGGATATTGAAGTTGTAAAGTTTTATAAGGATGACGGTATATCAGGTACGAAATTTGATCGAGATGACTTTGTGAGAATGCTTGGTGACATCAAAACAAAAGAAATAAATACGGTCATAGTAAAGGATTTATCACGATTTGGTCGAGATTTGGAAGAAGTATCAAAATATCTGGAAAAAATATTTCCATTTATGCAAGTGCGCTTTATATCAGTCAATGATAACTATGACAGTATCAGTCCAGAATGTGACAATCAGATGCTGGGAATCATGATATCGAATCTGGCAAATGATATGTATGCAAAAGATGCATCTGTAAAAATGACAAGTGCCATGAAAATTAAGATGGAGTCAGGTGAATATTGTGGTGGAGATGCTCCTTATGGGTATAAGAGAGCTAGAGATGAAAAAGGAAAATCTACTACTGTTCCTGATCCTTTAACTGCACCGTATGTAGTAGAAATATTTGAAAAACTTGCTGCAGGGCAGTCATATTTGAAAATTTCGAGAGAGTTTAATACCATGCTGCTGGCTTCGCCAAGGGTATACGCAAGAACTGGGAAGTTATTCTTGGATAGAATTGACGAAACGGATATGCATTGGCAATCATCTGTAATTAAACAGATTGCGGAAAATAGGCACTATTTGGGAAATACTTATTCACATAAAACAAGAACTTCACTTCTTACAAAAGAAAAAAATGTAATGTTGGATAAAGAAGAATGGATTGAACATGTGAATACCCATAAGGCTATAGTGAGTGCTGAATTATTTGAAAAAGTACAAAATGTAATCAAATTAAAGCAGGAGAAAGCATTGCCCAAAAAAGATTTATCGAATATGCAGACTCATGGAAAACAGGATAATAAGTATGTTGGATTGATATACTGTGGTGACTGTGGCGCTAATATGGTTCGGAGATACTATTACAGCGAAAAGAATGGTGTTTTGTATTACAATTACTATTTCATTTGTGGTAATTATGCAAAAATTTCCAAGGAAAAATATAACTGTAATCGCTGGAAAGAAGAAGTAATTGATGAACTGGTGTATCGGGCACTCATCATGCAGCTAAAAACAGTATGTGAATTAAAAACGCAACTGAAACGCTTTAATGGTGAATATTTTGAAACATTCCAAAAATATTTGAACAGGGAACAGAGTAAAATTGTTCAGCTCAATAAAAGGAACGAAGCAAGACGATTTGAATTATATGAGCAATATGTTTCGGGCGAGATTGATACGGATGCATATAATCGTATGACAGAAAGAATAACCGTGGTCGAAAAAGACCTGGTTACAAGACAGAAAGAAATTGAGAAGAGTAGAAAAATTACAGAAAAATTGTGTAAAAAGAACTTCTCGTGGCTTGCTGAATTCAGTAAAGGAAAGAATTTGGAATTCCTTACAAAAGATGTTGTCCGTTCTTATATAAAGAAAATCTCTTTATATGAAGACAAACGTATAGAGATCGAATTTAAATTTCAAGATGAAATACAGGCGTTATCAGAAATTTTAGAGGAGGGGGTGATCAGATGTCAGATGGTAAATGCATAGTAAAGTATTTAAGATTGTCGCTGGAAGATGAGGATATGCTGGATGAATCCAATAGTATTACAAATCAGAGAATTGTGATTGGGCAATACATAGCCAGTAAAAATGAGTTCAAAAATACGGAAGTGTTAGAATTCAAAGATGATGGCTATAGTGGAACGAATTTCGATCGCCCAGGATTCCAAAGTATGATGGAATTAGTAAGAGATGGAAAAGTCAGCACAATTATAGTGAAAGACCTTTCTCGATTCGGCAGGAATCATATAGAGATTGACACATATCTGGAACAAATTTTTCCATTTATGAATGTGAGATTCATAGCGATCAATGATAATGTTGATAGTATGAAATATGAATCTGGTATGCCGGGAATAGATGTTGGTTTCAGAAATATTATTAACGAACATCATAGCATTGATACTTCCGTTAAAGTAAAAAGAACTTTGATACAGCGTCAGAAAGCTGGAAAATATATGGGAGCGAGAGCACCGTATGGATATTTGAAGCCTGATGAAGATGTGACCAGCCTCGTGATTAATCCGGAGACAGCGCCTGTTGTGAAGATGATATTTCAGAAATATCTTGATGGAATGAATATTACTCAGCTGGCACGTTACCTGAATGAGCAGAAAATTATGAGTCCAGGTCAATATAAAAGAGAAGTTCTGAAAACTGGTGTGAAGAAAACAACAGAAAAATATATCTGGTATCCAGTAACTGTAAGACTGATACTGATGACAGAAACGTATACGGGAACTACGATTGGCGGCAAGTGGAAAGTTGCTTCGGTAGGAAGTAATAAGCATTTGAAAACAAAAGAAGAAGACTGGATTGTGGTTGAGGGTACGCATGAAGCGATTGTTTCTAAAGAGGTGTTTGATGCTGTACAGGAAAAGTTGGAATTAAATTCCAGAAAGAGGAGCAAAACCCACAATAATAATTATCCGCTGAAAGGATTGGTAAAATGTGGGGGATGCGGTCAGAATCTACAGCATGTAACCAGATGCAATCCGCACTTTAAGTGCCCAAGGAAATTTAATGCGGCAAATCAAGATTGTGTAACAGACAATTTATATGATGACGAGTTCAATGAGATGATTTTCAGGGCAATAAAGCTGTTTGCAAAGATCAGTGATGATGCTGAACCGGTACTCGAATTACAGAAAGCAGAATTAAAATCAAAAGTGAATGGAGCTGCAAAAAAGATTCGGGATGCCAAAGACAGTATTAGCAGATACAAGCACCAGAAGACTGAACTATATATGCGATATGCAATGGAAGAAATCTCAGAAGAAGAGTTCACCAGAAAAAATGACAAGCTGGATAAACAAATTGAGAAAGAAACCTTAGCGATAGCGCAAATGGAGACAGAACAGAGTGAAGCGGCTGAACGTTTATTTGAACTTCCGCCCGATGGCAGACAGTGCCTGACAGACCTGATCGAAGGAAATAAGCAATTAACCAGAGAGATAGCAGTAACTTTTATTCGTGGTATCAAGGTATATAATGATAAGCGAATAGAAATTGAATGGAATTTTGCTGATGAGCTGGTGAAGTATGTAGAGCAGGTGCAGAAAATCTGCAGTTGAAGTGATGATGGACAAATTACAAAAATTTTGTGTCATTAGCTTGACACAAGGGGGACGTCACGCTGACAATACGGTGGATTTACAGGAATTCATGATTATGCCGACGGGAGCGGAAAATATGGAGCAGGCGATTCGAATGTGTGCGGAAGTATACCAGTTTCTCAGAATTATCCTGAAACAAAAAGGTCTGTCAACAGCAGTCGGAGATGAGGGAGGTTTCGCACCGGATCTTTCCGATTCAGAAAGCGTCCTGGAAGTGATTCTGGAAGCAGTAAAAAAGGCAGGGTATGAACCCGGAAAGGATATCAGCATTGCAATTGATGCTGCGGCAAGTGAACTGTACGATGAAGAAAGAGGCGTTTATGTTTTCCCCGGAGAAGGAAAAATGAAAGGGGAAGAAGTTCTCAGGGATTCCGGCGAGATGATAGAATATTATGAAAAACTTGCAGAGAAGTTCCCGATTGTTTCCATTGAAGATGGACTTGAGGAAGATGACTGGGAAGGCTGGAAACAGATGACAAAAAGACTGGGAGACAAAATACAGCTCGTAGGTGATGATCTGTTTGTCACGAATATCAAACGTCTTGCATGTGGTATCAAACTGGGAGCGGCAAATGCCATTCTGATAAAATTAAACCAGATAGGAACACTTTCAGAAGCATTGGATGCAGTGGAAATGGCACAGAAAGCGGGATACAGGACAGTAATTTCTCACAGATCAGGAGAATCGGAAGATTCATTTATCGCAGATCTGGCAGTTGCCACAGGTGCCGGCCAGATTAAGACAGGTGCACCCTGCCGTTCGGACCGAAATGCCAAATATAATCAGCTTCTTCGTATCCATGAGGCATTGGGAGAACTGGCAGTGTATGAAAATCCTTTTAAAGAAAATGAAAAAAATTGTTAAGAAACCTGACAAAAACTCTGAATTGTGGTTGAAATCCCCATCCGGCTATGTTACAATGAAACTCAGTTGATTAGGAGGTGTAACGAAGTGCAGATTATTAAGATCATTCTGAGTGTCATTTTCATAATAGATTGCATCGCTCTTACAGTAGTAGTTCTTATGCAGGAAGGTAAGCAGCAGGGACTTGGTGCTATCGCCGGAGCAGCAGAAACATACTGGGGTAAGAACAAAGGTCGTTCCATGGAGGGCGGACTTGTTAAGGCAACCACTATTATGGGAATTTTATTTTTTGTAATTTCTGTAGCATTAAATATGCTTGGTTAATCAGAAAAGAAATTTGAAACACTCTTGTTATGTGCAAGAGTGTTTTTTGTGTCATAAAGAGCTGAATCAGATAAAAGTCCTCTGCGGAGGCTGTGAGGAGTAATATGAGTAAAAAAGATATGGACAGAAGAAAAAAGTTTATCCTGGAACTGATGGGAGATCCTATTTATCAGCCAATGAGACTCCGCGAGATTTCTTCTCTTCTGAGACTTTCAAAAGAAGAGAAAAGAGAGCTGTATGATGTTCTGGACGAACTTTGCGAGGAAGGAAAGGTATCTGTAGACCGCAAGGGCAGATATGAAAAGGTCAAAGGAAAATGGAAAAAGAAAAAAGATGACCGTTATTACGATGACCGAAGAGAAGAATACGGATCAGAGTATGGCAGAAAGAAGAAAGATAAAAATAAAAAAGATAAAAATAAAAAAGAGCAGCCGGAGGGAATCCAGGCTGAGGGAACCTTCATCGGACATCCCAAAGGTTTCGGCTTCGTAGAAATTGAAGGGCAGGATGAGGATATCTTTATTCCTGAAAGTGATACAGGAACAGCTATGCATCAGGATAAAGTAAGGATCATCATCAGAAATGACAAAAAAGAGGGAAAACGCCAGGAAGGCGTAGTTGTGAAGGTTCTGGAGCGTGGTATGCCTGAAATTGTAGGAACTTATCAGTTAAATCGGGATTTCGGTTTTGTGATCAGTGATAATCCGAAATTTTCCAAAGATATCTTCATTCCGAGAAAAGAAGCGGCAGGAATAAAAAATGGTGATAAAGTAATCGTGGTGATTACAGATTATGGCTCCGGAAATAAGAATCCTGAAGGAAAAATTAAGGAGAATCTGGGAAATATCCGAACACCGGGTACAGATATCCTGGCAATCGTCAAGAGCTTCGGAATCCCAAGTGAATTTCCTGAGAAAGTAATGAAGCAGGCTCAGCGTGTTCCGGATCATGTGCTGGATGCAGACAGAGATGGAAGACTGGATCTGAGACATCTGCAGACAGTCACTATTGATGGCGAAGATGCCAAAGACCTGGATGATGCGATTTCCCTGACAAAAGAGGGGGACATTTACCATCTGGGAGTCCATATCGCAGATGTAAGCAACTATGTACAGTACAACAGTGCTCTGGACAGGGAAGCACTGAAACGTGGAACCAGTGTTTATCTGGCAGACCGCGTTGTGCCAATGTTGCCGGAACGTCTTTCCAATGGAATCTGTTCTCTGAATCAGGGAGAGGACAGACTGGCGTTGAGCTGCCTGATGGACATTAACGAAAAGGGTAAGGTAGTTTCCCATCAGATCGCGGAAACAGTGATTAACGTAAATGAGAGAATGTGCTATACTGATGTAAAGAATATTCTTGAGGACACAGACGAAGAAGCAAAGAAACGGTATGAGGCACTTATCCCGATGTTCTTTATGATGAAAGAACTGTCCGGAATCTTACGAAACAGCCGTCATCACAGGGGTTCCATTGACTTTGATTTTCCGGAGAGCAAGATTATTCTTAATGCAGCAGGAAAAGCAATCGATGTTAAGCCATATGAAGCAAATGTGGCAACCAAAATCATTGAAGATTTCATGCTGATGGCAAATGAGACTGTGGCACAGGAATACTGCACAGAAGAGATTCCGTTTGTATACAGAACCCATGATAATCCGGATCCGGAGAAAGTGGAGAGTCTTCTGACATTACTTCACAATCAGGGTGTGAAGATTCAGAAAGCAAAAGAAGAGATCACTCCAAAAGAAATTCAGCAAATCATCGAAAGTATCGAAGGGCTTCCGAATGAAGCAATGATCAGCCGTCTGGTGCTGCGTTCCATGAAACAGGCGAAATATACAACAGAATGCAGCGGTCACTTTGGACTGGCAGCAAAATATTACTGCCATTTTACATCTCCGATCAGAAGATACCCTGATCTGCAGATCCACAGGATCATTAAGGATAACTTACGAGGCAGACTGATGCGTGAAGGCAGAACCGAACACTATGCTGAAATCCTTGATGAAGTTGCGAGACAGTCCAGTGTATGTGAACGCCGTGCAGATGAGGCAGAACGTGAATCAGACAAGCTGAAGAAAGCAGAATATATGTCCTACCATCTGGGAGAGGAATTCGAGGGAATTATCTCAGGCGTTACCGGATGGGGGCTTTACGTAGAACTCCCAAATACAGTAGAAGGTCTGGTACATGTCAACACTCTGCGGGATGACTACTATATCTTCGACCAGGAAACCTACGAACTCCGCGGAGAGATGACAAAGAAAGTCTACAAATTGGGAGATAAAGTCTGTGTCCGTGTGGCAGATGCAGATAAAATGCTCAAAACAGTAGATTTTGAGCTGGTTGCTGATATCTGGAATGATGAAGAAGAGAATTAAATAAAAATGGCTTGGAGGATATTATGGCAAAGAAAAAAGGAATGAAGCTGATTGCCAATAATAAAAAGGCATTTCATGATTATTTTATAGAAGATACTTATGAGGCAGGAATTGTTTTACATGGAACAGAAGTTAAGTCTTTACGTGCAGGCCATTGCAGTATAAAAGAGTCATTTATAAGAATTGAAAATGGCGAAGTTATAATATACGGAATGCATATTAATCCTTATGAAAAGGGAAACATTTTCAACAAAGATCCTTTAAGACCAAAGAAATTAATGCTTCATAAATATGAAATTAATAAATTAGTTGGAAAACTAAATGAAAAAGGGTTGACCTTAGTACCTTTAAGAGTTTATTTTAAAGGAAGTCTGGTAAAGGTTGAAATAGGACTTGCCAGAGGTAAAAAACTATATGACAAGAGAGCAGACATTAAAAAGCGTGATTTGAAGAGAGAGCACGAAAAAGAGTTTAAGATTCATATGCGCTAGTTATAAATAAGGAGGATAAAATGTATACAGAATCATTAGTAAAGTTAGGAAAAGTACGTTCAGAAATCAGAGAAATTTTTGAATATGGTAATAAGAGAAAGGCTGAAATCGGAGCAGAGAATGTTTTTGATTTTAGTATTGGTAATCCAAGTGTACCTGCACCAAAAAGTGTAGATGATGCCATTATTGATTTAGTTAATAATTTTGATTCAGTAGCCCTTCATGGATATACATCAGCTCAGGGTGATGCACATGTTAGGGAAACAATTGCAAATTATATTAATGACAAATTTGGGACGAATGTTACAGCAAACAATATTTACATGACATGTGGAGCAGCAGCATCACTTACAATTGTAATGAATGCAATTTTACAAAAAGATGACGAGTGTATTGTATTTACTCCTTATTTTCCTGAATACGGGGTGTTTATTGAAAGAACAGGCGCTAAATTAGTAGAAGTTAAGTCACAGGAAAAGACTTTCCAGATTGACATGGATAATTTCGAAAAAGCCATTAATGAAAAAACAAAGGCAGTAATAATTAATTCACCTAACAATCCATCAGGTGTTGTTTATACTGTAGAAACAATTGAAAAAATGTGTCAGTTATTAAAAAAGAAAGAAGAGGAATATGGACATCCTATTTTTCTTATTACTGATGAACCATATAGAGAGTTAGTTTATGATGATACAGAAGTACCATATGTTATTAATTATTAAGACAATACTTTTGTATGCTATTCATATAGTAAGGCATTATCTCTTCCGGGAGAAAGAATTGGATACATAGTAGTATCACCAAAGATGATTGATGAAGAAGATGCTTACGCAGCAGTTTGTGGAGCCGGAAGAGCTTTAGGCTATGTATGTGCCCCAAGTATGCTTCAAAGAGTAATTGAAAAGTGCATAAGTGATACATCTGATATTTCAATTTATAAAGAAAACAGAGATTTATTATATAATGCTTTAACAAAAATGGGCTTTGAATGTGTT
>ENA-OROX01003025-OROX01003025.1-human-gut-metagenome-genome-assembly--contig:-NODE-3025-length-10643-cov-6.603136_pt1 | contig 10643 bp, 7 predicted proteins | sample MGYA00242133_ERZ509058 | MGnify/ENA primary metagenome ERZ509058 (study PRJEB26280, sample SAMEA2338751) | human gut metagenome | biome: human gut; feature: human-associated habitat; material: faeces...
TGTTGAACACCGTCGGCCTGGTGGACCTTATCATTCCGCGGGGCAGCAGTTCACTGATCAATTACGTCCGCGACCATGCCCGCGTACCGGTCATTGAGACGGGAGCCGGTATCTGCCATACCTATTTTGACAAAGATGGAGACAAAGAAAAAGGGCGCGAGATCGTCAACAATGCCAAGACACGCCGCGTCAGCGTCTGCAACGCTTTGGATTGTCTGATCGTCCATCGCGACCGATTAGGTGACCTCCCTTATTTGTGTGGAAAACTGTCCGGCAGCAACGTCATTATCTATGCCGACGAACCCGCCTTTGCCGCTCTTTCAGGGCACTACCCTACCGCTTGGCTTCAGCCGGCTATGGCAGACAGCTTCGGCACCGAGTTCTTAGACTACAAAATGGCGATCCGTACAGTCTCCTCCTTGGATGAAGCCCTGCAACATATCGCCCGCTACAGCTCGAAACACAGCGAAAGCATCGTCAGTGAATCGACAGAAGCCATCCGCCGTTTCCAGCAAATGGTCGATGCCGCCTGCGTCTACGCCAATGTATCTACGGCTTTCACCGACGGGGCACAGTTCGGTTTCGGAGCGGAAATCGGTATCAGCACACAGAAGCTACATGCCCGCGGCCCGATGGCGTTGCCTGAACTGACGACCTACAAGTATATCATCGAAGGAGACGGACAAATACGAAAATAGTCCCTGCCTTGGTGTTAGTATTATCATATGACACTGACAATACAGATATAACGGTATTGCCATAAATCAGAAATCATTGTTTATCTTTGTAGGCAGAACAATTTTAAATGAGACATGATATGAGAAACTTCACTTGTGTACAGGATTTGGGCAACCTCAAGCAGGCACTCGCCGAGGCTTTCGAGATTAAGAAAGACCGTTACCAGTTTACCGGGCTGGGCAAGAACAAGACGTTATTGATGATATTCTTCAACTCCAGCCTCCGTACCCGCCTCTCCACCCAGAAGGCTGCCATGAATTTAGGTATGAACACGATGGTGCTCGACGTGAACCAGGGAGCCTGGAAACTGGAAACCGAACGCGGCGTGATCATGGATGGCGACAAGCCCGAACACCTCCTAGAGGCTATTCCGGTGATGGGCTGCTATTGCGACGTGATCGGCATACGTTCATTCGCCCGTTTCGAAAGCAAGGAAGATGATTACAACGAAAAGATATTGAACCAGTTCATCCAATACTCCGGCCGTCCGGTATTCAGCATGGAAGCGGCTACCCGCCATCCGTTGCAGAGTTTTGCCGACCTGATCACGATCGAGGAGTATAAGAAGACTGCCCGTCCGAAAGTCGTCATGACTTGGGCACCACATCCGAAAGCCCTGCCGCAAGCCGTACCTAACAGTTTCGCCGAATGGATGAATGCAACGGACTACGAGTTTGTCATCACCCACCCGGAAGGCTACGAACTGGACCCGCGCTTCGTCGGCAACGCTCGCGTAGAATATGACCAGAAGAAAGCGTTCGAAGGCGCGGACTTCATCTACGCCAAGAACTGGGCAGCCTATGCCGATCCCAACTACGGCAAGGTTCTCAACACGGACCGCAGTTGGACCGTCGACACGGAAAAGATGGCGTTGACCAACAATGCCTACTTCATGCACTGCCTGCCTGTCCGTCGCAATATGATCGTGACAGACGACGTAATCGAAAGCCCCCAAAGCATCGTGATCCCCGAAGCCGCCAACCGCGAGATTTCAGCACAAACGGTGCTGAAGAAGATATTGACTTCACTCTTGCCGGGGGATTAATCCCCCCGGCTAAAGAATCCCCTGGCAAATATCACAGGTTATACGTCAGCGTCACCCACGTCACCTGTGCGTCACGGTTGCGGACCTGGGTCATTTGCAAGTCTTTCGTATCGACGATCGTTGTTTCTTCGAGGCCGTTGAAGATGTTGTTGATGCTCAGGTTGGCACGCAGCTTGCGGTGCATGAAATATTGGGAGATACCGGCATTGACACTGGAACGGTGCTTGATCTTTCCCTGCGGGGTCAACTGGTCGGAGATGTAAAAGCCATCGAGCTGCAACTCCGTTGTCGGCGTGATGCTGATGTTGACAGAGCCTTTGATATCGCCGCAGACCATCGACTTCTTCCGGTCATAACCGATCGTGCGCCCGTCGATCTCATCCCGATAGATATCGCCTGACAAACCGAGAGACAGCATACGGATCGGTTGCCAGGTTGCGGACAGTTCAAAACCGAATGTCTGGCTATGGCCGATATTCTCTTTTGTCCAGATCGTTCCGTTTTCCCCTTCATCCAGGACTTTGTCCATGATGCGGTTCTTCTTATTCCGGTAATACAGGCTCGGTGAGAACCGGAAAGCAGAAGTAGCATACGAATAAGACAACTCGACCGAATGGATCATCTCGTCTTTTAAATCAGGATTCCCCTTCCAGACATGCGTAGCGTCGCTACGGTCGGTGAACACATTCAGGTAGCTGCCGTAAGGCCGGATTACGCGTTGCACATAGCTGAGAGCCAACTCCCCGACTTTATCCGTCCGGTAGCCCAACTTCAAACGGGGGAAGAGATGGAAACGAGAAGTGCTCTTAACCATCGGTATCTTTTCAAGCACATCGTCGGTCTGATAACGCGTATCTATCTTTTGCCAGTTCAGTTCACCTTGTACGCCCGCTTCGGCACAGAAACCACCCCATTTCTTTTCCAAAGCAGCCAGCAACAAATTCGTACGGCGATTAAAGTTATATTCATTTTCTTTCTGCGGGTCGGACTGCCACTCTCCGGCAGCCAGTTTGTTCCCGTAAGCGTGATAGCCCTCATCCTTGAAACGCCCGATGTATCCTACCCGCAAATGCCAGTCATCGGCAAAGAGTTTGCCGTAGAGGACAGACAGGTAATAATTATTCTTGTCCTGATTGACATAGTAATTATCCTCGGCAATGATCTTGCCTGTTTCCGGCTTCTCGTTCTTGTATTCGTTATCTTCGTCATACCCGAAATTATTGTAATTGAACACGACGTCCAGACGATCCTTCGGATTGTCGAAGGTATGGTTCCAACGCGCCTCTGCGGCATAGGCTTCCTGCCGTTGGTCGTTATAACGGTGGCGGAACATCACCGGTTGCAGATTCCCGTCCACCAGCTTATTGTTATGGATCTTCCCGTAGCGGCTGTAATCCATCAGGTTATACAGACCGTAAACCGTGATCAGGTCGTTTGCCGTCAGGTCATATCCGACACTCAGATCGGCGAGATGCACATCGGGGCGGGCGGACGCATTATTGTTCATGACGGTTGTCCCCCCTTTGTTCGTCGTCGACTTGCTGAACGTACGCTTACGGAACTCCCGGCGATAATTATATTTTCCGACAATATGAAACTTGCCCGGATGCAAATTCAGGATCGCACCGGCATTATAACGTTCCTGGAATCCGGCTCCCAACGTCAGGACCAGAGGCGAATCAGCGGCCGTATAAACAACAGACGACAGGTTCAGAATCCCTGCATCTCCATCCGGCACAAGCCCGATGGAAGGAGTCGACGTCATCGACACCCGGTCGAAGAACAGTGCCGGAAGCTGGATCAGCATATCCCCGCTATACTCTTCCAGCAAGCCGTAGGGCACTCCGTTTATCAGCAAGCCGGGATTATTGGAACCACGGAACGTGATTCCTCCCTCGATATCGGTCACAACGGAAGGCAGCAGGCGGAATACGTCGGCTGTCGTCCCTGTCAGACCACTCAGGTTGCTGTCCACCTGCAGGCGTTTCACTTCCCCACCGGTCAAGCCTCCAAATCGTTTTCCCTGGATTTCAACACTCTGCAACGAGACAGTTTTATCTACAGGAACCTGTGCGAAAACAGACAGGCTCAGGCAAGCAATAGCCGGAAGGAGTAATAGTGTTCGTTTCATATATATAAATCACATAAGTTTAAAAACAAAAAAAGTCTGTATGTTACATGCATACAGACTGTCCTCGTCACTGATTGCCGAATGATTATTCAGCAGGAGCAGCTTCAGTTTCAGCAGCCGGAGCTTCAACAGCAGTTGAATCACCTTCAGCAACCGCAGTTTCTTCTGTTGTAGCTTGTTCAGCTGGAGCGACAACTTCTTCTACTGTAGCTTCTGTTTCAGTTTCTGCAACTTCAGTGTTTTCTGCTGATTTGTTGCCACAAGATGCGAATGATACAGCTGCGATAACAGCAGCAAATGCAAGTAACTTTTTCATTTTGTTTTTTTAATTTAAACGGTCTATAATATCTTCTTGTCTTAAAACGATGCAAATGTATGTATTAATCAAATATGTTGTACAACATATTGCGCTTTTTTTCAAAATATTTTATACACAAGCCTCAACGATTTGATTTACAAACCATATAAACTAATCAATAGTTGCTATACAAGTAACGCTTAATACTTTTCTTAGGCGTCTTTTCGAATTCTGTCGGATACAATTGCAGGGCGGAAACAGCTTCGTAAGGTGCTAAAAGTTTGTTAAGTTCGATCCGGTTCTGCTCCATGATGATCGGAAGATCTTCATGCGAAATTCCCGTGCTGTCCACCGTATCGTAATCCGGATAAACAAGCCCTACCAGCTTACCGTTCTTCTCTATTATGATGCTTTCCATTACAAACGGCAAGTTGTTCAGCTTCGATTCGATCTCTTCCGGATAAATGTTCTGTCCGCTCGCCCCCAAGATCATCGTCTTGCTACGGCCACGGATATAAATACGGTTATCGGCGTCGATCGTCCCCAAGTCACCCGTACGCAACCAGCCGTCCTCCGTAAAAACCTTGGAAGTCGCTTCCTCGTTCTTATAATAACCTTTCATCACATTTTCGCCGCTCACCTGAATTTCTCCTACCTTATTATAAGGATCTTCCGAGTCGATACGCACCTTCATGATGCCCTTCAATATCTGGCCGCATGAACCGGGGACATACTCGTCATTATGGTCATAGCTGATCAGCGGTCCACATTCCGTCATACCATAACCGATCGTGAACGGGAATTTGATCTTATAAAGGAAATTCGTCACCTCCTCATTCATGGCCGCTCCTCCCACGATCACTTCACGAAAACGTCCGCCGAAGGCATCAACCAGTTTCTTCCGTATCTGTGCATAGATACGGGAATCCAGCAATGGAATATTCAACGCCACCTTCATAGTCGTCTTGCTAAGCTGCGGCAGGATCATTTTCTTGTAAATCTTCTCCAGGATCAACGGGACCGTCAGGATCAGGTTCGGTTTCACCTCCTCGAAGGCTTTCAACAGGATTTTGGGAGAAGGAACCTTCCCCAACAGGTAGACATGCGCCCCGACAGCCATCGGAACCAGGAAATTGAACGCACAACTATAAGCATGTGCCAACGGCAGAAAACAGAGTTCGCGTTCCCCCCTGTACAATACGCCAAGCTCGATGCCGTACATCACATTCCCCGCCAGGTTGTTTCCGGTAAGCATAACCCCTTTACTGAAACCGGTCGTGCCGGAAGTATAGTTCAACAGGACCACTTTGTCATTGTCCAGTTCCGCATATTCGATATCATCCTTGCCGAAACCGTCCGGATACTTTTCCGCCATCTTCTCATCCATGCCTTTCAAAAGCTTCTGAATGCTTTCACCATCGCGCTGATGCAGGCAACGGAAATCGGACAGCGAAAAGACACCACGCACGTCCTCGATCATTTCCTCTTCCAGTGTATCCCAGATACGGTCACTGACAAAAAGGAAAACCGACTCGGAGTGATTGATAATATGATGCACATCGTTCGGACTGAAGTCCTGCAAGATAGGTACTATAATCGCTCCGTAGGTCACAGCGGCCATATAAACAATACACCAGCGGGCACTGTCTTTTCCGATCAGAGCAATCTTATCTCCCCGCCGTATCTGACATTCTTCAAATAGGATATGGATACGGGCAATCTCTTTGGCCACATCGGCGAAAGAAAAGGTCGTCCCTTTGCTGTAATCCGTCAAGGCGGGCAGTTCCCAGTTCTTCTTGAAACTTTTCTCGTATATCTTGATAAAATTCTCTTGTATCATACTGCACACTGTATTATAATTTGCGCAAAAATACAGACTATCCGACAAATACACAACAGATAGCCAGAGTTTAACCAACAGTACAACAATACCCAAAGGTTTGACAAACTAAATTTTTACCTATCTTTGGCAACCGAATAAACGGATGAGACATGAAGAACTGGAAAGTACTTATAACAATATGTGTGTTAGGATGCACTCGTATATGTGCACAAGAGACAGGGGCGAACGACACCGTCTCCCGCCATCCGCTCACACACGGGGTCGGTATCGACTTCCGTCCCGTCTACCTCATCCCCACCAATGAGTTCTTTGCCGGCGAGAACGCTGCATGGCAACCCTTGCGTAAGTCCGTGTCGGCACACCTGAAATACTCTTTCCGGTTTCATCCCGATTCGCGCTACGGGAAATTATACCCGCACACGTACCAGGGAATCGGTGTCTCATACCACTCTTTCTTTGACAAGGCCGAGATCGGGACTCCGGTTGCAGTATATGCATTCCAGGGAGCACGCATAGCCCGGCTCCCCTCCCGCCTGTCACTGGATTACGAATGGAACTTCGGGGCCTCTTTCGGATGGAAAAAGTACCATCCGGGAACCAACGCCTATAATTATGTTGTGGGGTCAAAGATCAATGCCTATATCAATTTGGGATTCTTGCTGAACTGGCAACTGGCGGCAGGATGGCAACTGACGGCAGGCATCGACCTGAGCCACTTCTCCAACGGAAACACCCAGTACCCCAACGCAGGCGTCAATACCGTCGGAGGCAGGATAGGCCTGGTGCACACCTTCGGAGCAAATGCCGGGACGGTGATGTCAGGCAGGCGGACCACACAACGCATCAAACCTCACATCAGCTACGACATCGTCTTATATGGCGCCTCGAAACGAAAAGGGGTTATCAAGCCCGATGAAGCCTACCTCGCCCCCGGCTCGTTCGGCGTATTAGGATTCAATTTCAATCCTATGTATAACTTCCACCAATATTTCCGTGCCGGAGCATCGCTCGACGTACAATACGACGAAAGTGCCAACATCAAGGAATACGAAGCCGACTACAACGACCAGGCCGAGCACAGGTTTTACCGTCCGCCATTCAAGGAACAATTGGCAGTCGGGCTATCCGTACGGGGCGAACTGGTCATGCCGATCTTCACGATCAATGTAGGCATAGGCTACAATGTTTACCACAAATGCACCGATACGCAAGGGATGTACCAAATCCTGGCACTGAAAACATCTGTCACACGCAACCTGTTCCTGCACGTGGGATACCAGTTGAGCAAATTCAAAGACCCCAACAACCTGATGTTAGGGATAGGTTACCGGTTCCACAATAAACGATAAGAATATACTATCTCCAAACATTTTCCGTAAATTTGCGCGATAATTAAAAGACAATGATTGATAAGACTGTTTTTGAGAACAAGATAGCCGCATACTATACCTTAGGATGCAAGCTGAATTTCGCCGAAACTTCGACCATAGGGAAAGTCCTTGCCGAACAGGGCGTACGCAAAGCACGTCCGGGTGAAAAGGCCGATATTTGCGTTGTCAACACCTGCTCCGTGACAGAACTTGCCGACAAGAAATGCCGCCAGGCGATCCGCCGGATCGGCAAACAGCACCCAGGGGCGTTCATCGTCGTGACCGGTTGCTACGCCCAGTTAAAGCCGGAAGAGGTTTCCCATATCGAAGGAGTCGACCTTGTCTTGGGAGCCGAGCAGAAGCTGGATTTGTTAATGTATCTGGACGATCTGAAAAAGAGAGAAGAGGGAGGCGCCATAATCGCTTCCCGGACGAAAGATATCCGTACTTTCTCCCCTTCCTGCTCGGCAGACGACCGTACGCGCCATTTCCTGAAAGTGCAGGACGGATGCGATTATTTCTGTTCCTACTGCACGATCCCCTTTGCCCGCGGACGCAGTCGCAACGGGACGATCGCCAGCATGGTGAAGCAGGCCGAAGAGGTCGCCTCAAACGGGGGAAAAGAGATCGTGCTGACAGGCGTCAACATCGGCGACTTCGGGAAGAGCACCGGGGAGACGTTTATCGACCTGATCCGCGCCCTCGACAAGGTGGAAGGGATCGTACGCTACCGTATCTCCTCCATCGAACCGAACCTGATCACGGACGAGGCGATCGATTTCGTGGCATGCAGCAGACGTTTCGCTCCTCATTTTCATATTCCGTTACAGAGCGGAAGCGACGAGGTGCTGAAACTGATGCGCCGCCGTTACGACACGACCCTGTTCCGGCATAAGATCGAAAAGATCAAAGAGGTCATGCCGCACGCCTTTATCGGCGTCGATGTGATCGTCGGTACGCGGGGTGAAACGGATACCTGTTTCGAGGAGGCCCGCACCTTTATCGAAAGCCTGGACATCAGCCAGCTGCACGTGTTCAGCTATTCGGAACGGCCGGGTACGCAGGCACTCAAGATCGACCACGTCGTCGACCCGAAAACCAAGCATGCCCGCAGCCAGCAATTGCTGGACATATCCGACCGTAAGCTCCATGCTTTCTACGAAGCGCATATCGGCCAGAAGGCGAATGTCTTGTTTGAACAAACACGCAAAGGAGGCATGATGCACGGCTTCACGGAGAATTATATCAAGGTGGAGATCCCGTACGACCACTCGTTGGTCAACGAAACCCGGCAGGTCATACTGGAAGGTTGGAACGAGGACAAAACGGCGTTAGTAGTAAAGATTATAGAATAAATGATTTATCCGTTACTTTTGGCTTGATCCAAAAGTAGCCAAAAGATCAAGGCTTAACCGACAGTTCTTCTGCACCCCCGTGTCAAGCACGGGGGACAAGCCTGTTCCCACATCAAATGTGGGATCGCAAAGGAGCAGGTAGCATCGGCAATCCCCGAAGAGCCGTCAGGCTCTATTTCCGGCCTAAGCCGGTGAGCGTTAAGCGCAGAGACCGTAGTGAGCACCCGGAACGTCTGCTGTCTGAGCGAAGCGAGTTTCAGACGCGACAGCGAACGAAGGGAACGGAGTAGCGAAGCAACTTTAGCCTTGAACTTTTGGTTACTTTTCTTTCAAGAGAAAAGCAACAGATAAATCAGCATTTACACAAATAAAAATTAATAAAACCATCATGTGGAATAAAATACAATATGCGCTTATCTACAGTTGGGTAAAGGTTCATGCCTTATTGCCGATGTGGGCGCTTTATATATTATCGGATATCCTCTATGCTCTGGTCTATAAGGTCGTCAGATACAGGGTGAAAGTCGTCAGGCAAAATATGAAAGCCTCTTTTCCCGATAAATCGGACACCGAACTGCGCCGGCTGGAACGCGAGTTCTACCATCACTTCGCCGACTACGTGGTCGAGACGATCAAGCTCGCCCACATCTCCCTCGAAGAGTTACAACGCCGGGCTTTCCTGAAAAATCCCGAACTGGTAGACACGCTGATGGAGAAAGGACACACCTGTTTTATCCTCCTGATGGGACATTACGGCAACTGGGAATGGTTTTCCGGCTCGACTTCCCGTTTCAAGGATTCCCGCATCTACCAGATATACCGACCCCTCAACAACCAGGCATTCGATCGCCTGTTTTTTAACCTGCGTACAAAATTCGGTTCCTTTGGGATCAAAAAACAGGACACCGTGCGCGATGTCATCACCCTGAAGAAAGACAAAACCCGCTGTGTCGTGATCTTTATCGCCGACCAGACACCGAGCCGGAACAACCTGCACTACTGGACGAACTTCCTGAACCAAGATTCCTCCATCCTGACCGGCCCCGAACGCCTTGCCCGCAAACTGGATTTGCCGGTCATATTCCTCGACACGAAGCAGGTGAAACGCGGCTACTATACCATAGATATGAAACTGGTGACCGAGACTCCCAAAGAGACTCCTGAGAACTGGATTACCGAACAATATGCCCGCTTGATGGAAAAATGTATCTTGCGCAATCCGTCGGGGTGGCTTTGGACGCATAAGAGATGGAAACATAAGAGAGTTGAAAGTGGAGAGTTGAGAGTTGAAAGTTAAATTACAAAAAAAGCACACACAATATGAAAACAAACGAAAACTTTCAACTTTCAACTTTCAACTTTCAACCGGACAAACGTCTTGCCGTCGTCATCCTAAACTGGAACGGCCGCGCGCTGATGGAAGAATTCCTGCCCTCCGTTGTCGCTTGCACACCCGGCGAATGGGCAGATGTAATCGTTGCCGACAACGGCTCTACGGACGATTCCATCGAGATGCTGAAAACAAAGTTTCCGACGGTCGGCATCATCCGGCTGGACAAGAATTACGGCTTTGCCGAAGGATATAACCAGGCATTGAAGCATATCGGACACGAATACACAGTCTTGCTCAACAGCGATGTCGAAGTCACTCCGGGATGGCTGGATGCACCTATCGCCGCGCTGGACGCCGACAAAACGATTGCCGGCGTCCAGCCCAAGATACGCGCCCAACGGAATAAAGAATACTTCGAGTATGCCGGAGCGGCAGGGGGATATATGGACCGGTACGGCTATCCGTATTGCCGCGGACGCGTCCTGCATGTCGTCGAGAAAGATGCCGGACAATATGACACGCCTGCCGAC
>ENA-OROX01003033-OROX01003033.1-human-gut-metagenome-genome-assembly--contig:-NODE-3033-length-10614-cov-2.223032_pt1 | contig 10614 bp, 14 predicted proteins | sample MGYA00242133_ERZ509058 | MGnify/ENA primary metagenome ERZ509058 (study PRJEB26280, sample SAMEA2338751) | human gut metagenome | biome: human gut; feature: human-associated habitat; material: faeces...
TTCCCCATTCCAGCGGTGCAAACCGTTTGTAATAATCCCGTTTTAACGATTGCCGGTATAAAAACTCCTGCACACGCCAAGTGGCGGAAAACTCCTTTGGATTGAGGTTGAATATCCGCAGATCATAAAATCCCGGATAAGGGGCATAATCTTTCTTTTTTCTAAGTTGCTGCATGGTTTTCTCCATATCCTTCCGAAAGAAGCTGTTCAAGCTTTTCAGCCATATCTGTCTGATTACGGCAGGAATAGTGCCGGATCGAATTGCTGTACTCATTGGAAGAACGGTCAAGCATCATATTTGCCGTCGAAATGGAATAGCGTCCGTATTCGTGAGTAGCCCAAAGCCGCAAACCGATTTCCGGCACATCCAGAAGAAGCCCCAACGGATGCTTTATGGCAACATAGTCCTTTCGTGAGGTAAACCAGTAGCTTCGGTCATCCATATGTACGCCCGGATACTTATCTATAACGGAATAAATTTTCTGGTATTTCATAGCCTCCTCCGATTTTCCTAATCATCATTCTCATCATAAGGACACAATGTATACTTTTGAATTCCCTTCATATCGAGCTTCATCATGGGATATACGCAAAAGCCGCTTTGCCGGAATAACCCGGTCGGCTCTGCAAGGTGGTTGGATATCAGCCATTCCACAATTTCATTACCGTTATTGTTAGTGTCAATATAGGCGTGGTGTTTCGGAGGATATCCGTCCAGATTAATAGTCAGGTTATTCCACGGTTCTATGCCCGTTTCAGAAACCCATATCAGATCAACCGCTGTTGCGCCGTTTGTTGCATATTGTACAATATCGAAGACAACCTCTATTGCCTGTCCGTTTGAAACAAGCGGTAAAGTAGTTACGATTGTAGTCCGACTGCATTCGGAAGGTTCCAGGGAAACCTTGTTGTTCTCTCCGATAACCGCAACCTCCAATTTCTTATCCGCTTTTTTCACCTTACCGATTCTGTAATCAGGAAGAACCAGCCAGTTGTCTTTCTCGATTTTGTTTCCGCGAAAATCCAAATAGTTCATATAAAAAATCTCCTTACTTTCGATTATGACCATTGCCGACTTTGTGATATAGTTAGGAACATTCCACTCCCGCCTATGTCCGACTTACATCTGGTTTGCATCGGCGAGCGGTCACTGATTTGTATGGTTTTCTTTATGAATTGTTCTTTAGTTTTTTTCAGTCTGTTCTTTCAAGCAAATATTTTTATACATACATAATGGAAAATCCTTTGCCCGAAGTTCATCTGTCAGTTTCATGCCATAACTGCATAACGGCATACTTTTTCCAAATGGGTACAAGGCATATTGACAATTATCCCATTTGTTCTGTTTTTTCATTTTTGCCATATTGTTTTCTCCTTTAGCTACAAGCGATTGCTGATATCCGCAGGAAATGCCGAAGCACAATCTTCGTCATAATGTTCAAACACCCATTCAATCAGATGATTCAGATAGCATAGCCATTTGCATTCTTCGTCACTGTCAGCAATAAAAGCATTTTGCAGTATAATTCCCTTATTTTCGAGTTTGTTCATTTCAAGTTCAAGATATGGGATCGGTCCGTCATCTGTTTTTTGAAATGCAATACCGTCATCTACTTCAATTGCTGCATAAACCTTTCGTTTCATACACATTCCTTTCCTTTTCAAGCGGTAAGCGACTGCCGGTATTGGGCTTTAAGCTTTTCAAATAGATACCAGTCATCAATACCTTTTTGTTCTGCCGGCCAGACGAAGGAACGATATTCTTCGCATAGCGGTACACAAATAGAACGAATTTTTGCCTGTGCTTTCTGAACTTGCGGATTGCTCCGCGCATCCATATCGACACATTCGAGTATCCGTTTCGGCTTCAGCTCTTTTACAACCTCCGCCAGATATCGGACATTCTGCACGCCGGTAAGACCGATGAACAGCTCGCCGTCAGACAGAAAGCTGGCGATATCCGCCTTCATAGCTCCTTCGGTAATATGCAGCGTGTCGCTGCTTAAATCTCCGACCACATGGATATAGCTGGAAATGCCGGTGCCGTTTTCATAATATTTCTTCCCGTTTGACATACCTCCGGTCGAAAGCCAGCGAAAACGATCGCCTTTTTTCTCTGCCTTGCTGCCATCCGGTTTCGTAATGATTTTTGGCGGCGGCTCGTCCAAGCGAATCTGTAATCCCTGTATTTGGTTGTTCCTATCACATACGGGGATTAGAATACCGCTGTATCTGCAGTTTGCCATCTCCCAACACAGATTTTGGGTATAAAATCCGGGAACACCGGATAAATCGAATTTGGAAGAAAGTCGATCCACCACATAACGGCGCTGTTTCCAATCTGTCGGAATACTGCGGTACATATTGCCCCTGATAATTTCGTCGGACAATCCGCGGTTTAACAGATTCCAATAATGCTTATCTTCCAAGGTGAGCAGAGAAAGCATTTCCAGATAAATCCGGCTGCGTTCATGTAAAGGACGAATCGGCTCCGTAAATTCTTGCCGCGGCTCATCAGGCATATCCCCCGACTTTACCTGCGGATGGTTCAGCAGATCAGCAAACGCTTCTTTTGTTGTCATCCGCTTTCTATACGGATTAAAATCTGCATACAGCGTGACAGCGTTTCCTCCGGTGCCACAGTTGTGGCACCAGAAGGTCGCATTTTCAGGCTGATTGCTGAGATACATCCGATACTTGTAATCCTCACAGTAAGGACAGCGTGCCTGCACTTCCTTGTTCCCGAGCGTGCTTTGCTTAATATCCAAACCGCAGAGAATCGCTGTATCAACTACATCAATATAGGTATATCTCTTGTCTGCCATTTGTCAGATCGCTTTCTTTAATTCTTGTTCTGCCGGATGCAATACAGATATATTGTTCCGGGACTGTACCGTTAAAGGCTGTCCTTTAACAAAACGAAGCAGTAAGGTTTGCGAAGGCATCGAAACAGAATGAAATGCCGCAATGCTCTCGGTATTATCTACACATACCGGGCAATCAATACCGGTGATTTTGCGGATCATCGCTGTAATTTCTATCCCTGCCAGCGTCTTTTCAGAAAGAGAAAGGGTATTGTAATCCCGTCCCTTGTAAGTGAATTTGAATACATTGACTACCTCTCCGGTGCTGCGAATAACATCAAACAGCTTAATTTGTACATTCGGCATTTGCAGATCGGCAACAGCCAACTCGGTGCGCTTGCAGATAAATTCGCTCAAAGCAGAAAAAATGTGTTTGTATTTCAGCGTTTGCTCTTTGTAAAGATCCTGCTGTGCATAAGCGTCTTTCAGCTTTTGATCATCAGACAGATTCTCAATCGTCTTGATTTGGGCCTGTATGCCGGTCAATTCTGCCGTCAGACAATTTAGCTCAGAATACTCCTGTTCTGACAAATTACCGTATTTCTGCATCATTTCGATTTGTTCCAACGCAGTACGAAGCTTTTCACGATCGGTATTAGATTTTTTGGCATTTTCTAACTTTTCAAGCTCAGCAGAGAGCTTTTGAAGATCGTCGGCTTTGAATTGTTCAAAAGCGGCTTTCGCTTTGCTGTCCAGCTCTGTAAGCTCGCGCTTCTGTTCGACCATTTCCCGTCCGTGCGCAGCCAGCACCTTTAGTTCAGACATCATACCGTTTCGTACCTCCGGCAAATTTTGCTCGGTAATACGCATTAAGCAGGTCGGACATTGCGTGCCGGCCTTTAAGCCCTTAATTCTTTCGGCCAACGCATGATACTGTCCTGATAAGGACTTGATTTCAGCGGCAGTTTCAGCCAACGGCTGCGTGTAATTGGAAATATATTCTTTTTGCCGTATTTCCGCTATTTTTACATGCAGCATATCCGTTTCAGTATCTTCCGTTTCCGATTTTCCCGACAGCTTAGCAAGCAGCATTTCTTTCTGAATAGCTAAATCATCCGCGTCTATCCCGTCAAACTGCTTGTCTGTTAAAGCTTTTCGTTTTACCTCCGTCTTTGATGCTTCTGAATGCAATTCCGATAATTTCTGTCCGGCTGTATTTTGTGCATCTTGAATTGACTCAATATTGCCTTGCAGAAAAGCAGATTGTGTTTCAGCCTGACGGATTGCTTCCCGGCAGCGTTTCATCTGTTCTTCCGGAGAAACAGCGTTTAGATTGATACCGCTCAGATATTTTTGCTCGTTTTCACTAAGCTCATTCAGCACAGTATCCGCGGATACCGGCTGCAAATGCTTTAAAATAAACGCTCTGCCTTTTTCTCCGAGCCGCTCTGTCAGATAGGTCGGATTGAACATAGAAAGAAAGGTTTCTTTATCGCAGAACATCCGATCAATATCTGTCTGACGAATCGTGTAGGTATCCAGAAGGATAGTGGTCTTGTCGCCGTTGCGGTTTCGGATAAGTGTATGAGGCTTACCGTTTTGATCGGTAAAATCAAGCTGTACCTGCGTACCGGCAGCGCTCTCATTCATCAAACGCTCGATTTTCTGTTCTCCGTAATAGGAAACGCCGTAAAGCGCATAGCAAACGCCGTGTGCCATTGTGGTTTTCCCGGTTCCGTTGTGTCCGGTGATGTAGCTGATATCCCCGAAAGAATAGCTTTCCGTCGCCTTATGGTTTCGGAAATCCGTAAAGGTAATACCGGATATTTTCATAGCGGTAATCTGTTCCATCCTGCACCTCTCAGTTCCATAAAAGCTGATCGCTGATATTCAGTTCTTCCAATTCTTCCGGTGCTTTAGTTGCAGCCGCAAGACGAAGCATTTCCTTGTAGGATTGTGTATCAGGGCGAAGCAGGGTGTATTCCCATAGCTGACCTTCATATTCTCCTACAAGCTGCCACCGGCTATATCCCGACACCTGTATTTCTGTGCGCATAACATTATATAGAATATATCCGTCTGCAATCTTATACGGAAAGCTGTTGCGAAAACTTTCTATTGTTTCACATTTTTTTCGCATCATATCAATCTCATTGGAAACAGGCTTTTCTTTGTCGGGAACCGGAAGCTGTGCTTTTAAATATTCCGTTTGCTTTTGCTGCGCTAAGAGTTGTTCTTTGGCTGTTTGCAATTGTGTCTGCGCCGCTTTTAGCTGTCCGCTTACAGCCTGTATTTCTTCCTCTTTTTTTGCCAGCAGGTTGCCGTTCAACTGCTCGGATAAGCGTTCAAAAGAATTGGCCAAAAGACCAAGCAAAACGCATAGCCCAATCAGCAGAAGCATCACAAAGCTGTACTTTGTCATATATGGCAGCTGACTTTCACAGACAAGAACGCCGCACAGCGATACAAAAGCGCTGAGTGTTACAGAGGAAACAAGAAACAAAATTTTGGTTTTTGAAGTTTTCATCATGATTTAGGTCCTTTCATTTCTTTATTTGATTATGCCGCCATCTGATAACTTTCCACGATATTGTAATCACCGACAATGGGGGATGTCTTTTTCGTGATTTTCAGATTGCGAATGTTTTGTCCGGCTGACAGCGGAGCTTCGCCCCGAATGTATCCGGATACGGATTCGCCGGTCGGCTTTTGCAGTGTAATTAAGGTTTGCGCGCCGTTCCCGCCTTTTGATACCTTTAAATCAATGATTTTCCAAGCATCCTCGGGAACAGGCTTCTGTACTGCAAATCGTCCCTGTGTCGCGGGCGGATCGGATTTTGGCACACCCGGTTGAGTCGCCGGCTTATTCTGTGTAGCTTTAACCGGCTGGGGCTTTGAAGCAGGTGCTTTTATTCCAGACAGATATTTCACCACAAATCGATTGTATTGCTGTGCCAACCGGGGCAGTTCATCATCCGGAATATATTTTCCGTCCTTCAAAGGCACCCAGATGTTTTTAAGGTTATACAGGTAGCGCCCGATTCCCCACATGGAAGCTGCGCGTTTAAAAGCATTTGAGAGTCCGCCCTTGATCGGCTCAATATCGGTACTTCCGGCGCCGTCACTTTTGCTGATCCATTCGCCGCGCTCGGCATAATAAATACTAAGCTCACAGATATGCGCAGTGCCGGCGTTATCTTTTCCGGCAACAGTTGATAAACGATTTTGCCAGTTTTCACGGCCGAGAACAGCATCCAATCGTTTTTGAATTGCCCGGGAGTTGACAAAAGCTGCAACCTGACCTTTGGTTTTATCTCTGGTGGTACAAATCACGCGCCATTCGATTTCATCTGCAGTAAATGGATATTCCAATGCCGCAGTTTGTTCGCTCGTCATATTGTTTTCCTCCTTCAAATGAAGTGATTCAGCGTCACATTCGGCATAGGCAGCAATACGTGCTCATAGTAATAATTCCTGTCCTTATCCCTCAAATGCTCCATTAAGTCGCGGTGTCCTAATCCTAACCGATTGTTCTGATCGGTATAGTGATCGTCGTTGTCCGGAAGGGATAAAATAAAATAAGGAAGATTGCTGAGCTGCTGCAGCGACTGAATATGCGGAAGCGTATTCGCCCCGGTGCATAGACTGAACCGGCTGACATTGGAGAACGGATAGTAAAACATCTGCGTATCCGGAGTGAGTTTGCCGAGTGCCGGCACACCCATATTTACGCCGGAAATCCGTCCGCTTTTCTCAATGCGAAATCCGAACAGCAGGCGCGGCAGCGGAAAATTCGGATATTCCGTCTGCATATATGTTACCGTTGCGGTTTCATCCGGAAATTCCATTGTAACATAGCGCTGAGAATGGTCAGTATCCACTGTAACGCTTAACGCATTTACCGGGAGCAGCCCGGTGCTGATCCGAATACCGGACAAACTGTTTTTTATACATTCGATCAATGTATCTACCGAAATCACCTTAGTACGGTTTTCGCCGTTTTCCTGAAATTCCAGACGGATACTTTTATCTTCACGAATGCGCAACAACATTTCATCGTTATTCATGCGGCTTGTTTCCTTTCCGCTTCATCCGGAAGCTGAATGATTTTTGATTCTAAACGATTGATTTCTGTTTTTAAGCGTTTTACCCCGTTTTCATAAAAGGAACGGATATGAAACAAAGATTCAATCAACTCTACCCACTGATAAAACTCTACCCCGGTAAATACAGCCAGACAGGGCCAGCGCTTTTGGGTTTCTGATTTAGGCGAAAACAACAGCCAATCAATAGAATAATCACGAATACCGCCCATTTCAGAATTGACAAACACCTTTGCTTCTGTTACGAACCGATTGCGATCGAATGAAATCCTATTATTTTTCCCATATTCCCGGCAAAGCCGATAATACTCACGCATCGCCGGAAAGCAGAACTTATGCACATAGGTATCCGCCATCTCAATCGAGCCGTAATCATATTCCTTTGCCACCGCATATAAAGCGGTATAATAGGCGTCCGGAAAATAGTCTTCGTCTAACAAAGTGTCTTCGCATTCTCCGGTATGATCATAACGGATTTTTTCAATCGCAAGAATACCGAGCACATCATCCATACAAACTTCTGGTACTTCAAACATTCCGGCACCTCCTACAGAAAACAGACAGCAACAGGTCTGGGCGTTGCCTCATTACATGTTTCATAAATATGATGCAGCCTTGAAAGTTCTCTGGCTCTGTCGGAATATTTGTCTTCATAAAATGAATACAGGCTGGCAATATCCTCTTGTTCAAATCGGTTCATATCCAAATTTTGAACATATACCGATTGTTTTTTCAAAATCGGCAGCAACACCTCATGATACAAATACTGCACACCGGAGCTGTAACCGTCAAAATCAGAAAGCGGATTAGAAAAGCATTCTGTTTCATCTTCGGCTTTTTTGAGATTATCCATCAATCGTTGAATACGGATTTCATAGCTCATACCGTTTCCCCCTCCAAACGGATTTCGGTCATCTGTTTGTCAAGGTCGGTTTCAATCAAAAAATGTCTGTCTCCGCGATATGGAAACCTGGAGCAAACAATCCCGGTCCGATCCATAACTGCCTGATTGTTGTTCCGCCAATCGGCAGGGATAAGATGCCCCCAATCACAATGCTGATGACGAGCCAAGCCCATACGGATATCAAGGGTTGTTAATTCCCGATCCGCCGCCTCGGAGAAAGTGATTTTTTTGACTTTGATTTTGTGTTTCAAAATAGGGGAATCGGATTTTCGGAAGCGATAGCGCTTTTCCTGCACCGCAATTTGCTGTTGCTTTTCTGAAAGCATCAGAAAACGAGCATATTCGCTGTCAAGCTTTTTGGTTGTTCGGTGGCTGTTATGGATCGCAGACACCAGTTGATTTTTGGCATTTTTAGTGCGGCACATTGCCCAGCGCAGCCGAAGTGCTGTCAGTACATATTTGATTTGATTCATAAACACAATCCTTCCGTTATTTGACTAAGCAGCCTGCATCAGCAAGCTGTTTCTGGTTTTGAGCTGAATATCGGAAATGGTTTTAGACAGTTCTTCCGCGGTTAACGAAAGAAGTCTGCGGATTTCTGCTTTCGGATACCCCTCCATCAAAAGCTGAACGATATCCCGCTCCGTTTGTTCAAAGCAAAGCAGTGTTTCCTTCACAGATATGCTCTCCAATATTTCCTGCGCATAATCTCTGGCATCAGAGATCATCTCTTCCAACGGATAGGCGCTGCAATACGGTTCGTGAATGCAAAGAATCGTAGCTTGATTTTTAGGACAGCATTTAGATTTCTGATAATTGGAAAGGCAAGAATTCATTCCGCTCCACGCGAGCGTTGTAAAAGAATACTGTTTTCGTAGCTCTTCCCGCCGGAAATACTTGCGTACTCCGTTTAAATACCCGAATACCACTACATCGTAATATTCGTCTTCATCCAATCCTTTTTTACTTAAATAACGATAAATAAGGCTATGATGTTCCGCGGCAAAAGCACTTTCCTGTTCGGTTAGATTTTGGAATTGTTGTTTCATCACAATAAGTCCTTTCTGATATTTTGATTTAACCGAGTGACCGAAAACCGGAGGGTGTCAGAATATTGAAAATCAGCTTGTTTGAAGAGATTTCCCGTATTTCTGCTTTTCCGTATTCGTTTTCTGTACCGATTTTGGTTTTCTTTTCTTTCACGATTCGTCCCTTGATAATATGCGGCGTATCGCATTCCACAAGACCGTTCATCAGTCCGCTGGCTCCTACAAGCCCGATCTGGGACAGGTTAAGCGGTAAAAGCGGTCTGCGTTCCCGATTGTCGAGCGTTTTATCCTCAAACAGCCGGTTGATGCTCTTGGAGTTTTTAAGCTGTACCGCAAGCTCCGCAACATTGAACACAGCCCCCTTAAACAGTTCCACCGATTTCGTGGCAACCGGAACCGAATAAAGCTGCTCCGGTATTTCGCTCAACAGTTGGATATTGTCGGGTGACAGCATATATTCCGACAATCTTTCCGCTTTTTGCGTTTCTTCCTGTCTTGGTCGCTTTATGCCAAGAAACACTACCTGTTTAAAACGGTCAAATTCTTTGCCGAAAAAACGGTATACCCGCAGATTTACAAAATTCTCGCATAATACGCGGCATACATCCGGTGTGGCACGATAATACGGAATAATGTAAATCAGCAATCCACCGTTTTCAAGCAGGCGGATACTGTCTGCCAAAAAGCTCTTTTCCAGCCGACGACGACCGTTTTCCGATGGAACCGACAAATACGGCGGGTTCAAAAACAGGCATTGAAAAGCTTCAAGGCTGATACGGGAATGAAAAAAGCTCCCGAAGCCGACTCTATTCAGCCGCTCCTGCGCTTCTTCACCGCGTATTTCATCCAGTTCCACACCATAAGTGATTGCATTTTCCCCACAGGTAAAAGCAGATAGTGCCAAGCCTTCCCCACAGCACGGATCAATGACATTAACCGGCTGTTCCGGAAAAGCAACCGCTTTTTTCAGAAGCTTCACATGTTCAAGCTCTGTTGGAAAATATCCCATCCGCACACGGTTCATAAGGTGTCCCAGCGCAGCAGTATTGATATTGCTTTCATCGCATGGCAATGAATTTTCATAGGCTTTCAGCGCGTTACAAAGCGATGAAAAGTTTGATACACCGAGATAATCATACTTTTTCAACACCGCATACAGTTTACGGGTTGTTTCCGTAAGTGCGGCATCTCCGTATTCATTCAACTGTTGTATCAGTGCAGGAAATTCATCCCACAGCCGTTTTACAAGCCTTTGCAGATCTGCCAGCGCGTCATACTCCCGTTTCAAACCGGTTCCCTTATATTTATCATACTGCGCGCGGATTTTCGGCAGCTGCTCCCGCAGTTTCCCGATTGTCTGCTTTGATTCCGCAATCTCTTTCAAGCAAAACCAAGTTGATTTTGTTTCATCCATTTAATTTCTCCTAACAAAAAATGCCATGTCACTGACACAGCATTTCAAGGGTTTATCCAATTATCTTTGTACGCTGGGAATTGATCCGTTTCCGAATACATCCGGGGTACATCTCGATTAGGACAGCTTCAAGAAGAGATACATACTGCGGAAAGGAGCGCTTGGAAAAGCCGGGACATTCACAATCCTCCGGAATGATCACATAAACGGCGATATACCCATCAACATCCTCCGCAATAATATCCACCTGATGATTTTGAAGTACCACAAAACGATTCTGACCGGCGCCGCAGGGTTTCCAGGAACAGTTTGATCGAAGAAGCGGTCGAAGAATACCTTT
>ENA-OROX01003044-OROX01003044.1-human-gut-metagenome-genome-assembly--contig:-NODE-3044-length-10589-cov-2.206569_pt1 | contig 10589 bp, 2 predicted proteins | sample MGYA00242133_ERZ509058 | MGnify/ENA primary metagenome ERZ509058 (study PRJEB26280, sample SAMEA2338751) | human gut metagenome | biome: human gut; feature: human-associated habitat; material: faeces...
AAACTGGCTATATGTCCATTTGCCACTATCCAATGTTTTCCCTGCGGTATTGCTGTCTTCAATCAGATCGATGTAGTTAAACCCATCCCCATTTGCATAATACTTACTTGACAGCTCAACCTCAAAACCCGTCAAATCTTCAAACGGGATTCTTACAGAAATCAAATATGGACGCATAACCTCTCCACTTGATTTCTTCCAGTACAATCTACTGCCTAAGATAAGGTTGTTTTTGAATGGTTCAAACTCTGACATCGCAAGAAAATTCGCCAGATCCAGACTGCATGTATAGGATGGATAAGACACTCTTTCCATCAGCTCCACACCGTAGTCCAGCAAATCCCACTCAACAGCTCGTTTTTCATATTCCGTTGTGCTTCGAGTGAAGTATAGATCCGCATCGCCAATCTTAAAGGAGATAGTGCTTCCCTCTTCGATTGCGCCACCGACACTGGAATCTGGTACGACATTTGATGTAACAGTGCTACCAGTTCCTGCAACAGAGACACAGCCGCTTGGGAATGTTTCTCCATTCAATGTACCAGCTGACAGTCTTGCAGTGAAAAGTAGATCGTGGTTTTCATCAAAATCAAGTGACGCTCGAATGATATCCGCATTCAATACAAATCCAGAAGTCGAACATCCGATCTTGCCTCCAACAATAGAGTAAATATCTTTTCCAGCTTCATTTGTTACCTTAGTAACTGTAGCGTCAATGATATTGAAGATTGAACCAGTTGCAGGAATGCTTTCTCCAGCGCTATCAAATGAATCGACTTCAATGGCGACAAAAGAGTCTTCAGAAATAGAATCCTCTTTCAAGTACCGATCAATGATTTTATACTCGTCTTCTGTGAAAAATGCGCTCAGTTTTGTCTTTTCATTGATAGCCTGCATCTTTTCATCAAGCTCGTCTACCTCTGCCTGAATATCTTTGAGCTTATTCTGTTTTGCAGTAATTTCACTCTTCTTAGCGGAGATATCCTGATTCACCTTGTTCAGATCGCTTTGACTTTTCATTCCTTGGGCAATTGCTTGGATTGTTGTCGCCTGGATATTCTCAAGGCTTTTCAGCTCTCCTTCAAGCGTTGTAATAGCGGCCTGTTCCGTGAGTAGTTGAGCAGTCTTCAACGCCTCTTCTACAGTAAGATTAAAATAAGACCTCTGATATGATTGAAATGTCTCTTTCCAATCGTCATACTTATTGATAATATCCTGTGAGAAGTAATCATGCGTCATAAAATAATCCAGGTTAATTAAGCTTGTTGTACCCATTGGGTTGACGCTTCTAATATCAACATTGTCCGCCCCGTACACACTCAGCTGCGTAACGATGCTCTCTGTGTCTTCCTCAACAGAGACTTCTTTAATGAGATTGTCCATTGAGAATAACACCGGCGTTGTCTCTGGCTCATTCGCAATATCACGAACATAGATCAGACGATTATATGTGTCAAAGTCAAATACACAACCATAGGATTCTTGCAAATCTGACTTAATGAAGTTATATATATTCTGGTCTCCGCTATCGTCAAATGTGCGGTATTTATCGATTAGTGTTGCATCTACTTGACCAATTTTCCACGATGGCATAAGGTCAAGTATCATTCCAATAATCGTATCATTTGGCGCAATCGGGTTCCATAGGTTATATGTGCCGGCTGTAAGCACAAGTTTCTTGAAAGTAAACTCATACTCCAAAGAATAAGCGGTGCAGCTCTTAACCTCTCGAACTCCATCGCTCTCTATTTTAGGATCTACCAGAAGGAATCTTCCGTAGTCCTTTAGATCAATGATTCTCATTCCAACCACTTTTTCGTAGTTTGGAGTTTGTTTGCCGTCCACATAACCAGGAAGCTCAAACGATAGCGTTGACACCTCGTTATAGCAAAGATCTGCTTCCACATTAAAAGCATACTTCAGAACACCAATCGGCGTATCATCCATGTTTTGCAAAATAAGTAGAGGCTGCTCTTTTACATTGACCTTTGCAAAATCAACAACCATGTCTAAAGCCTCCTTCTTTTATAAAATAAGCGGCCACCAGTTACGGTGGCCGCATTAACTTATCGGAGCATGTGACTTCCAATACTATTCTTCATGCCCTTTCGCTTTGCAGCGGTCATAAGCTTATCAATAGTGCGATCAGAATAATATTCTGCAAGCTCCCTTGCCGATTTCTCATCCGCATTCTTAACCTCGAAGTGGTTTTCAATACGGATCTCTCCCATAGAATTGTCTGTGTTCTCATTGTTGGTTACAGACTGAATCGCAGCCGCTGTGGTATCTTTTGCTGTTGCAAGACTACGCACAACGGAATCTACAACACCAGTAATCGTATCACCAATCTGACTAAACAGATTTTTATATTGCTTACTGGTAAATACAGCCTCTCCCTTTTGCAACTTGGCAAAAACCTCATTGCTCTTTAATGAGTCCTCTCCGACAATTCCTCCGTCGTGATAAATATACTGTCTATATTTTTGGAACAGCTGTTCACCGCCAACACGGTCTACATACCACACGCCGTCATCACCACGGACAGCGTTAATGCCATATGGGTCAAGCAGTCTGCCAAGCCGTAGGTTTTCATCAGCGAGGCGCTGTTTCTCTTCATCAGATGCAGATCCCCATGCTTGACCATTGGCGTACATCTCAGACATAATGGCACTGATTTCAGCATCTTCCTGCTGCTGATCCAGAATACCTTGCTGCTCATTGGCGATATCATTATTGATACCATTGAGAGCGGATACAATATCTCCATACTCTTGAGCTGCCTGCATAGCAGTCTGCCAAGCAGATGTAATTGAATCCTCCCCATCGATCATATCTCCATACTGTCTATTCCAAGCAATCAAATCTTGGTATAGCTGATCCCAGTCTGCATTGATACGGTCAATAGCGGCTCTATACACCTCTTCCTCAGTGTCAACGCTGGCCTCTACCTTGGCGATTTCGTTGTCCTTGGTTTCTTCAAACTTGTCAGCTTCCTTATCCAAAGCATCGACCTGCGCATCATACGCATAGTCTGCCTGGTAATCAGCGAGATCATTTTGAAGTTCGGCAAGTTCCTGTTCCAACTGCTGCCGCTCTGCATTAGCCTCACGACTATCATCGCGGCTCAGCTGATTGATCTTTTCCTGTACCTTTGCAATTTCGGCAACGCGCTCAGCAACTTCGCGCTCATAATCCTCTTCGTCTCTGGCTACTTCAAGAGACTCCTTCTTCAAATCAATGATTTTCTGGTAGTCATCAATCTGTTCTTCCAGAGCGTCGATTTTATCTTCGGCCTCCTGACGCACCAGCTCCATTGTCTTTTCAATGATTTCTGTAATAGCGTCTTTCTGCTCATTATAAATATCGAGTTGAGTTTCGCGCAAAAGTTCTGTGTACTCCCGTAGAGTTAGAACGCCCTGTTCGAGCAACCGATTCAGTGCGGCAATCTTCTGTCTTAGGTAATCTACTTTGGTAAAATCAAACCGATCCCAAAGATCAAAATCGTCCGCGTATTCGATGAACTCATCAAACGGTTCAAGGACATTATCAACAATAGACTCGTTGATTTCCTTGATATCGTCCTCAGCGTCCCACCATGCGTCAATACACTCCTGAATTGCCTCATCGTTCTCGTCCACACCAAGCGCTCTTAACCGCTGCGCTTCCTCATGGGCAAGCTCCTGGATTCTCAGTTGCTCTTGACGCTGCCGTTCCAGATTTGTAGCCATATCACGATAGTTTTTGCTATCGCTTAGGCCATCATACTGGTGCTGCAAAAGTTCAATGGTATTTTCGTGCGCCTCAACAGCATCTGTATAAATACCATGTAGGATATCGTCAATCTCATCCTGGTACTCCCACCACTGTTCTCCAAGCTCCTGAATGTAATCGTTATTCTCATCCAGTCCCATTGCGCGGTATTTTTCCGCATACTGGTGAACAGTGTCTTGCATCTTCCTATAGATAGCAATAATTTCTTCTGGAGTTCCATCATTTCTTTCAAGCGTAAAGATGTTGTGCTCATAATTACCCAGGATTTCGTCAAGCTCATCCTGGATTTCTTTTATGGCATCCTCCATCTCTTCAGCAAGCTCTTCGTCATCAACCTCAGCCTTAACATCTACCGTGGCAGTTGTCGTGGGAGAAGTATACGGAGTGCCCGTAGAGCCGTTCTTGTCAACCTCGACACGCAAACCGCTTGTTGTGATTCTTCCAGACGCATATGCTGGAATTGTACCAGTGATACGCTTTCCAGAACGACTTAAAATCCGTTTGGTTTCATCCGCAGTATAAACTTGGTCTCCCTGGTTCAAATAGGCAATTTCCGGCCCGTTTGTTCCAGCGAGATATGCTCCATCCTTCGATACAACAAGCTCTGGCTTTGGAGAACCGTTGGGTGAATACTCGTCTCCAAGCAAAGCATTGCCAGCCGGCGCATTAGAAGTGCCTTTTGCAAAGCCAAGCAGATTACCAATACTGTCAATAAGACCACCTTTACGCTGTACATTATAATATACAGTGGCAGTTCTACCATTTACACTATCAATAGCCGTACCAATGCTATAAACTTTTGTTGCAGCATCTTGTGCGGCTGATCCAATGTCATCAATTTCTGACTCTGCGTTGCTCGTAGTAGAGTCATTTACATCGTCAATTGCAGTTTCAACACCATTGATTGATGTTGTAACATTGGTAAATGTAATCGTATCGATATAATCAAGCGCGTCACTTACACTCTGCACTTGACCATCAGCATTTGCCAGTGAAATGCCGTCTGCTTCGCCAAGTTTGGTAATAAGCCCTTCTGCTTCTTCCTTGGTATAACCAATGTTGGCAAGAAGATCTCCAAGCCATTCATAATTAACCGTGATTGTATAATCATCACTGGTAGCAAGGCCAAGATTTTGAAGGCTTGTCGTTACAGAGTCAATATCACCAGATACACTAAATAGCTGTACGCCATCAAGCCCTTGTAGAGCAGACAAAACATCATAAATTTCTTTATCTGTTTTGCCAAGCGTCATCAGCTGCTCTGTCAAGCGGTCTACATTGATAGCCTTGCCAGCAGCAGTTTCGGCAGAGAGGCCAATTTCGTCAATAACCTCTGATACCTCAGTGAGATCGTAAAAGTCAATGTCGCCCCACATAGATAGAGCCTCGAAGCAGGCGATAACCGCCTCTTCCGTGATGCCCATCTTTTCTGCAATCTCGTCAAGATTTTCAGGGTCAACATCGAAATCAAATGCGCCAGTTGCGTCCTTGCTGATCTCAATAAGGTTTTCCCCTTCATCATTAACAAGCTGGCCGGCCTGAGCCATATCGTAAAGTCGCTGAATGAATCCAGCTCCAGCGCTGTCCGCATCCTCAAAGACGCTCTTATTACGCTGCATAGCATCGTAGATCTCATCCAGTCCGTCACTCCAGCCCCATGTATTAAGCTGCTCACTGCCAAACAGGAATTCAGCAGCAGCCCAGAAAGCATTTGAGTTTGTAGTACCAGCCTCAAATTGGGCGTTCAGCTCTTCAAATGCCTCTGCATAAGAACGGAAATCGGTATCTTTTTCCTCTACAGCCATAGCCGCATCATAGCGCGACTTTGCATCTGTTACCTGGTCAAACTTATCGACCATACCATCAAGGGCATCATTGAGCTTTAGAGCCTCAGCCGTAACAAGAGAAACGCCGTCTCCGCCCTCTGCCATATTCTGAAGAATCTTGGAGAGGAATTGAGCATTCATTCCGTCCTCTTCCAAAATACCAGCCAACACACTGCTTTCAGAAGCGAGTTCTTCAACATTCTGTGGAGTAATACCATCCACTGCTTGAGACATAGCGATAAGCTCTTCCTTGGTATCTGAGAAGTCCTCAGAGTCCCACATACCACGGATACGGCTCTGCAATGCCTCTGCATTTCTGGCCGCTACAGCCTGCTCACTATTGTACTCTTCAATTGCAGCAGTGATATCTTCCCAGGTTGTCGCACCTTCGTTGATAACTGCATTGTAGGCAATTTCAAAATCTTCGTCGGATAGAGCTTCAAGTTTGTCTTTTACATTTTCGACCTCTGCGCTCCAAGACTCCATCGCGTGGAAATGTGCAGATGTTCCAGGAGTAAGCTCTTCATATGTTTTAGGAACAAGCTTTTCAGCAATCTCACGCATTTTATCGTTGACTGCCTCAGCAGACGCTTCGCGCTCTTGTAGTTCCGCCAGGAGACCAGAATATCTATCGTCCGACCCAAGTACATTATCCGCCAGCTGCTCAGCAGTATATGTACCATCCTCATCAAATCCAGATGTATTCTGGATGTTTTGGATCATCTGCTCTCTGAATTGCTTAAACTCGTCTACTGTAGCGGGCTGGTCAAGAGCTTGTGCAGCAAGCAAAGCGTCTTGAGCAATCATTTGATTGGTATTATCAATCTGTTCGATTGCTTCTTGAAGTGCAGACTCATATTCGTTGTAAGCATCTGCAAGCACAGTAAAAACAGGATTATCAGTGCCAAACTCATCCCTTACAGCATTCATAGTATCTCTTAGATACTCATAGTTTGCCATTAGGTCTGAAAATTCTACATCTTCTAATCCCCCGTCTGTGCTATAAACGCTTGGAAGAAAGATTGTTCCGCCACCATTTGAACCAGTGTTGTCGATCCCCTCATACCCAAGAGATTCAAGATAGGCCATTGCTTCTCCAGCAGCTTCACCCGTTGCAGAATAAAAGCTGTGTGAGTTGAAATATCCATCAAGTTCCTTAACAGCTTCTTCTTTTGCAATATCAGCCGCTCTTGCTCCTTGAGAGATATTTGTACGCATTTGCTCTCTTGCCGCTTCAACAATAGAATCTCTTAGATCCTTGTAATCTCCAGAAAGATTTTGAACGGCGATTCCTTGGGTCTCAAGATAAGCAACAAGCTCATCCTGAATACTCATCAGATCTTCTTGGGAGGCAGTGCCAGCTTCCACGGCATAGCTCATCTCAATATATGATGAGGCAAGATCATATAGTTCATTTGAACTCTGGACGGCGGCAGAACCAGCCTCCAATGCAGCCTCACGAGCCTCTTTTGATTTATTGACAAGAGAAGTGATACCAGAGACAATAGCGTTAATAGCTAAGCCGATGCCAAGTCCAATTAACGCATTAAGCGCTGTATTAAGTACCTGCACACCAATAGCAGCAGCCTTGGATTTAACACCCATAAGAGTAGTTTTAAGACTGGCCTGTTCCATAGATGATGCGTATGCCTTTGAAGAAACAGCTGCATCATCAGACACCTTCACAGCACTGCGTAGGCTATCGCTACCCTTACCAATAGTGTCATTCCAGATGATTTGTCTTTGTGTTAAATCCCCTGTTGATGTTCCAAGGTTTGCAATTTTGCTATTATACTCGTCCAACAACTTGATATCATTATCAAGCTCAAGTTTTTGAGCGTTCCATGAAAAGGCAATTCCAGTGCCAGAACCTCCCCAATTCTTTTGATCTGTTGTACGGAATAAGTTCAGCTTATCAAAGAATGGAGTCACGGCAGCAAAAACAGCCGGCAAAGCACCAACCGTATCGATAAGAGAAGTTAGCCACCCAAGCAGACCAGTACCAACATCAAAAGCTCCTTTAATTAGGTCGCTGCTCAGAATGGTATTAGCAAACACCTCATACTGAGCCTGGAACTGTTGCTGCTTGGCTTGAATGCTATCCATCCACTTCTCATGCTCTGCAACAGCAGAACCCTCGGCGTTCATAGAAACATCCATAACCTTGACTGCATCGCTCATATTCGTAATAGCAGCAGCCAGGGCGTTACCCTGTCTCTTACCTGCCAATAGCTCAAGCAAAGCAGCCTGGTCGATATCGCTCATCTTTTCCCAAACTTCGCTGATTCCAAGCATGATATCATAAGTGCTCTTAAATGTTTCATCATCGAGCATGATATCAAAACCGCCGCTGCCATCAACATTTGTCAGCCCTAAGATTTTATCTCTTAGAGAAGCAGTAGTTTCAGCCATGTACTCTGTTTCAAGGCCGGCCTCTTCCAATTCGGTTTTTGCACCACGAATACGCATAGAGACGGTCTTCCACATCGTACCAACCACATCAGGGTCTTGAATAACATTGTTTGCCGCTACGATCAAAGCAATAGATTCATCAATGGTGTTATTTGCCTCTGCCATCGCTGAAGCGCTTCGCATCATAGCCTCACCAATGCCACCAGAAGAAATAGCGAATCGGTTGCCTACCTCGTTGAATTTATCAACGATGCTCATGGTATCATCTACTTCAATACCAAAAGCTTTCATAGTAGAGATGATTGAGTTTGTAGCACCATCAATACCGTCTACTTCATCACCTACTACGGCATAAATATTGGCTACCTCAGAAAGCTGAGAGGCATCCTCCATATTGTATCCAAGCCGTGCAAATGAGGCAGTTGAATCTACGAAGTCCGCATAGGTAGTTCCGATTTGAACAGCTTTTGTGGCTGCATCAGAAAGGAAGTTTTCATATGCTGTGTCTGTTTCGTCCGTAACCTTCTTCAGCTCTGTCATAGCGCTATCCAGCTGTACAACTGCGTCATATAGACCAGTCACACCGCGCATTACGCCGGCAATCACACCGCCAAGCACCATCCAGGAACCCATCTTTGCAGCATTGGCCTTTAGGTCATCCCAAAGAGAACGGCTATGTTTGCCAGCCTGAATCAGCTCTTGTTCAAATAGACGAATCTTCGCATTTAGATTAGTTAATTCCTTGCTACTACTAATCATCTTTGATTCATCAAAGAGCTGTTGCCATTTTGCAAGAAGATTAGGATCACTCACGAATGAACTATAAGTGTTCTTCAAATTCTGAATCCGCAATTGAGCAGTCTGAATATTTGAAGTCAATCTATCTGCGTCGATAATTTTCCCAGACGCAGAGTTTTGTAGCTTCATTTGCTTGAATTGCTGATTCAACAACGACAGCTGGTGGCGGTAAGCGTCAAGGTCTGTTGGGTCGAGTGCTTCATCAAGCATTTGTTTTGCTTGATTTACTGCCGCCTGAAAATCTGATCCAAACAAACCAGAATTTTGCCAGCGCTGAATATCAGTTTGAAGTGCGGCCTGTAACTCTGCTTTTTTGTCTGTAAAGGTAGCCGCATTCAAATCGGTTGCTGCATATGCAGATGTCTGAAGTTCTCTTGCGTATCTCTGCAAGTCAGCAACCATAGAATTGATCTCTCTCTTATGATCCGCAGATAGCGTAGTATTCGCCTGTCGGATTTGATCAATTCTACTCTTTACTTCTGTAAGTTTCGCCTGATATTGATTGTATTGCTCCATATCAGCAAGCAAAGGTTTAGATGTGTTTGAAAGTGTTTTGCTTGTAATATCAGCAATCTTATTATCAATACGATTCAGATAATCAAGAGTACGCTGTAAATTTGTTCCGGCGTTCTTATCTGATAGAATGGAATTGTCCTGTACAAAGCCGCTATAGTTTCTTGAACCATGGCGAATTTTTGCAAGATTAAAATTAAATCTCTCTACAACGCCGTCTGCTTTGGTTACACTGGCAGTAAAGCTTTGGATATCCCCCTGAGCATCCTTGAATACATTGACAACATCTACACTGCCAAGTTTACTAAATTGTTTTTGAACACGAGATACAATATCTCTTACACCAGTAAAATATCTCTGTCCGTCTGCATTCAACTGAGCAGCATCGAAAACTTTGATCTGTGCGCCTCGACCACTGCTCCCAGCAGCTGAAACCTGTTTTGCGATTGATTGTAGCTGGCTCTGCGTGGTTCTGATAGAAGCTTCATCAACAGCTACCTTCAGCTTTACTTCGTGCGATGCGCTCAGCGATTTAACAATACTGGATAATTGAGAGTCAAGCGATGAGGCACTACTGTCATCAATGATCGCTTTTAGCAGAATTTGCAGTTCATCCACGCACAATCACCTCGCTTAAAATAAATTAACTTATTCCTAATGAATATTATCGAACTTTAATTCCATGTTTTCTTAAACCGTTCTTCATAGCGATTACATGTTCCCCAGAAGCATCCAATCGCGCAATCGTTGTTGCTGTAAACGGTCTTGCCTTTGGCCGTTTCCAATAGTCATAACCAGGATCTCCAGATTGCCCTACTCCATGCTCAATCACATAAGGCAGGCTTTTATTAACGGTGGCACGAGCACCATTTCTTCCGTTCAAATATGGATTTGGTTCAGTCTCGTTGACAACAGACATTATCCCGTTTTTGGCCGCTCCACCTTTGATTACGATGTTATACGGATCTCCAATTCCTCCATACTCATAGCGCCTCTGATAATATCCAGATGTAGGCATACTATAAACTACATCGTCCACAGCCTTTACCTCTTCTTTTTGAACCACTGGAAATACATCTTCTGTCAACACCTGGTCAACCCGTTTTTGCAAATAGGCCATAAGCTCTTTTGTACTTTTGAATTTTGGCATATTGCACCTCACAAAAAAGGTAGGACAGCAATAATGCCATCCTACTTACATATATTTCAAATTGTCGGCATGTTCACTAATCCATCCGCGATAGTTCTTCTTTAGTTCGCATACCTCGC
>ENA-OROX01003050-OROX01003050.1-human-gut-metagenome-genome-assembly--contig:-NODE-3050-length-10564-cov-7.793796_pt1 | contig 10564 bp, 8 predicted proteins | sample MGYA00242133_ERZ509058 | MGnify/ENA primary metagenome ERZ509058 (study PRJEB26280, sample SAMEA2338751) | human gut metagenome | biome: human gut; feature: human-associated habitat; material: faeces...
CCCGCTTCCGGGTAGGCGCCGATCTCGCCGATGACCTTGCCGCTCTCCTTCAGGGTGATGGCGAAGTAGTACTCCGTCTCGCCCAGCCGCTTTTTTATTTCCTCCCTGGCCTCTTCCAGGGAGTGCAGCTTCATGCCTGCAAAGCAGTTGACTGCGGGCTCTTTCAGATACTCGTAGACATCCGCCGCGTCACCCTCCAGAAAAGGGCGCAGGATCAGCCGTTTTGTCTCGATCACCATATTTCGTTACCTCAATCCAATCAAATAGGGTGCAGCGGCGCCTGTCTCCGCAGGCCGTTGTGTTCACCAGTGCAGTTCGCATCTCCCGGAGGCACTGTGAAACTTCCACTGCAGATAGTATCGGCTGGTTTGTCCATCCAGATGAATGGACTGGGTGGGATTTTGCCTGTCGAGTTGCAGGAGCGGCTGCTTGTTCTGATCCAGCAGCAGGACTTCCGCCTGGCCTTTGGTCAGCTGGGCATCCAAGGTAAATGCGTAAATCCTGTTTTCATGAAAGCGCCCCATGTGCCGGACCCATCCGGTGCAGGCATCCAGTTTCACTTGGTCTGCGGCTTTCCCGGGCAGGAACACAAACACAATCGCTTTGATACATTTCGTGGTCGCAATCGCGCCCCAATAGTAGGGAAATCCCTTAAAACTCATGCGCCCGTCCTCCCACACATCAAGCCTTTGCCCATTTTGGGTTTTTTCAAATATACAGGGCCAGAAAAGTTAAGAAAATCCGCCAAAATCACAAGATTTTGATGGATTTTGTCTTTCGTTGCCGAAAAAGATACACACCCCAAAGCCTTGTACCCCAATGGATTTGATGTTTTAAGTGATTTATATTTCTGCTTTTTAAAGCCATTTCTGAACCCACCACACTGACAAGTTTAGCTACGAAAAGACCTGCTAACAAAAGTCAAGTAGATATTTCAAGATTTCTAATTAGGGAAAAAGGCCACATAAAACCAGACTGCTGAGCGATTCAAATCTGAAATGGCAGTCGGCCAAAGAAATGATTAGTATGAGATCAGGTCCCCGCCTGTGTCTTTAGATTTAGATAAGTAGTTATCGAGGCGTAATAGATGTGCAGTAACTTGTTGGCGGAAGCCATCATGTAGACCCGGTAAGGGTTTTCTTTGGAACACTTTTGTCCATGAATTGGTGCACAGGTTTGTCCAGAGGCGCGTTTTGCAGATAAATGCCCACCACAAGGAATAAAGTTCTGCGCAGAGCAGCCGATCCGGGCTTGGAGATGCTACGGCTATGGATGTTCATTTGACCAGACTGGTAAGGAGGGACATCAATCCCGACAAAGGGCACCAAAGTCTTCTTGGGGTGGAAACGGCGCACATCGCCAATTTCAGCCATGAGTTGTGGGCCGAACATATGGTACTGACATAAGATAGAGGCGTTGGCCTGTGTGCCGCCTGCCGGAAATTAAAAAATTTACGCCAGCGAAAAAGGGCAACGTCGATTTGCTCAGTGGCAGGCCGGAGCAGGTCAGGAGGCAAAAGGTGAAGTGAGGGCCTGCAAGCAGTGATTTGTACCAAAAACGAATATAGAAGGAGGGCTGTAAAAGAACTGTTATGGTCCCTATCACACTCCGAAATTCGACAAAAACAAATCGGAAACGGGAACTTCCTTTGGCTAGGAGGAAGAAATCCGAATGCATCCCCCACAGGGAAGATGCAGTTCGGATTATCCTCTTTTGTCTCCTGTTAGCAAAAAAGATTCAGGCTCATATATATTATTATGTCCCGTTCTCTTTTCACTTTTCTGGATATTTTAACCTATTCTTTTGCACTTTATCTATAATAGTTTTTGTAATGTCCAAATTACATGCATTGGCTAAATCAATACAGTAAATCATGACATCTGCCAGCTCTTCACTGATTTTCTCAATCTGCGTCTGAGTCAATTTGTTCTTTCCAGTACCACTCCACTGAAATATCTCCAACAATTCTGAAGCCTCAAGAGAAATACTTAGCGACAAATCTCTTGGGTTATGAAATTTTTTCCACCCGCGTAATTCGTTAAAAAAGTCTAAATAGGACGACAAATCAGAAATAAGAGTATTATTGTCGTTCTTTCCATACTGTGGGAGACGCTGACTTAAAAAAACGGCAATTTCCTCTCCAATTTCTGGAATACTTTTTCCGTTGACTTCTATGACTAAATCAGCACTGTGCTCTAATTTTAGCTGATCCCCTTCTGCCAAGCGGGAGCTATCAACGATTTCACTCCCACGATTTTGAATATTACGGGCAATCGTTTCCCCATTTGCAGAAAGATATATACAACAGACAGGCACAGGATATGTCCAAGATGAGAGTGCTCGCAGAAATCCAGTATGGCGCACACCGTCAATAATAAGAGGATTCTGTTTATCCCAATCGACAAAATCTATAAAATCATGGCAGAAATGATCCCAGCCAGAACGAATATACTCCTCCCCGAGATCTTGGAGATCGGAGCGGTTCATTTCAGTGAAACCCCTTCGCTTTAACTCAGCCTTTAAAAAATCACTCACAGAATACCTTTGACACAGGTACTGTTCCTTCAGATAGTTTGCCACTGTGGTCTTTCCGGCCCCGGCTTTACCAGCAATACAAATCACTGCTGTGGATATTCTCCGGCGTGGCTCTCGTGGCTCTTGAAATTCAAGCTGCGGATAGCAAAAGTCGATCCACGATTGTCGATTCTTGATATGTAAAGAAAATGGTGAAAAAGTACAAAGGTTTGAAATGGATATCAGCGTTGCATAATTACTATTCTTTTTCTGAGCCCAAAAATCATCTTCAATACACAGCTGTTTATTAAACTGTCGTTTGATTTCCAATAAATCATCATCATTCTCGATTTGTAGAAATCGAACTTCCGATGCCTCAAATATTCCGACGATCTCTCCGCCTGAGCGTTTTAAAATAATAACATCGCCTGTTGCAATCCGGTGCCAAGGAGAAATTTTTTTCATCGAAAACCGAGATTCAATCGTTTTTTTCCCGCTCAGGATATAAGAAAGATAAGGCTCAACCATTAGCGCCATATGAATCTTGTTAGGTGGAAAATCCTTCAGTTTTTCGACCCAGTATAGAGCGCCAGCGGACATAAGGCGCTCAGACAGGATACGAAGAATCAGTTGTTGGTCTTGCATAATTCATGCCTCCCAATTCAAGCCGTATTCCAAATATTCCAGACGAGCAATCCTTTTGATCCGCTCCACAGCTTTTTGGATGTTGATTAACTCCTCTTGTTCTGGAGCGGGAAAACCCTGATCTGCCAATGCGGACAACAGGTCTTCATTGCGATGCAATAGCGCAAAATAAAGCAAAGCGGGATTGCTGCATCGGAAAACCCTGTTCCCACTGGTCCAGACATTGATATCAACGCCTTTCCCCCGTGAACTTCTCTTGACTGACGGGTAAATATCACTGGGATATATACTGTGGAGTTTAATATCATATGTATCAATTTGTCCTTTTTCATGCCTGATCTTGATGCGGACAGGACCGATTGAAATTTCATCCCATAATATAGATTCCTCCGAAGGTAGAAAAACAGCTCTCTTTCGATTTCCCGGTTCCTTTTTTTGGACAACCAATATGTCTCCGATCCGCCAGTTTGCTGGAATACAACGTATTCCATTTGCTTTTAACACATTTTGCTCATATGGCGGCGTGTGGTAGGAGACGATACCGGAGTAATAATGCAGCTTTTTTAATCCATATTGATCATCCAGGTGTTTTAGCAGTTGTTCCCTCTCCTCCTCTGCCGTTGGTCTGGTGAAACCTGGGGGCATGACACATACAATACAAGTATCCATTTGCGCCATCAGCATAGCCCTATCAAAAAAAAGTTCATAATAACTCTTATACCAAGGCGGATCCATAACAATAAAATCTGCATATATTGCTTTTAGAGCCTTGCATGATCCGCTAATATCCACATTGATATATTTTGTGCGGTCGCTCGTAATTCCAGCAGCATGTTTTTCAGCGTTCTGATCAACTAAAACAAGTCTGGTATTTTTATGTAGTGCTTCAATGCAATATTTGAATAGTGATGGTGTTCCGATGAAAGCAACCGTAGCTTTACTATCCTGGATGCTGCTCCGCAAAGCCCTTGCCAGATTTTCTATACCATTTCTACTGAATCGCCAATCATAATCTAACAGATGCGGAACAGGAAGGCAATTCGGCATATCCTCAGCGGCCACTTGCCCATTTCTCTCAGCAGACTGGACAAGCCTGCGATATTTGGACTTATGAATCTTTTTGCATTTATAGAGCCTATGAAGCGAACTCATTAAATCAATTGGGTGAATGCCTCCATTGTTTTTCATCAACGAATTAAAATCATCGTACTTCCGAAGTGCATTCAAAACATACGCATCTATTCGCTCATAAAAAGCAGATTCTCCATAACTAGACATTCCTGTCATCTCACTTTTATTTATGAATAAAGGTTGATATCCGATATTCTTGTTTCTAGTTGTTCAGTGGAAAATCTTGAATTAAGCTGTTTTTTCCACGCAACAGCAGCTAAAGATTGTTGTTCTATCGCCCGCATATGTTTTTCCGCTGTCCTTGTCTTTGTCGGGGAGAATTGAAAGATTTTCAAAGGAACTACTCGTAAGGGTAAAAGAGGATGGATTGTTTGCAATCTGTCCATAAATTCATCTACTCTCCCTTCAATTCCACTATAATCCTCCGCAGTTATTGTAACATAACCATAGAGATCAAGTCCAAGTTCCAGATACCTGTGAAAATGCTCAAATTGCTTGTAGAACATATTCCCAGGCAAACCGCTATTGAATGAGAACGAGGCTGGATCAAATCCCTTAAAGCAGCAAACTTTGCCATAATTTCTATAATTTTTAAAGTAGCTTAGGTCCTCTTTTGATAAAAATTGAAAGGTATAATCTGTCGTCAGAGTGTCATCTGACCATAAGTATATCTTCTCCGAAAGTCCTTTCTTATCAAGTGTTTTCATTGTCTGAATGATCCATTCCGGAACAAGTTCCGGATTGCCTCCTGAAAGGTCAATTATACAGGGGTGATTTTTCTCCTTCAGAAATGTATCAATCATTTCCTCTGCAGTAAACCATTGTGAGGTCTCAGCCTGTGCGCACTTCAATATATTAGGAACAAAGCAATACCAACAGTGTAGATTACAAACCGCTAATTGGAATACCTGTGTTTCAAGCATATCGACGTATGATAGGCCAAGAGCTTTGCATGCGGGGTCTATAGGCAGTGGATCATCCATCCACCCAATGTCAACTCTCCTCCGGAAATGATGGATACGTCCATATCCTCCACAGTTTGGAGGTGCTGACAAATCCTCTGCCTGTTCGCTCCCTGCAATCATGGACAGCAAAAATTGGCCCGTATCAGGACGATATACTTTTTGCCTACACTGAAGAGGTATCTTTTCGGAAATTTCGATTTGCATTTTAATCACCTCTTAATAATATGTTTAATGTGGTTCAAGATGTAGCAACCAACTGTATTTTTCCGTATTGTTGCCAGAACTGTTGGAACTGGCACATAACAGCTCGATAATCATTTCTAAAGCCTATTATGGCCCCTTTATCCAGGCCAAAATGAAAAAATATCGTGCACGCATGAGCGTAAATCAATGACCCATTTTGCTTCCTGAGCTAAACCAGCTAAATTCCAGAAAATAGCAGATGCTCTGCGTAGCAGGGGTGCTTTGACCAGCTGGGTCTGGCCGGTATAATGGGGAAGGCGAGGTGCCTTAGTGTGACACATGACCCACGCCGCCCCTGCTCAACCGGCCAGATATAAAATGGGGTTGAGAAACTGCTGTCGTACACATATTTTAGCGTGCCTTACGCAGCATCCACAGGAACGCGTATTTATGGATATATAGTTCTTCCACTTTGAGGCTCCGGAACCCACCGTTCCACCATGATATTATCTACCTAGCGTGATTTTCCATCCATACTTTGGGTAATGTGCAGTTCTTTTAAAGACGCTTTGTACACCTCGCGGGAAAACTGCTCTAGTCGGAGTTGCGGCTTACGGGCGTTCCATGGGCCTCTACGGCTTCCCGGATAGTCTGAATCAAATAGATGTATCCAAGTCATCTGTTGTGCAATCGGACAATTGTCATCCGTACCTTTGGGGCTAACTGCAGCTGGAAATTACGGGAAATTTCGGGGCAAACACTTACGCCACTATACTTGACATGTTTTATATGCATCCCAACAGTATGAATCCTTCAAATCCATAAAGATGGCGTAATAGTAGGCAATGCTGTATGCCCTTGATGAATTAGTTCTTCACAAGCATTATCATCAAATCCCTCATCATTGAGGACTTATAGTGGAACGCCAAACGTGTATATAGTTATAGTTGGCTGATTTCTTTCTCTGTCATGGCCCCGTTCTCCTTTTTTACAAGTATAATAGAGCGAATGAGATTTGTATAGCCTCATTTCATTTCAACGGGAGGAGACCGATACCTGACTGCTTTTCTCGGATACACAGCCTTATCATGATCCATATTACACCGATGATTCTTTTCGAATTGAGCATCCAAATACACTTTCACACCAACGATTGAAACATAACTCCACTTAAAAATACAATGATATGAACAAATTATATCAAATATTTTATTTCAAGGCTAGGGTGTTTTAATCATTTAGCAAATAGTTGTTAATACCTTGGAACCTTTATGTGGTATGCTAATAGTTTATCACATGAAAGGAAATTTCTCATAGTCTACCCAGAAGAAGTAAAGACTTCTATTGTTGCGCAGCATAAAAATGGAGTACTAGTTAAACAATTAAGTACAGAGTATGGGATTTGTGCGCGGACAATTTATCGCTGGGCAAATATCTATGGTGGCAATCAAGAAGTAGAAATGTCAAATGAACCGCAGCGATACAGTGCGAAAGAGCACCATACACATGTACGGCGTATCACCAAGCTGGAAAACATCTTCTCGGTTCTAAAAACCGTAAATTGTACAGTTCATGCTCCATTAAAATAGAAACTGTATGAATTGGAGCGGCTTTATGGCCAGTACAATGTCCATGCACTTTACGAAGCATTGGAGGTCTCTCTCGGAACATTCTATAACCACACCCTCCGTAATAAACGTAGCAATGCTTGGTTTGAAAAGCAGCGTGAGGAAAATCGTGTTCTGGGTCAAGAGGTATTTGATGAATATCATTAGGTACTAGGTGCGGAAAAAATCCGGGCCATTTTGGTTCAACGTGGTCACAAAGTCAGCACAGGGTATGTGGCAAGCCTGTTGAGGGAAATAGGCCTGGCGAGTGTTCGTACTTCGACTAAATGTAATTATAGAAAAGTGGAGGAATTAGAAAAAAAGAATATCCTCCAGCAGCTCAAAGCTAACAAGCCAAATCAGATTGGGGGGCGATCACAATTCTGTGTAAACTCCGTGTGTGGTGTGAACAGAGCAACATTTATTTGTGGCGACGGCAGGTTTATCCGGCTGCCACCTTGTTAACAACATAACGCCGGTGGGGGAATGTCAAGGACGGAGCCGTTCACCTCGTCCTTGACATCCGGACCCAGAGGTGTTACTCAGGAAAAAGCCTTGAACCCCAATGAATTCAAGGCTTTAATAGGTTCATATTTTGTTTTTCTGCGCTCTTTTCAAACCATTTTCGCCCCCCACACGGACAAGTTTGGATGTGAAAAGATATGAAACAAGGGCCACGCGACAGCACAGCCCTTGCTCTTTGTTTTTATTTTAGCACACGGTCTGCTCGATCTCCCAATCGCCATATCGGAATTTGATCCGGATTGTTTCCTCATCGACTACAGTGACCCGTTCAATCATCTTGCGAACGATCTCATCGTCATAGTGAGGGAAGCCATTGAGGTGCTCCTCCAGATAAGCTGTGTACTCCGCCATGCGTGAGTCCTCGTTGATTCTGTTGGCTGCCTCCTTTTTCGCTGCATCGATCTGTGTCTGCAGGTGCTGCTTTTCTTCCAGCAGGGCTTTGAGTTGTTCCGTTATCGTCAGGTCATCCATATTGGCCAGAACCTGATCCAACAGTGTATTCTGCCGTGCGGTCAGTACTTCCAGTTCGCGCTCCAATTCCAACAGGTTGTTACCACCCCCTTCCGGGGTACATACCATTCGGAGCGTCTCTGCAAGTTCATCCTGCAGGCCATCGCTTGCTTCGACTACCCGGTTAAGCACCGTGAGAATTGCGGTATGCAGCTTGTCCTCCGCCATGGAAGGCGAGTTATGGCAGTATTTTTTCCCGAATTCCAACCGGGAGACACACCGCCAGACGATCCGTTTGACGTCATTTCTGGCCCAGGTGCACCGCTTATAAGGGGAACCACACTCCCCGCAGACCAGCCGCTCACTGAGGGCATATTTGGCGGAATACTTGCCCTGTTCTGTTTTTCCGCTTTTCTGCAGGATTTTCCGCTTGCTGGTCCGCCTTGCCATCTCCTCTTGCACCCGCTGGTAGATGTCCCTCGGAATGATAGCAGGATGGTTGTCTTTTATATAATACTGTGGCAGCTCACCGGTATTCTTTTTGACCGTCTTGCTGATGCAGTCTGTTGTGAATGTCTTTTGCAGTAGGGCGTCTCCCGCATACTTTTCATTGGTGAGGATGTTATGTACAATCTGATGGGACCATGCCTTGACACCCTTTGCGGTGGCAATCCCAGCCTGGGTAAGTTCTCTCTGGATCTGGCCCTCGCTGCATCCCTCTAGGTACCGCCGGTAGATCCGCCGTACAACCTCGGCCTCCTCCGGCACGATTTCCGGCTTGCCGTCCGCTCCTCGCTGGTAGCCCAGCATGGACTTGTAGTGGAAGTTAACTTTTCCTTCTTTCATGGCCATGCGGATGCCCAGCTGGATATTGGCGCTGAGTGATTCACTCTCGGCCTGGGCAAATCCGCTGAACAGGGTGATGAGGAACTCGCTGGATTCTGTAAGGGTGTTGATGTTCTCTTTTTCAAAGATGACCCCGATCCCTCTGGATTTCAGCATCCGTACCGTCTCCAGGCAGTCCACTGTATTTCGGGCGAAGCGGGAGAGAGATTTTGTCAGGATGAGGTCGATCCCGCCCCGCTTGCAGGCGGTGATCATCCGGTTGAACTCTTTTCGCTTTTTCATGCTGGTTCCGGTAATTCCCTCGTCCGCAAAGATCCCGGCCAGCTCCCAATCCGGGGACTCCTCAATTTTTTGGGTGTAGTAGGCTTTCTGGGCGGTGTAGCTGTTGATCTGCTCCTCACTGTCGGTGCTGACCCGGCAGTAAGCCGCCACCCGCTGCCTGCCGTGGAGCCTCGTCTTGTTGCTTGCTACATTGGACCGTGATGCCGGAATACGGTGGACGGTACGTTCCAGTAATGTCTGTTCCATTTTGCTGTCCTTTCTGTTCCTAATCAGAAGTGTACGGTGATTGCGTTATCTGTTCCGATTATGATATGGGAGACCGTTCGTTCAAAGCGGTCCCAATCGATCTGGTCGGTCTGCATCTGACTCTCATCCGCAACTATACCATCATCACAGCAGGCATATCGGGCGGATGCCCCTTGCAGGATGCAGGAGAGAGCCTCCCTACCGTCTCCTGGCTGTTCCAACGCCCGGCTAATGGCGTTGGCTAGACGAACGGCCTCCGCAGAGGGCGCGTATGGCTTACATACGGATTTTTCATGTGCCGCAAGCTGCCGTGCCGTCTGCGCAAGCAGTTCCTCCTTCCCGACAACAAATGCGTTTCTGCAGGCAGAACATTTCAGATGGACGTTTCCGGTATGCCCGATTGGCCCTCCGGTTCGGAGCAGGCGAGTCTGACAGCATCCGCTTCGCAGCTTTGCCCATAAGCCATCCGATTCCGTCCGGCGCGGAAGCTTCCCACTAGCCTTTTCCGCGATCTTATTCTGCACTTGCTGGAAGGTATCTTGGTCAATGATGGATGGGTACCCATTTTCCCCGGCATAACGAGGATTTTCCAGCATTCGCTTGATTTTGTGCTTGTTCCACAGTGGCGATTCCTGAGAGAAAGGGATGTTGTCCGCATTCATTCGGTCTGCCAGTGCCTGATAGGATAACCCCGCCAGATAGGTGGTAAATACATTTTGAACAGTGAGGCGTTCCTCCTCCTGGATGACCAGATCGCCATGTATGATCTGGTAGCCATACAATATTTTCCGATTTGCCATCGCCTACGCCTCCAGTGTTTCTTGGAATTCAAACCCGCCATATAGTTGAAAGCGGATGGTGCCCTGAGTATCTATAACGATTCGTTCCACCAGCTTGGTAAACAGGGCTTCGTCAAAGCTGGACAGAGTCTCTGGACCATTTCGGATAGTATCGATCGTTAGGCGAAGTGCATCCACCTGTTCATCAATATCCTCATTGCAAAGCAGCTTTCGCCTCTCCCGTCGTAGTTCTGTCAGCTTGGCGTTGAGTTCCGCCTGCTTTGCGGATAAGGCAGCCTTGTCCAGGAGACCTGCCGTGTGCAGCTTTGTGAGGTGATAACTCTGCTCGGATGCCGTGGCGATGGCTGTGTTGACCGCCAGCATGGCCGGG
>ENA-OROX01003061-OROX01003061.1-human-gut-metagenome-genome-assembly--contig:-NODE-3061-length-10542-cov-2.426623_pt1 | contig 10542 bp, 7 predicted proteins | sample MGYA00242133_ERZ509058 | MGnify/ENA primary metagenome ERZ509058 (study PRJEB26280, sample SAMEA2338751) | human gut metagenome | biome: human gut; feature: human-associated habitat; material: faeces...
AAAAGTAGTGATTCTGGGCTCCGGCGATATCGGGCTGATTATGGCGCGCCGTATGGCGCTGGAAGGCGCCGAGGTGAAAATGGTCTGTGAGCTGCTGCCGTTTTCCGGCGGCTTAAACCGCAACATTGTGCAATGTCTGCACGATTTTAATATTCCGCTTAAGCTGAGTCATACCGTTTCCCAAATACACGGCAACAGTCGTTTGACCGGCGTTACTGTTTCTGAGGTTGACGAAAAAGGAAAGGTAATTCCCGAAAAAAGCGAATTTGTTGAATGTGATACACTTTTGCTTTCCTGCGGACTGATTCCCGAAAACGAATTAACCTGTGGGATCGGATTGGAATTGGATAAGGTAACCGGAGGCGCTGTGGTAAACGATCGGCGGGAAACCGAAATTCCCGGAATTTTTGCCTGCGGAAATGTCCTTCATGTGCACGATTTGGTGGACTATGTTTCGGAAGAAGCAGAACTGGCGGGAAAATCCGCCGCAGAATATCTTAAAAGCATCGAAACCTCAAAAAAGGACTTTGCGCTGATTGCCGGAAACGGTGTTCGTTATACCGTTCCTCAGCGAATTGAACAGGGCTTGTCTTCGCCCGTTAAAATTTATTTTCGGGTCGGCGCAATCTTTGAAAACGCGTCCATCACCGTTCGGAACGGAAGCACTGTTTTACTGGAAAAGAAGCGGCGAAAGATGGCGCCGGGTGAAATGGAAACGCTGGAGCTTTCTCCGGCAATTATGGAAAAAATGTCCGAAGGCGCCGTTGTAGAAATTACTCCCGCGGCGATTACGCGATAAAAGCAGAAAGGAAAAAGACCGATGAAGCAAGCTGAAAACAAAGAACTGATCTGTATCACCTGCCCGATGGGCTGTTCACTGCGTGTTACCCTTAACAACGGTGAGTTTTGTGAAGTCAGCGGCAACCGTTGCAAGCGAGGGGCGGAATATGCCTATGCCGAAATCACCCATCCGGTGCGGGTGCTGACCACTACCGTTGCCATAAAGGAGCATCCGGAACGGGTTTTACCGGTAAAATCCGATCGCCCTATTCCGAAAGAAAAGCTGTTTGAAGCAATGCGGTTTATCAATGCCGCAAGCGTTTCTTTGCCGATCGCAATCGGCGATATTATTCTTCCGGATTTATTTGGTGCAAATATTGTCGCTACCCGTTCGATGAAATAAGGCATATCCGTCTTTGTCCCGGCATATGCTCCTAAAAAACAAAACAAGGAGAATTTGTCAGCTTATGGAAAATTTCATTGTAACATTAGAGGGGCTAAATGCCGTTTCTGTTTCCGTTCGGCTCATTCTAAGCATTTTATTTGCCGGTATTATCGGACTGGAACGGCAGGGGCGGCATCATCCTGCCGGCTTAAGAACCCATATTTTGGTTTGTCTGGGCAGTACTATGACCACCATGCTGGGACAATACCTCTTTCTGGAGTTCGGAGCAGATCCTTCCCGAATCGGGGCGCAGGTGGTAAGCGGCATCGGATTTTTAGGTGTCGGCACCATTATTTTAAACGGCGGTCATGTTCGCGGAATCACGACGGCTGCCGGATTATGGGCAAGCGCCTGTATGGGACTTGCTTTGGGAATCGGGTTTTACGAAGGCGCTGTTTTCGGATTTATGGCAATCTTTTTTGCGCTTATCGTCATCCGAAAAATGAATGTGCGATATTACAAAAAGCATCCCCTCCAAAAATATATGACGGTATCGGTCAGGCAGATGAACGATTTGGTTTATGTTACCAAACTGCTGCATACCTGGGGCGTAACCGTCAGCAATGTCCATATTTCCGGCACGGAAAACAGCGAGGACGGTTTCAGCGGCGGAGTTACCGCCACGCTGGATTTAACGATGAAGAACTATGTTGACGGCAGCAGCGTTTTGGTCGATCTGTTAAAGGAAGCCTGCGTGCTGTATGCCGATTACACCGAAAAAGAAGAACCGACCGAGCGCGATGCGGACATTTAAGCTAATGCTCAGCAAATATAAAATGATATTTATTTGGTATGAGGTGAAAATACATGAAACAGGAAAACAACATACAGCCAATTAGAGTGGGAGTTATCGGGTTGGGACAGCGTGGCCCGGGGCTGTTGGAAGGCGTTATTTTGAAGATGGAGCAGGTGATAGTAACCGCGATTTGCGATTTGTATCCGGATCGAATGGAAGCTGCTGCAAAAATGATTCAGGATAAAAACGGATATATACCGGCTTGCGTGGCGGATTATCACGATGTTTTAAATCGTGAGGATGTTGATGCGGTTGTGATTGTGTCCTCATGGCAAGAGCATGTGAGAATGGCTTGCGATGCCATGCGCGCGCATAAAGCGGTAGCGTGCGAGGTGGGTGGCGCTTGCTCGATAGAGGAATGCTGGGATTTGGTACACACCCATGAAGAAACCCAAACACCGATTATGATGCTGGAAAACTGTTGTTATGGCAGAAACGAGCTGATGCTTTTGAATATGGTACAATTGGGCGTGTTGGGGGAAATAATTCATTGTCGGGGCGGATATTGTCATGATTTAAGAGATGAGATTTCCTTTGGACGGGAAAATCGGCATTATCGCTTGGAACATTACTGCAAACGCAACTGTGAGAATTATCCGACTCATGAAATCGGACCGATCGCGAAAATTTTGAATATCGGCCATGGAAACCGAATGTTGACATTGCATTCGGTTGCTTCCAAAAGCTGTGGACTTAACACTTATTTGCAGCGGGAAAAGGGAGAAGAATATGATTTGACGAAAAGAGCTTTTGCACAGGGGGATGTTGTTACCACTGTGATAAAATGCGCTAACGGTGAAACCATACAGATCACGCTGGAAACAACCCTGCCGCGTCCCTATTCCAGACAGCTTGAGGTGCACGGTACAAAGGGACTGTATATGGAGGATAACCAGTCGCTTTTTTTAGACGGTATACATAATGAATTTGATTTCACATGGACAGATCAGTGGAATAATATTGAGCAACTGCGTGATGAATATGAGCATCCGATTTGGAAACAGTATATAAAAGATGGGGTACAGGGCGGCCATGATGGAATGGATTGGCTGGCGCTGCGCGATTTTTTTGATTGTATTCGTACCGGAAGGCCAATGCCGATTGACGTTTATGATATGGCGGCATGGATGAGCATTACACCGCTGTCGGAAGAATCAATTGCGACCGGTCAGACCGTCAGTATGCCTGATTTTACCGGCGGAAGATGGATGAAAGAACAAAAAACGATGTATCCTATCGAGTGAAAGTCAGCAAAGGCAGGTGAACAATATTTCATCTGCCTTTGTGCGTTGATATTTCACAGTCGTTTTTATCGGTTTACCCGTTCTCACTGGATATTATTTTACCAATTCAATTTCCGGAGGCAAAGAAAAGTCTGTTTTGATAGAACCGTCAGTTTGTTTGACGTGAGAAACTGTAATAATCCCAAACGGAGTCGGATAGGTTCCCTTTGCCCATTGAAGTTCGCCTAAATTCGGAGAAATCCGTATTTTTTTACATCCTGCACTCATAATTTGTATTCCCAAAACCCGTTCTGCCAAAAACGCCGTAGGCGCAGAGGACCAACCGTGGCATAAACTATGACGATATCCTTTATAGCAGAATGCTCCGTTATCTCCGTGAATGTCATATTCTCCATTTGCCGGAATATGATCCAAAGAGAAGCCCTCCTTGATCCATTCCGGCTGAAAATCTTCCCAAAAGGTTGTTGCACCCGCGTCCAGCATTCCGCCGTAATATTCTTTTAGGATATTTAGCGCGGCATCGGTTCTGTCTGCCTCGGCCAGCGCTGATAGAATATAATAGCTTAGAAAAGTGGACATTCCGACCGAGTTATTTGTCAGCAAGACTTCTTTTGCGGCTTTTTGAGCATCCAACTGTCCGCTGAGCACCATCATAGCGGCAGGTGCTTTTGAATAATATTCACTGGGAACAAAGTTTGCAAGCGCCTTTTCTTTTTCTCTGCAAAGATTGGAAAGTACAGTTTCTCCTAATATATCGCAGAGCATAGAACCTTTGTGAAGGGCTGCTCCGAATAAAGCGCGCACACCGGAAATTGCTTCTTTTGTGCCCAGAGTCGGCCAGTCCAAAAAGTAGCCATTTTCAATATCGCCGAGCGTATCAGTGCCGTCCTCGTTTACATACTGGCAAAGCAAGCGCAGTAAGCCAAGAATATATTGTCGGGCTTTTGTGATAAAAGCGTTGTTCCCGGTGTAAAAGTACCAGTCATATGCAATAATGATCCACCACATAGCATAAGTAACCATTCCGTTTGGATATCCGGGAAGCGGATATTGTTTCATACTGTGATTTAATCCTTGCTCAATACAACGATCTGCTCCGAAAACCGTACGGATTGTCAGCATTTCCGGATGCATATCGCCGATCCACACCAAACGATCCCGTTTGATTCCGTCCCACAGCATATTCTGCATATTCAAGTGGCAGGTATAGGCGCAAACATTATAAATTTCATTTAATCGGGCATCGTTAGATAAAAAACTGCCTTTATATTCGATATCACGGTAAGTAAAAGCGCCTAAAACGGACTTGATACGCACTTTTGTGTTCTTCTCCAGTAGTTTCAACTGCACAAAACGAAAACCCGTTTGACCGAATTCCATATCGCTCAGCATTGTTAACCGTACCGTCATATCGCGGACACTGTGATCGTTAGTGGCATTTTTAAATCCGACGGAACTTATTGCTTCTCCGGCAGACTCGCCGAAGGTTATTTGAAACAACGGTGTCGGGCTGCCTGAACAAAATTCTGTTAAAATGCGGATTCCTCCCGAAAATTCCGTTCCGAAATCCAATAATATTGCAGCATTTTCTGATTGGTCTTCGTTTTTAAATTCAATACAATCTGTTTCTGAAATTGCAATTTGAAGATCTTGCTTCATTAAAATTGCCGCTTCGTTTGTAACCATCCCTTGTTTTCGCAATATTTTTTTCGGCAGGATGTATTTAGTTATCCTATCATCTGAACTGACAAAATCCAATTTTTCAATCACAATGATTTATTCTCCTTTGCTTCTGTATTTTGCATTTGATATATTCTTGGAGATACACCGTACTTTCGCTTAAACATTCTGGAAAAGTTAAAAACATCCGGATATCCGCAGCATTTGGCCGCTTCAAACGGAGTATAGTGATATGCAGTCATAAAATGCGCCGCCTTGCTTAGACGATAGTCTACTAAATAATTCTGCGGAGTTTTTCCTATATGCTTTTTGAAAATTGTACTGAAATAACAGCGGTTCAAATTTACATGTTCCGAAATCATTTGGACGGAAATCTCTTTTGCATAGTTGGTTTCGATAAAATTCTTTGCAATCAGCGCATAACGCCTTGTTAGATTATCGTCTTTTAATAATGTTTCGTTTTTTAAACAAGAAATCAGTTCGTATATTTTTCCGCATACAAAATATTCTGTTCCGTCTATAAGATGATCTGCTTCCAATAAATCAGCAAATATACTTCCACATCCACTGGAAGAAATCACATTTTGCCCAAAAATATCATCTAAGTTAATTGTAGCGGAAAAGCCTACCCAAATATAGTGCCATGGATTTTTACTATCTGCAGTATAAACACTTCGTTGCCCCGGACGGAGTAAAAACAAGTCGCCGGCAGACAACGAATATGACATTCCCTCCGTTTTAAAAACGCCTTGTCCTGATACAATATAGTGAATCAGATAATATTCTCGGACAGCCGGTCCAAAACAATGCCCAGAGGAGCATTGCTCTTCTCCTGCCAGCAATGGGTTGATACCGGGAAAATTACGGTTTGCAAGCATTATATCACGGAGCATATCAATTCGCCTTCCTTTATATCTAACATTATAACAAGTAACGGTAACATAATTCAATGGTAAAACAATGGAATTTGCGTTATTCTAATAGTGGAAAATATCCAAAAACTAAAAGGTGGGATTATATTGAAAATTACATTTATGGGAGCCGGCAGCACAGTATTTGCCAAAAATGTATTGGGTGATTGTATGTGCACACCGGCATTAAACGAATCGGAAATTGCATTGTATGACATTGATGCGGAACGGTTGCAGGAAAGCAAAATGATGCTTTCAAATATCAATCAAAATGTCAATAACAGTCGAGCAAAAATCACTTCATATTTTGGCGTTGAAAATCGTAAAAAAGCCTTGAAAAATGCTGATTTTGTGGTAAATGCGATTCAAGTAGGCGGATATGATCCCTGCACTATTACTGATTTCGAGATTCCGAAAAAATACGGCTTACGCCAGACAATCGGGGACACTCTTGGAATTGGCGGAATTATGCGTACATTAAGAACCATTCCTGTGTTAGAAGACTTTGCCCGTGATATGCAGGAAGTTTGCCCCGATGCATGGTTCTTAAATTATACTAACCCGATGGCAATGCTGTCCGGGTATATGCAGCGCTATACCGGAATTAAAACAATCGGTCTTTGCCACAGCGTTCAAGGCTGCTCTGAAAGCCTGTTAAGAGGTCTTGGGATGGAAGATAAATTAGAAGGGCGCAAGGAACTGATTGCCGGTATTAACCATATGGCGTGGTTACTGGAAATTAAAGATAAAAACGGCATAGACTTATATCCTGAAATAAAAAGGCGTTCTAAAGAAAAAAACGCAACTGTAAAACACGGCGATATGGTGCGGTATGATTATATTGATAAGCTTGGCTATTATTGTACTGAATCCAGTGAGCATAATGCGGAATACAATATGTTTTATATAAAATCTAAATATCCCGAATTGGTGGAACGCTTTAATATTCCGTTGGATGAATACCCCAGAAGATGTATTGAACAAATTGAGGGTTGGAAAAAGCAGAAGGATGATTTGGTGCACGATCACGCATTAACGCATGAAAGAACACATGAATATGCCTCTTACATTATGGAATCTATAGTAACGGGAAATCCGTATAAAATCGGAGGAAATGTGATTAACAAAGGCGGTTTGATTTCAAATCTGCCACAGGAAGCTTGTGTGGAGATTCCTTGTTTAATTGATGGTCAAGGTATTCATCCCTGCCGTGTCGGACATTTGCCTGTCCAATTAGCGGCGATGAATATGACAAATATCAATGTACAGTTATTGACAATCGAAGCAGCAGTTACTCGCAAAAAAGAGCATATTTACCAGGCAGCTATGCTGGATCCGCATACCGCCAGTGAGTTGTCGATTGATGATATCATTAAGATGGTAGACGATTTACTTGATGCACATAGGGATTGGCTTCCAAAATATCAGTAAAAGTCTGATTGGGATGAAGAACAATATTACCGCAATGATTATTTAATGATTTTCGTATATACTGCCTCAGTGTAAAATAAAAGTAGGGAAAAAAGAACAAGAGACAGTCCAAAAGTGTTTTAATAGAGTTGAAGAACCAAAAAACACGAAAAAAGGAGACTGTCTCTTATGGAAACCATTATAGCACAAATAGCGGAAGAATTCATCAAAAAAATAATAAAAGCATTCACGGAACGAAAAAACAGCTTTGCAGAGCTTGAAAAAATTGCATTTACAGAATCCAAAAATTGTTCGGCAAAGCTGCTGGGTGCATATGCAGCAGCAATTGATGAGGAAATACGGAAAGACCGACAGGGACGGCGTGAAATGGGATGTACAGTACAGCGCCGTGGGGATGAAAGACAAATACAAACGCTGGTAGGAGAAGTAACATACCACCGGACATATTACAAAAAAGCGTCGGGCGGATATGAATATTTGACTGATACCACTCTTGGAGTCGGTAATCGGAAGCGGCTCAGCGACGGTCTGACATTAGCGCTGGTAACGGCAGCAAAGGAGATGTCCTATGCAAACAGCAGTCAGTATATCAGCAACGGAGAAGTGAGTCGCCAAACCGTGATGAACAAGGTAAGAGACAGTTATGCGGAAGAAGCTTTTGTGGAAGCAAAGAAACAGGTAAAAAATCTTCACATAGACGCTGATGAAGCGCATGTAACAATGTATCAGGGAAGAAAGAGTATCGTGCCGTTAATCAGCGTATATGAAGGAGTAGAGCACAACGGGAAACGCCGCAGCTGCAAGAATGTCTTCCACATCAGCGAATACGGAAAAGGAACAGGGGAATTGTGGGAACAGGTACTCAGTGAAATTGAAAAGCGGTATGATCTGACAGACACAAAAATCTATCTGCACGGAGACGGAGGAGGATGGATACAAAAAGGGATGGAATGGCTGCCAAATGCAAAATTCGTACTCGACAAATACCATAAAAACAAAGCAATCAAGCAAATGACAGCAGGATTAGAAAAAAGAGTAAACAAGCTGTATGACAGAGAAATTCGGGAAGCGTTGGAGAACAAAGACATTCGCTATTTTGAGGAATTGAGCGAAAGCTTGTGTCATCAGCTGCCGGAAAGAAGGGAAAAGATCGTCTCTGCCGGAAAATACTTAAAACAATTTGCAGACGGAATAGCAATCTGCAAAACAGATTTAGAAAGCAACAACGGAGGCAGTACAGAACCGCATGTGAGCCATGTGTTAGCGGCGCGACTGTCGACCAGACCGATGGCGTGGAGCAAGAGGACACTGACACAATTAGCGCCGATTTTAGCCGGCGGAAGAATCGCATTGAGGAATGAAGCAACAGAGAAAGAAACACCGAGGCCTCTGCTGAAAGCGGCTGCGAGAGCGAGCAAGGCTTTCAGCAGAGGGAAAGCAGGATTGCCTGTTCCGGAGGCAATCGGACGTTTATCGCTCAGCGGCAAAATCTGCGGTACACAGAAAATTCTTCATATCTTTGCGTAACCATTAACCTTCACACTTTTGGGGTGCTCTAATTTTTTTACCTACAATAACTTGACACGGACTATATACTGCCTCGTTCTTGACATCTATCACAATATGTAGTATAATAACCTTGTTCTTAGGTTTGAGTAATTGTTCCCGTTTCGGGACATTTGTTTGAGATATGAGGGCGGATTTGTCATATATAGATAAATCTGACCTTTTTTCGTTATTGCAGTAAATAAATCCAAACGGACATAAAAGACCGTGCCATTTTCCCTGTTGGGATCGGCGCGTTCTTTTTGTATATATAGATCAATAAACCATGAAAGGACTGATGGGCTAAGTGTCAACCCCACCTTTGATTCGTGTATCCTGTATCAGCGGGAAAGAAAAGATTGGTCTTGCAAACTATTCCGATATGGTGATATACGATAAGGAAAAATCTCTGGTAGCAATCAGGATCGGCGGATATCCGGAAACGGTACAGGCAATGAGCGATGCAATTCTCGGCGGCTGTGAGCTGGAACTGGTTGGAGCAAGAGAAACCATCCATGTGAATTCAAAAGGAAAACGCGATTATGAGCGAAAAATCACACACGATGGCGTGTATGCGGAGGCGATGCACTTTTTGCATGATGATCCTCTGCAATCACTTACTGTCGGGGAAGAAAATGAAAAGAGCGAAAAGGAAACTGTCAAGCTGAAACGCAACCTGTATTTTTTCTGTAAGGACGAAGCTGAACTTTTTTCAGAGCTTGACCGAAAGCTGTCAGTGCCGCTGATACCGGAATTCAGGGACTATTTCATATCTGAACTGCAAAATCGCAATCTTTTGAATCCTTTGCGGGTTTGCTGTATTGGCAGAAGCTTTAAAGGCTGGCATATGTCTGTGTCTGAGGATGAAAAGGAAATTGCGGCTGTTTTGGAGGACGGCTTGAAAAACGGCTGTATTTCCATTCCGGGAGCAGATTCACAATCGGAAGATGTTTTTTCGGATATCTATACTTTTACGCAATATCTGCATCGCTTCGGCACAAAAATTGCGGATCGAATCAAGAAATGTTTTCCGCCGATGTATGATCCTGCCAAAGAACCCATATCGGATAAACTGCAGGAAGTGAATCGGTATGTGATGCAAAATGTCGGATATTCGCTTTTTGACGCCCAGTTAGGCGCGGCTGAAGCACTGCGTCGTCAGCTGGAACAAAGTAAGCTTTCGTTGTTGGTAGCTGAATGCGGCACCGGAAAGACGAAAATCGGCAGTGCGGCGCTGTATGCGTATCAACACAGTAATCCAAAACGCAAAACCAATCAAAAAGCGTTTAATGTTGCAATTTGTCCTTCCCATATTACTGAAAAATGGGTGCGGGAATTGCATGAAACCATTCCCGGGTGCTATGCCAAACATACAGAATGTATCACCGATATAGACAGACTGTATGACTTTTATCAGAAAAACAACAAAACCGTTTTTTGCATTCTTTCTAAGGAAACAGCCCGCAACGGATATATGTCCGCGCCGTCTGTATCCTGGAGCCGCGTTAAAAAAGGGTTTTTGTGCCCGAAATGCGGACAAGTTCAGGAAATGACCGTATTTGACGGAGATTATTCCTATACAGTTAATGCTGACGCTGCCTTTTTTCGGAATGAAAACAGTAAAAATCACAAGTGCCCATATTGCAAAGAACCCTTGTGGGGAATGCTAAACCCGAATGACCTTAATCCGGAGAATAACGAATGGGTACG
>ENA-OROX01003071-OROX01003071.1-human-gut-metagenome-genome-assembly--contig:-NODE-3071-length-10499-cov-4.283416_pt1 | contig 10499 bp, 7 predicted proteins | sample MGYA00242133_ERZ509058 | MGnify/ENA primary metagenome ERZ509058 (study PRJEB26280, sample SAMEA2338751) | human gut metagenome | biome: human gut; feature: human-associated habitat; material: faeces...
ATATTTTTTCCGGGGAAGGCTGTAAGGAGTTGAAGAGCATGACCTGGCAGCAGATGCAGGAGGTCGTGGCGAACTGCGAGGACTTCTGCAAGGTATACAACAGGGTTCCGTATTTCTATATCACCGGCGGCGATCCTATCCTTCATCCCGATTTCTGGAAACTGATGGTTCTGCTGAAAAGCAAGGACATTCCGTTTACCCTGATGGGTAATCCGTTCCATCTGGATGATCAGATCTGCCGGATGCTGAAAGTGTGCGGCTGTGAGAAATACCAGATGTCTCTGGACGGTATGCGTGAAACCCATGACTGGTTCCGCAAGCCCGGCAGCTTCGACCTGACACTGGAAAAGGTCGGCTGTCTCAATCGGGCAGGAATCAAAAGTATTATTATGAGTACGGTGTCGAAGACAAATAGGAATGAGATACCGGATATTATTGATGAAGTAGTGAAAGCGAAAGTTAAGGTGTTTGCATTTTCGCGGTATGTGCCCACCGGCGGTGAGGTGGATACCAGTATGACGCCGCAGGAATATCGCAGACTTTTAGAGATCTGTGATGCGAAGTTCAAAGCATATGAGGCAGCGGGATGCGAGACCTATTTTAATAGAAAAGACCACCTGTGGACGTTGTACGAATACGAGACAGGCCAGTTTAAGCTGCCGGAGAATGCATGCGACGGCATGATCTACGGAGGTTGTAACTGCGGCAACTGCCATATTACCATTTCTTCCAACGGGGATATCATGGCGTGCCGCAGAGTCACCGACAGCAGGGTGGCGAATATCTGGGAAGACCGGCTGGCAGACATCTGGGTCTGCCAGATGGAAAAATACAGAGATTATGATAAATTCAAGAAATGCAGCAAATGTGAACTGAAAGCATGGTGCAGGGGATGTCCCGCCGTGGCAAACGGTACTACCGGAGACTTCTACGGTGCGGATCCCCAGTGCTGGAAGACGAGAAACGAGATCACGGGAGAGGAGTTGTAAGATGGACTTAGCAACATGTTTGAAAAAAATGGAACTGGTGGGAGTGTTGGCGTTTGCCACAGTGGACAGTGACGGTGCACCACAGATCCGTAATATCAGCGCGATTCATTATGAATCCGATGCCATTTATTTTTTCACAGCAAGGGGCAAGAACTTTTGTAGGGAACTGTTAGAAGATGGCAGAGTACAGATCCTTTGTTATACAAAATATAAAGAGATGATCCGTATGTCCGCCAAGGCGTATGCTGTACCGGAGGAGGAACAGGCGAAATGGCGGGATATTATTTTCGAGGAACAGCCGTATTTGGCCAATGTCTATCCCGGTGATACAAGAAGTATCGGCATCATTTTCTGCATCGACCGGGCGGAGGTGGAATATTTTAATCTCGGTGTGAACCCTATTTTCCGGGACACTTATACACTGGGTGGTGGTACAATAACAAAAAAGGGTTATAACATTACCGAAAAATGCATTGGCTGTGGAAAATGTCGTACAAAATGTCCCCAACGGTGTATCGAGGAAGGAAAACCGTACCGGATACTGCAAAACCATTGCCTGCATTGCGGCAACTGTTATGAAAACTGTCCGGTGAAAGCGATCGTAAGAGAATGAACCAGAGTGAGAGAAGAAACTATTTAATACAAAAGCTGTTGGAAGAGCAGCCACAGTATGCCAAAATGCAGATTCCGGGGAGATGTGAGGAGCAGAAGACGCTTCTGCGGGCACTTATGAATGTCCGGATGCCGGGTGAACTTTCGGAGGAATTTCTGCAGATCCAGGATGCCTATCTTGCAGAGGAAAATGCCGGAAGAGGTATTGTAACATTGGCAGAGATCCAGGAGTTATCCACAGATCTCTATCTCTGGAAGGGAGATATCACCAGACTGCAGGTGGGAGCCATCGTAAATGCTGCCAACAGCGGTATGACCGGATGTTATCAGCCTTGCCATAACTGCATTGATAATTGTATTCATACTTATGCGGGGATCGAACTGCGGAATTATTGCAATGATATTATGCAACGTCAGGGATATGCGGAGCCCACGGGACAGGCGAAGATCACACCGGCATTTAACCTGCCCTGCGATTATGTGATACATACCGTGGGACCTATCGTACAGGGAAGGCTGACAGAGGAACAGGAACGTCTGCTTTGTTCCTGTTATGAAGCCTGCCTGCGTATTGCAGAGGAAAATAACGTGGAAAGTATCGCGTTCTGCTGTATTTCCACGGGAGTATTTATGTTCCCCAATGAAATAGCGGCGGAACTGGCAGTACAAACGGTGAAAAATTATAAGAATAAGACAAATTCTAAGATCAGGGTGATATTTAATGTTTTCAAAGAAGAGGACGAACGAATCTACAGACAGCTACTTAACTAAATTAACAGCGATAAAAGAAAAAATAGGGCAGGCGGATGCGGTTGTAATCGGCGCCGGAGCGGGGCTGTCTACGGCAGCAGGATTTACCTACAGCGGGGAACGGTTTGACCGGTATTTTTCTGATTTTGCCGCAAACTATCATTTTTCCGACATGTATTCCGGAGGCTTTTATCATTATGATACGCTGGAAGAATATTGGGCCTACTGGAGCCGGTACATCTACGTGAACCGCTATATGGATGCGCCCACGGATCTCTACGACCGGCTGCTTGCATTGGTGAAGGATAAGGATTATTTCGTGCTGACCACCAATGTGGATCACTGCTTCCAGAAAGCAGGCAAGACGGATTCCCTGCGCAAGGCGCTCTGCTCCAAGAAGTTTTTGTTCCGTCTCAGACGGAGCTGCAAAACTTCCTTCCGCATACACCATACATTTTCCACAGGCATGCCGTCCGCCGCAGGGCATCTCCACACCATGTGATTTTTTCAGCAAACTGCTGACTGTTGTTCCCAGCTCTGTGAAAAGAGCTTCTCCATTGATCCAAAAACGGATTTTTTCTCTGTTGTCTGTCATTTTTATTCTATCCTGTCAAACAGGCTCCGAACCGTCTGTTTTCTGCCTGCCAGCCAACAGTCCGGTCTCCTATTTGTCCTTTGCTTCATATGATGTCGGGGTCAAAAGCCCCCGACCTTGATGCCTGCGGATTGTTCCGTGCTGCGCACTCCCACAATCCTGCCCGATAGTCGCATATCGTGGGATTATTATCCCATTTGGACATCGGAGGAATATCACATCCGGAGGTCTTCCTTATTGACTGTATTTCCAAAATGATATCCCATCGCACCGATGGATGCAAGCGGATTTGTCATCTCAGTCGCAGTGTTGCCGCAGAATAAAATCAGGGCGTGCAAAAAATGATTTCTCATCCTTCACACGCCCTGATTATTTCCGATAATCCTTTATTTTTCCGCGAAACACGCAGACATTTTTCATTCGCCCTTTAACAGGCTGCTGTCCTCGAAGTAATTGATCTTCATCGCTGCCTTGACATCCTTTAAGGTTTCCGCAGCCTTTGCTTCTGCAACCTCACTGCCCTTTTTCAGAATGTCGTAAACATCCGTCAGATGCTCTTCCCAGTATTTTCTTCTCTCACGGATCGGCGCAAGCTCAGACTGCATAACGTTGTTTAAGAACTTCTTCACTTTGACGTCGCCCAGACCGCCCCGCTGATAATGTGCTTTCAATTCGTCCAGATTCTGGTAATCCGGTAAAAACTCTGCAAAATGCTCCGGTCTGCAGAACGCATCCAGATAGATAAATACAGGGTTTCCGTCTACATTGCCGGGATCCTCCACACGCAAATGATTCGGATCTGTGAACATGCTCATAACCTTTTTCTTCACATCTGCTTCTGTGTCAGACAGATAGATACAGTTGCCAAGGGATTTGCTCATCTTCGCCTTGCCGTCGATGCCGGGCAGTCTTAAGCATGCCTTATTGGAGGGCAGGATGATCTCGGGCTCTGTCAGGGTGTCCCCATAAACGCTGTTGAACTTATGTACGATTTCCTTACACTGTTCCAGCATCGGCAGCTGGTCTTCGCCAACCGGAACCGCGGTTGCACGGAATGCAGTGATGTCCGCAGCCTGGCTGATGGGATAGCAGAAAAATCCAACCGGAATGCTTGCTTCGAAATTACGCATCTGGATCTCTGCTTTAACGGTAGGGTTTCTCTGTACTCTGGAAACCGTTACCAGATTCATATAGTAAAAGGTCAGCTCTGTCAGCTCCGGAACCATCGACTGAATGAAAATCGTTGCCTTTTCCGGATCAAGGCCGCATGCCAGATAATCCAGCGCTACCTGTAAAATGTTCTGACGTACCTTTTCCGGATGCTCTGCATTGTCTGTCAACGCCTGTGCATCCGCAATCATAATATAAATCTCGTCAAACTGACCGGAATTCTGCAGTCTTACACGCTCCTTCAAAGAGCCTACATAATGGCCCACATGAAGACGTCCTGTGGGGCGATCCCCCGTTAAAATAATCTTTTTGCTCATATGCCTGTCCCTCTCGCTTCTCTTGGGATACTACAGTGCTGTCTGCAGCCTGCCGCATCCTGATAAACCTGCAGTCTGTTGGTTTCAACAGCTGCAGCTCTTTCCAATTATATCCCGTAAAAAGCACAGAGTCAACAGTTGCGTATATTCGCATCTGTTGACTCTAAACAGGTTACAGTTCTGTGATTCAACCTGCGCCGATCAGTCCTCGTGTTTCGCACTGCGCCGCTGGATCCACTTTACAAGCTCCACGATGGGAACTACCAGCACACTCAAAAGTAGTGCAACGAGATACTCTGCAGGCTCCACACTCGTAAAGCCGAATGCCCCGGCAAGCAGCGGGATCTCACACACTGCAGTGGTTGCAAGCAGCGAAACCACTGCCGCTCCAAGCAGAAGCCAGTTTTTCGAGCCAAGCTTGAAAATACTTCCTCTCTGGGAACGCATATTCATGCTGTGGAAAATTTCCGCCATTGACATTGTGACAAACGCCATCGTAGTGCCATGGGCGCTGTTTGTGATGGTCCATTCTCCGGTTTCCATGAAATGTCCGATAAAATAGGAAACCATGACAAGTGCTGTTACCAAAAGTCCCTGATAAGCAATATCAAAGCCCATTCCATCTGCAAAAATCCCGGCCTTCGCATCTCTGGGTTTGCGCTTCATAATGTTCGGCTCTGCCTTTTCCGTACCAAGTGCCAGCGCCGGGAAGCAGTCCGTTACAAGATTGATCCACAGAAGATGCACCGGCTGCAGAATCGTAAAGCCCAGAAGTGTCGCAAAGAAAATACTCAGCACTTCACTCATATTGGAGCCTAACAGAAACTGGATTGCCTTCCGGATGTTGTCATAGATTCTGCGGCCCTCTTCCACCGCGCCGACAATCGTTGCAAAATTATCGTCCGCCAGCACCATATCTGCCACATTTTTGGTAACGTCCGTTCCTGTGATGCCCATTCCGATGCCGATGTCCGCAGCCTTGATGGAGGGCGCGTCGTTAACGCCGTCACCGGTCATTGCCGTCACATAGCCGGCATTTCTCCAGGCGTTTACGATACGGGTCTTGTGCTCTGGCTGTACGCGGGCATAAACGCTGATGTTCCGGAACTTCTCTGCAAATTCTGCATCGTCCATTTTTTCCAGCTCTGCTCCGGTCACTGCCAGGCTGCCATCCTGTAAAATACCAAGCTCTTTTGCAATCGCTGCTGCCGTATCCACATGGTCGCCCGTGATCATAACCGGTCGGATACCCGCTTCCCGACATTCGTCAATTGCTGCCTTTACCTCCGGACGCACCGGATCAATCATGCCGCACAGTCCCAAAAAGCAAAGCTCCTGCTCCAGCAGATCCGCATCCTCGCTTTCCGGTTTTTTCGTCCAGACTCTCTGTCCGCATGCCAGCACACGCAGTGCCCGATCTGCCATGGACTTATTTGCCTGCAAAACCTTTTTCCGATATTCTTCTGTCATGGGCAGAAGCTGTCCATCCTCCAGATAAAATGCACAACGAGTGAGAACCACATCCGGCGCCCCTTTTGTAAACTGAATATAATCGTCCTTACGTTTATGGATCGTGGACATCATTTTCCGTCCGGAATCAAAGGGAGCCTCCATCACACGGGGCATACTCTGTTTTAAAAGATTCTTATCCTGCCCGATCCGGTTCGCCCAGACAACCAGGGCAGCCTCCGTCGGTTCTCCTGTCACGTTACCGTCTGCATCCAGCTCTGCATCACTGCACAGTGCCATTGCTGCCGAAAGCTCCTTCTCTTCTGCTCCGAAGGAATCTACAACTGTCATCTGGTTCTGCGTCAGCGTTCCGGTCTTATCCGAGCAGATCACCTGGGCACAGCCAAGGGTTTCCACTGCAGTCAGCCGGCGGATAATCGCGTTTCGTTTTGACATGTTCGTTACACCGATGGAAAGTACGACTGTCACAACTGCCGCAAGTCCTTCCGGGATCGCCGCCACTGCAAGGGAAACCGCGATCATAAAGGAGTTCAGCGCAACCTCAAAATTCAGGCTGCCTGCCCGGATCATCTGAATCGCAAAAACCAGCACGCAGATTCCGATCACCAGCTTTGTCAACACCTTCGAAAGCTGTGTCAGTTTTCTCTGCAGCGGTGTCTGTCCTTCCTGTGCCTGAGACAGCGCATCCGCAATTTTTCCCATTTCCGTATCCATACCGGTGGCCGTTACGACTGCCACAGCACGTCCATATACGATCGTGCTTCCCATATAGACCATATTTTTACGGTCGCCCAGGGGCACATCCCGTTCCCCGTCTGCCAAAAAAATCTGATCGATCAGCTTCGTGACCGGCACGGATTCTCCTGTCAGTGCAGCTTCCTCTGCTTTCAGGCTTGCGCTTTCCAGAATCCTTGCATCCGCCGGAACCGCATCCCCTGCTTCCAGACAGATGATATCCCCCACCACAAGGTCTTTGCTCAAAATCGAGGACATTTTCCCGTCCCGCACAACCTTTGAGGTGGCCGCTGCCATGTCCTGCAGCGCTTCGATCGCCTTTTCCGCCTTGCTTTCCTGATACACACCCAGCACGGCATTGATCAGGACCACTGCCAGAATAATGATGACATCCGCAAAGCTGTCATTTTCCAGGACTGCAAGCACACCGCTGATGGCCGCTGCCGCCAGCAGGATCACGATCATCGGATCTGCCACCTGTTCCGCAAACCGGCGCAGCAGGGATTTTCCCTTCGCCGCTTTTAACTCATTTGCCCCGTTCTGCAAAAGCCGCTCTGCCGCTTCTTTTTCCGTCAGGCCGCTTTTTTGGCTGTTCAGCTCCTGCAGTACCTGTTGTGAGTCTTCACAATAATACTTCATTCTTTTTCCTCCCGATGGTGTTTTTCGTACAATAGATCTCACACTTCGTGATCGCTCTATTGTCTTAAATCACAAAAGACCCAAATACTGCTTTTCAAAAAGAAAACAGTATCTGAGTCTCGCAATTTAAAACAAGCCAGATCGGCATAGGATCGGGGTTGTTGACTTGTTACGCTGATGCAAAGGCGATCCGCCGGCTCTGTTCCATCCCGGCAGCTGCACTTGCTGCGCTCGCTACTCCCTCACAGGGAATTTTGTTTAGCAGTAAGGTTATCATATGCAAAGTCTTCTGTCAATATACATGCCGGTAAAGTTTTGGTGAAATTTTTGTCCTCTTTCGCTGCGGTTTGACCGGAAATCCTTGTTTTACAGCCGTTCCACCAATGCGCCGCCTGCGCGCAGCACCCCATTCTCATAACCTCTTGCAAACAGCACGCTGCCCTCTGTCTCCACATCGGTCTCTTTTCCGGATGCGTTCAACACAACCCGAAGCCTGCTGCCCTCTGCCCCGGTTTTGACATATTCCACCACCCGGTCAGAGCTGTTATTATTTTCAAATGTGATTTCCATGCTGCGGGCCGCAGGCTCTTTTCGAAGGGCTATCAGCTGCTTTACCTGCTCCGTAATCTCTGCATAGTTTCCCTGTTCGATCTGATCCCAGGGCATACAGCGTCTGCAATCCGGGTCAGCGCCGCCCTCTATCGCGATTTCCGTCCCATAATAGATACAGGGACTTCCAGGCATTGTAAAGAGCATTGCAAGCTGCTGGAAAAAGAGATCCTGATTTCCGCCAGTCTGATGGATCAGCCGATCTGTATCATGGGAATCCATAAGGTTAAACAAAACCTCTGTCGTCTGACGCATATAACGCACCAGATTTTCATGAATCGCCTCTTCCAAATCCGATTTCGTCTTTTCCGGCTGATACCAAAACTCCCGGATGGCTGCAGCAAAGGGATAGTTCATAACGGCGTCGAATTCGTCCCCGCCAAGCCACGGCATTGCGTCATGCCAGATTTCCCCCAGCAGATAAAAATCCGGTTTTAACTGCTTTGTCATCTGCCGCAGCTCACGGCAGAACAGATGGGAAATTTCGTTTGCAACATCTAACCGAAGTCCATCAATGTCAAATGTCTCAATCCAATAACGAACGGTATCCAAAAAATAGTCCCGCACCTTTTTTTCACTCGTATTGAGCTTTGGCATCCGCTCCGCAAAGGCAAAGGAATAATAGCGTCCATCCCGGGTGCTGCCCTCCTGCTCCCGACAGGGCCAGCGATTGATCATAAACCAGTCATAATAGGGGGACTTAGGCCCCTTTTCCATCACATCCCGCCACGGTAAAAAGTTACTGCCGCAATGGTTGAATACACCGTCCAACATCACGCGGATGCCTCTGTCATGAGCCTCCTTAACGAGCAGCTTCATAGTCTTTTCATCTCCGAAGCCCGGATCGATTTTCCGGTAATCTGTCGTATCATATTTATGACTTGAGGGAGATTCAAACACCGGCGTCAGATACAGTCCGGTAATACCAAGCTCCTGTAAATAAGGAAGCTTCTGACGAATTCCATCCAGATCGCCGCCGTAAAAATCGAGATTACTTACGGTATGGTATCCCCAGGGCTTTACCCAGTCCGGATCATTTTCTTTGTTGCCGTTGCAAAAGCGCTCCGGAAAAATCTGATACCAGACCGTCTCCCGCACCCACTTTGGCGTCACGTTGATATCCACCGAATTCATCCACGGAAACGTAAAGCACTGTCCCAGCTGTCCGTTTTTCACATCCTCTGGCGAATGAAAGCCATCCTCAAAATAAAAGACCCGTTCTGCTCCTGCCTGCAGCTCGAAGAAATACCGGCACCGTTTATAGGGAGGCTGCACGGGAATTTCCCACCAGAGGTGCTGGGGCAGACGCATTTTTGTCACGATCTCCTCCCGACTGCCTTCCCAAGCCTCGTTTCCGCCCAGAATACCAGTAGAAAACGGGTCGCCATAATGAATCCAAACCTGTTCCACTTCTTCTCCGGTCTGCAGCCCTACCATCAAAATTTCCTCATTCAATGCATAGCAAAACTGCTGTGACGCTCTATGATAAACCGCTTCTAAATGAATCATGTTCAGACCTCCTTTTTCCAGGCTGCATCCTTTTAAACTGCAGCCGATCTCATTTCAATACATTTCCAGTCCATACTTTTCCTGCAGCTGCAGTAAGGTGATGTCGTGTTGAATATGCTCCGACAAAATTTTCACCATCAGCCCATTGTTGCTGACCGTACCGCTCCAGTTGGCAAATGCACCGCAGTCCGCTGTCAGTGTCATCTGCCTGTCTGTCACAAGCATCAGACGGGAGGGCTGATGTGCTGTCAGCATTCCTCCGTGGGTATAAAACTCCACATCCTCCCGGTTCAGTCCCAGATCATAAAAGGAAAACGCAACGATCCGCACGCCTTTTTCCTTTAGCCGATGGAAGGTCTCTGCAAAACAGGAAAGATCAAAATCTGCATTCAGATAAACCTCCTCCCGGGCATCCTCCAGAAGCTTCCCTGCCCTTGCCATCGCCGTTTCAAAGCCCCGGAATACGAAATGCACCTCCGGCTGCTTCGCCGTCTCATATTCTTTCAGCTGTTGCCTGGCGAGAGAAAGGTTTGCTGTCATTTCCGCCTGCATCCGCCCCAAAAGCACCTCCGGTTCCTGGGCGGCATACAGTGCTGTCTGATCCGGAACCAGCTCCACCATCCCCTTATCCAGCATGTGCTCCAGCGCATTGTAAATAGAAGGGCGTGCAATTGCGATTTTTTTTGCCAGCTGATAGGCAGACATGGGCTCAGAACCGATCAATGCCATATAAATCTGTGCTTCCAGCCTTGAAAAATTCAGATGTTCCAGTGTTTCCTGCAGCTTCATCGTTCGCTTTCCTTTCGTTGTATATTTTATGCAACTATATATAGCATAAACTTTTGCCCTATGCAAGTATTTTTTTGATTTCCTTGAAAAAGAAGAACATTCGGTGCTGATTTTTCAATGAACGGATAAAAAATGAGCTGCGAAGCAGCGGAGAGCGTCGAAGACGCGGTTCATGACAATAGAATGTTCGCAGAGCGAGCATTCTATTGTATTGCGAATGGCGCGTGTGAACTGTAACTTTTATTGCATGCGCTGTATTTGGGAGTATCCCAAAGTTTGTGTAAACCTCCAAACTGATGTAAGATAAAATTACTC
>ENA-OROX01003072-OROX01003072.1-human-gut-metagenome-genome-assembly--contig:-NODE-3072-length-10493-cov-3.664878_pt1 | contig 10493 bp, 10 predicted proteins | sample MGYA00242133_ERZ509058 | MGnify/ENA primary metagenome ERZ509058 (study PRJEB26280, sample SAMEA2338751) | human gut metagenome | biome: human gut; feature: human-associated habitat; material: faeces...
TGCGGGAACGGAGCGTAACGGCATGGATCAGCCCGACCCGGGTCATGTTGTCGGCCAGTTCCCGGAGACTCTGTTCGGAAAAATTCCGGCGGGGATTGAAATCGTTCGGAACGATCGAATCCAGCGCGATCTGCTGCTCGGGCAGATCGGCGGAGGCTTGAGGGAGCAAAGAGCCCGTATGCTTTTTCGTACGGGCTTTGCTGGTTGTCCGGGCTTTCTTGTTCTGTACGGCATTCCTCCGTACAGAAACGGTTGCATTGGCTTTCATAAGCACTGTTTTTGAAAGGTTAATAAAAAATGAAGGCGAACCTGCTATTGATCGCCCTTAAAAAGACAGGACAGGGGCAATAATGTATAAAACGCACGGAGATAGTGTTTTAGCGAGATTGTTCCGGAGGTAAGAAAGCGGTTCAGCCGCATGAAAAGGCAAAGTTCGGAAAGAGTTGCGTTACCAGATCGTTACCGCAGCACTTTCCGAACTTCGTTTTTAATGGTTTGTTTTTCAGTTTCTTGCGTCGGATTTCACAACAACAAATAACTCTAATGAACGTATTAACAATAAAGTTTTTAGAGTTATGGCAAGAAGCACTTTCAAGGTTCTGTTCTATCTGAAACGACAGGCCGAACAGAACGGCAAAGCGCCCATTATGGGACGCATCACCATCAACGGAACTATCTCACAATTCAGTTGCAAAATGTCTGTTCCTCCCAAACTGTGGGACACCAAAGCCAACAAAGCATCGGGTAAGAGCATCGTAGCCCAGCGGATCAACGAGAAACTGGAGAACATCAAGACCAACATCGGCAAGCAGTACCAGCGTATCTGCGACCGGGATTCTTACGTCACGGCCGAGAAGGTCAGGAATGCCTGGCTGGGATTCGGGGACGGGTATCAACTCCTGCTGCAAACCTTCGATGATTACCTGAAAGAGTTCGCCGAGAAACGTGTCGGCAAAGACCGTGCGGAGGGAACCCTCGTAAACTATACCCGTTCCCGCCGTTATCTGGCCGCATTCCTGCAATACGAATACAAGCTGGAGGATATCCCGTTCCGGGAGTTGAAGCGTGAATTTATTGAGAAGTATGTGATTTATCTCTCGGCTGTTCGTCATATGCTTCCCGGCAGTATCCATACTCCGGTCAAGAAGCTGAAGCTGATGACCTACACCGCTTTCAAGAACGGCTGGATCACCTCCGATCCGTTTGCAGGATTCCACATCAACGTAACCTACCGCGACCGACGTTTCCTTTCCGAATCGGAACTGCAGGCCGTGATGAAGGTCTATGTCCCCAATTACAAGACAGCCATCGTCCGGGATATATTCGTGTTTTGCTGCTTCACGGGGCTTGCCTATGCCGATGTGAAGAAACTCACCCATGACGATATTCACACGGATGGACAGGGGGATCTGTGGATCGTGGACCATCGACAAAAGACGGGAACGCAGTTTCGGGTCAAGCTGCTGCCGGTGGCCAAACGGCTCGTAGAACGTTACAGCCAACTGAGGCTCCCCGGGAATAAGGTATTCCCTGTCAAAGACCGTGATTCGATGAATATGTCCCTACGACATGTGGCACGCCATGCCGGATTGTCGTTCAATCCGACGATGCATGAGGCAAGGCACACCTTCTCGACCACAGTCACCCTCTCGCAGGGTGTTCCGCTGGAGACGGTCAACAAGATGCTCGGACACAAACACATCACCACCACACAGATTTACGCCAAAATCACCAACGACAAGATCGGTCGTGACATGGATGCCCTGAACCAGAAGATCGCTGAAAAGTTTCCGATAGAATAACCCGATAAAGAGAACTGACAATGAAAAAACAGATAGAAGATCTCGGTTCTATTGAGATAACCGAGAACGACTACGGGCCTTGTACGGTCTCGGTCCGGCTGGTCGATGGCAATGTCTGGATGACACAGAGCCAAATCGCACGGTTGTTTGGCGTGTATGAGACCACGGTGCGAAACAATCTGCGGGCGGCATTCAGAAGTGGAATATTACGGGAAGGGGATGTAACCCATCCTTCCTGGAACGGGCAAAGCGGCTTCGGAACGCTGTATGGGCTCGAGGTGATTATCTACATGAGCTTCCGCGCCGGAACCTACCGGGCAAAGGCTTTCAGGGAATGGGTAGTGCATACTTTAAACGAATATCATTGTAATGGGAACCGCCAAAGACCGTCCGTAGTTCTTCTGTATAGTTTGAAGATAAAAAACTTTAGACAAACTATGTGTTGAATAAACGACATCGATCTTCTGGATAAGTAAGCCGAGCTATACTGATAGCCCGGCTTACTTGTAAAATGAATCATGAGTACAGTTTAGAAAAATTATATCACTTATAGACAACAGCATTTTTCTCGAAACCTATTCTTATTGTACCCGTATATATGAGCCCCCATTCCTATAAAAATTTCTGTTCAATGATACTTTGTTCATCGAGAAGAGTTTGAACAGCATACCCCAAGGCACCTAAAGATTGAAAAGCCGACAGTAGTTAACTCATCAATTATAATATGTAAAAAAAAGGAGGATGATCAATCCTCCTTTTTTACTCTTTTGAAAAAACATTTTAAAATTCTTTTCCCCAATATATTTTCAATCAATCCTGCGACAAACACCATTGTTGTAGGGAAAAGAATATATAAAACTATTTTTACAAGAATTTGCCATATAAAGCTTTCTGCTTGATACTCCATTGCATACCACAAGAAAGGGCTCCCGGCTAATGTGCTCAATGGAATTCCTATTATACATAGTACGATAATTGTTTTTTTACGAGCTTTAGTATAGCAATCAAAATAAAAACGGAAATTATTCATTATGATTGAATGCCTTGAAAATTTGGTTTAATTCTTCGGCAGCAGCATCTCTATTAAATGCGGTAAAAGGAAGCAATCCGATTACTTGTCCGTTTACAATGAATTGATTGCCGAAGTATTCTCCCCCGATTGTCATTACGTCTGCACCGACAGATAGCGATTCAATAGTTGATAAAGGAATCTTGCCTACAGGTTTCTTTTTGAACATTGTAACAAGAGGAATTATCTTGAAGTTATGATTTACCAATCTGTAATACAAGAATTTGTCGGTAACGATTATTCCTACTCCACCGAACGGATATAGAACGATTTTATTTACGGCCATTAACACCTTTTCGTCGCCTTTAATTGATGCGTACTTTTGATGTTGCTTAATTATATCGTCAGACAAGTTGTAGCCTATAAGAAATATCGTTTTAAACTTCTTTGAGTGTGATGCGATATAGGTTGATATCGATGTTTCCAACTTGTCGGCAATAATTATTCCTTGATTGTTGTTTATTACAACAGAATTTTCTATTGATGGAGATTGGGTGTTTAACCATTCTCCACAGTGACGGCATTTTTTTGCCGCAGCCATAATCTCCTCGCCACAATAGGGACACTGTTTTTTGTTTTCCATTTTGTTTTTTATTAAGTGGCTAGATGTATGTTAATAGTTACTTTTTATTGGATATCCTCTAAAGATTCAATAAGTTCTGCTGCTTTTTCTTTGTCAAATACAAATACTTCATTAGAGCCTCCAATTTGACGAAAGTCGTACACATATAATGGAGTTGCACTTTCACCTACAGGACTTTGCTTGTATATCTTAACGCCGTTAGATATGCCAGGGATACCAGAATCGACTCTTACGTAACATCCATCATATTTTCCATTGGAAAGCATTCCTATGATCGTACCATTAAAAAGATCAAATGCTCCTGTTTTACTGTTTACTTTGCCACATAAAGGGAATTCCATTCCATTCATCCAATAGTTGAAATATATCAGATCAGGGTCGATGGAAGACGGAAAGATTTCATAACGAAGGTCTTTCCCTACATTTGGATTTTTGGCTGCAATATCTTCAGATGAAATAATCTTACGTACTTCACCAAATGGTTCCTCTGCGGCTACAATTAATTGTGCTCCGTGACGATCTATATAATCACTGGGTTCAGTATCTTTTTTATTGTCTGATGCTACAGCATAAAACCAAGAGAAATCACAATCAGGAGTCCAATCAGAATCTTCGTAAACATAATATTTTTCACCACCTACTGTTGATATAATAATTCCTAATACCAAAATGATGGTCATAATACTTGCGTGAATCGTATCAGATAATTGCCACTTAGCACGAGGAGATGCACTTTCCCCTTTTTTGCATAAGAGAATTAACAGCCAAATAGGACCGATTAAAGGAATCAATCCAACAAGAATCATCCATCCGCTCTTTCCTATGTCGTGCAACCGACGTATTGCGGCAGATAATGTCGGCACCAGAAAGCCCAAACACAAAATAGCGTATACTACCCATCCGAGCGTAGGATTGCATAGCATAAGGCCTATCGAAACCAAATAACCAAACATCCCGTATAATAATATATACATCCAGTATGCCTTACGACCCATAGGGCCGTTGAAATCAGCATAATGTTGAGTTATGACATTCCAGAGATAGGTCTTGAAAAGGCCTTGGGATACGGCGGCTCCTTCATCTGTTACTACCACATAAGTGCGGGGTGACATGGAGACGGTATTCTTCGTTGGAGCCATGCCTGTAGAGTCGTTTGTAGGATGTTGTGATGATGGTTTGGTATGTTCGGCCGTATTTGAACTCGGATTGACAGGTTCATGACAGAACGGGCATACGGTAGCATTGGCATCGATCCGTTCTGCACATATCGGGCAGTCGATTTGTTCGGGTACAGATGTTTCGTTCAGCCATTCTCCGCAAAATTTGCATTTTTTTGCCACGGCAAGAATTTCCTCGCCACAGTAAGGACATCTTTTTGTTTCCATGATTTTTTATAATTTAAAATTAAGTTAGAGGGTGTACTATCTATTTTTGAAAAACCTTCTTCAATTCAAAAAGTAATGCTATCGTAATAGCACAATTTATAAAACCGGTCAATATCATTTGGGAATCTCCACTCCACAGACCTAATTCAACGATCATGGAGACTAGAGGAATAGTTGCAAAAATCATGAACCACACTCCGAGACGACGCGTAAAATCGGATTTGTGTAGTTTTATCCCAATAATAAGTTCCAGAATTGTTAATGGAAATACAAACCCGATAAATAATATGCCAACGGCTAAATTCTCATCCTCGACAAAACAATATATCAAGTTCAAGAAATAAGCACCTATCATCATGCAAATCAAAGCAATAAAAGGCATCTTGCCAATGTGGCAAATTTGGCAATAAGTCCGTAATCCCATTATCAAGATGCACCATAACACACCAAGAGCAATTACGACAATCCAATCGGGTATATGGTCAGCAAAGAATCCAAAGATGATGCTCAGTAAATGGGACCGGGGGGATGTGATCGTATTTACCTGAAAAACTTGTATTATTTCGAGAGCCATCGTGATCCAGCATGCTAGTTGCAACATGCCCGCATTAGGTAATTCTTTCCTACTTTCTGCAACATTGGCCTGTGTCGAGATCTTATTATTGGGGAAAGGCTTTCCTATTTGTTGTTCCATAGGCAGCCATTCACCGCAATGACGGCACTTTTGGGCCGTAGCCATAATTTCTTCGCCACAGTAAGGACAGTTTTTTTTCATAGGTTTATTCATAACATTGATGCAATTCGGTCAGTGAATTTCCGGTGTATAAAATTTCCCAGGTGTAACGATCTTCGTTGTCGTATTCGATCAGATTAATTAATACATAAAAACCGCTACCTATTTCATATTCGACAAGATATCCGGTGTAAGTATCTGCTATGGCATCGATGTTTAAATTCCAGTTCAGCATATCTACTTCGCTCTGTGCTAAATTCTCGACGAAAGCAAAGAATTGATTCGTCATATTCGTGAGCATTGTTGTAGTGGCTTCTGGATCCTGTCGGAAGATTTTTATAATATTTTCGCTGTGTATCTTTTCCCCAAATAGTATGTCGAAGAAACCTTGGTCGCTGTCAATTATTTCACGAGCCTTATCCACAATGTTGTTCGTACATGTTTCATAATTACTTACCCAATATCTGTCATCCGTACATTCCGCAAGAAAAGCAAGGCAGGCTTCAGACAGAGTCTTTGGCGTAGAGGAAAAGTCGTAATCCCCTGCACTGAAATCCTTCACACAACTTTTTCTGTAATCATCGTTTATACAGTTTCGAAAGATCCAACCTTTAAGATAGGTGCTATCTGCATGTTCTGGTTCGAGCAGTGAGTTGCACGATACTGTTAAAATGGCAGTTAAGGTGGCCAGTACAATAGTCAATGTGTTTTTCATATTAGGACTGTTCGTGATGAATAATGCACGGATAACATATGTTTAATGGTGGTAAATTATGGAATGTGCTATATTTTTATGATAATTGAATTAGCTATCGCTACTGTTCCTTAAAAAGAGATTGGTATCCGATAATATATGCGTACGGCTTGCCCGTTGTGTTTTCCAGGTTCCCATTTCGGAGAAGATTTTAATACTCTGACAGCTTCGTCAGCCAGTACAGAATCGGGACTCTTCAATACTTGTATGTTACTTACCGAACCATCTTTCTCAATAATAAATTGGCAAATGACACGCCCGGTTATCCGGTTCCCATTGTCATCTACTTGAGGCCGCAGATTTTGCCTAATCCAAGATAGAAGTTCTGAGTCTCCTCCTGGAAACATCGGCATAATTTCTGTAGTATGAAATACTTCTTCTTTTGTCTGTGAGGGATCGTCTGTCCTTTTAAGTCCGACGAACGGTTGTTCTATCCAGTGGTACAAGGGCATCTCATTTTCGAGAAAATCGATCATACTCTCAGAAGAGTTTCCCAAAGGGATATAGTCGTATATTAGGTTGGAACCAGAGTCGTTTAATATTGTTTTGTAATGTTGGTCGCCAATGACAATCGTCCCGTAATCACTCTTCGTAGCTTCCAGTAACACTGTTTTTGTTCCGGTTGAATTGTCAAACTCTACAATTCTCATTGCGATACCGTGGTCATATATATATTTCCTTATGTACTGTATACCTCTTCTCTTGTATTGTTCGATCCATTCGCCGGAGGCCAGTCCTTGCTCATCAAATTGCCCTTTGATGGAATAACCATAAGTGGTGGTTACCGTTAATGTACCTGTAAATTTATTTTCATTAAACGAAGTATTTATTGATAAACCTTCTTCTTGGAAAGTATATGCTCCATTCAACTTCCCGGATTTAAAGCTGTATTTTAACAGGCCCCTCGTTTTCCCGCTTATATTATCCAACCAGGTTTCCGTCCATTGTCCCGTCTGTTTCCCATGTTCATAATGTCCGGATACTTTTGCACGTGCAAAAGACCCCCCTGATAATGATGGGGAGCCATTAGAAGTATAAAAAGTGCCATGCCAAACTCTCCCATCGCCATCTTCGTAATATTGATACGTGGCATTTATTATGTCAGACCGTATTGAACTAATCATTGACGCTGGCTTTTCTAATGGACCATTATAGGTCTTTATGGTTTGTGCCATTGATGTGTTTGTCGTCCATAATGAGACGGTAAATAATACACTGAAAATTGCCTTGAGTTTCATAGTCAATAAAATTTTAATTTTGTCAAATAAATCATGTGGTAAAAATTTAAAAGAGATAATCCAGTTGCTTGTATTAACATGTCTGTGTCCCTTTCGATGGGCAATGTTTCTGTTAATCTTGGATCAACGTCTCTGATTATCGGAGTCTTGCCTGTATGGTCATGGATACAAATACGAGCTTTCATCATTATACATATATAATAAAAAAGTGCGGAACCTGCTGCCTTCCATCCGGACAACAAGCACCGCCAAGCGCTCTCAACCCTAAATAGAAAAACAAGCAGTCCGCACTATGTCAGTGCAGACCGTGCTTATTCTTCCCGGGTTGAGTCGGTAACGATTTCGTCACCTCAAAATTGGCGGTTTTGTTGTCCTGGGAATCCTAAGATTCACGTGTCTTATATTATGTCACATACGTTTTATCGTATGCATGACACAAATATAAGATTTCTGTCGCACAAAACATAAATATTTGGACTGCTTTTATTTCACAAATGTATATTTGACTTGTAGGACTTTCAAATCCATTACGGTGCATTGCGGTTCATTACTGAAAAATGTATCTTTGTATAAGTGGAAAAGAAGACAGAACATATCGAACGGTTGAAGAATGCAGTCGTTGCTGCATTCGGGCAAACTTTGGATTCTCCTACCGATTATGAACGTCTATCTGCAGATATTCAGAGCAAAACAGGAGAATTGATTAGTGTGTCGACATTAAAACGCTTGTTCGGATATCTCAAACCAGGGACAGTTCCTCGTCCGTCCACCTTGTCTGTTCTCTCTCGTTATGTAGGATTCTCTGGATGGAGTGATTTTTGTTCGGGAGAGGAATGTTCTCAGCCTTGCAAAGTCTCAAAGAAAGCGGTTTGTCGCAGACCAATTGTATGTGTCGCAGTTGTGATTTTGTGTATCAGCATTGGATGGATCGTATGGCGGTCTCAGAAGCCATCACAGAATTCCTATGCCGGAGGTGAAACACCGTCAGTCGTTATGGTGTCTGACTCGGAGGAAACGAACGAACAAAAATACGAACGTCTGTTACTTTCATTCGTTACCCTGGCTAAGGGGAAGTGTGATTCTGTGCGGGCTTGCAGACAGAATATGGATATTATATCATATAAGAAGCTGGTAGATAGTGTTTATTTCCCGTTTGTTTTTACATTACTGCAAGATTCGATTAAGCGACAAGTAGAAAGAGTATTTCCTGATGATGAATTATTGAGAGTACGCTACAGTAATGATATTTTTGCACAATGCCGTGAGATATGTGTGGAATTGATGCGAGAAATTCCTGCCGATGAACTTTTAGAAGCCTATAATAAAAGAGAAACCACACTCCATTCTACCTCTCAGCAGCAATAGACTAATGCTTAGAGATACTTTATTCCCGTAGTCCTCCACAATTTGAATTTTGGATACCAAACCAAAATTTCTGGTAATATTTATCGAATAAAAGTTATCAGAGGAAAAAATATTTTGTATCTCTATGAAGATAGATAACTAATTATACTATAATAAAAAAATTTGGGGGAGAGGCTAATTAGGGTATAAGTGACTAAATAGCCCCCCCAAAAAAAACTACATATTTAGAAAAACTTTTCGACAGGTTGTAAATTCATGTGAAGGATTTCCCGTAATCCGCTCTCAGGATAGAGAAATACCCGCCCACTGATAACGGTAAAGGGGATTTGTCTCGTATCGCGCAGGGTTTGGAGTGTGCGCGGCGAGATGTGCAGATAGCGGCAAACCTCCTCGCCCGTGAGGTAACGTTCATCCCGTATCGAGGGACGATAGTTGTCCTTGGCCTGTTGCAACGCCTGTTTCGCCTCGGATAGTTGTGCAAGCGCGGTTTTTACCTCCTCGCTCTCGTTATTAAGATAATCCAGCATGGCTATTGTTTTTGACGGTTCTACGTTCGAGATAGTCGGCCAGGTCACGCTCCCGGTAAAAGAACTTGCCGCCGATACGGGTATAGGGCAAGATGCCTTTATCCCGATAGCTTTGCAGAGTACGTTTGGTGATGTTCAATACCCGGCAGACATCTGCACTGTCCATGTAACCGTCCGAGGTCTGCGGATCGAACCGGCGGCGTACCTGCAAGGCAAGGGCGGACAACTCTTTCAGCTGGTCGAGAAGATGCGTTCATGTCTTCTCCCCGATGCATATTATCTTTTCCATCGTTTCATGATTTTTGGGGTTTAACAATCGGTTTGTCTGTATGTGCGATCGGGTGTTTTCACTCATCGCGGATTCGGTGCGCCCGGTTTTTCATTGTAGTGCGTTTTTGTGTATTTCAACCGCCGTTGCAGGACGGTCTGCCTACTCGTAACGCCTACGATATACGGCAAGTTGTACGATTGTATGGAGGTGGCAGTGGTTGGCTTCGCCATGGCAGCGGTTGGCTCCGGTGTCTTGCACGATTTATACTCGGGTAGCAACAGATGGCAATGGAACGCAAGATCCGACATGGACGCAACAACCCGCAGCGGGCAACGTTGTTTGAGTAAACAGACGTAAATCGCACAGCCATGAACATCCATTTCACAGCACATCCGAATGTCGGATACCATCCCCACTGAACTGCAACGCTGCAGCGTTGCAATCTTGTAACGCCCTTAGTCTGGAACGTTACAACCCGCTCCGTTCGGGTAACTGTTACGGTTTATCCATCCCTCCCCGATCGCTGAACATCACGAGTCTTTCGCCAATATTCTGGCGTGTATATCAGGAGCGGTCTTCCCGTATTTATCGTTCTTCTCCCCTGCCGATTCCGTGCAACGGGGATTCGGAGTGAGGTCCGGAGTGCCGCGTTCGGGACCTTGGCTTTGGTATCTGACTTTCTCGAAGCCTTAAGGAGCAAGGTTGTATCCGGAGGCCCTCAAAACCGCCCCTCGGAGTTTTCTCGGACGCTCCGGCAACCTTGCCC
>ENA-OROX01003081-OROX01003081.1-human-gut-metagenome-genome-assembly--contig:-NODE-3081-length-10459-cov-2.654748_pt1 | contig 10459 bp, 10 predicted proteins | sample MGYA00242133_ERZ509058 | MGnify/ENA primary metagenome ERZ509058 (study PRJEB26280, sample SAMEA2338751) | human gut metagenome | biome: human gut; feature: human-associated habitat; material: faeces...
GCCATAATACACCATAAATAAAATATTGGAATAATTGGCTGCCAGGGATACCGCCGAAATAGCGGACTGCCCCACGTAATTCAACATGATCACATCCGCTGAATTCACAGCCGCACTGAGCAGATTCTGTATAATAATTGGAACCGCCAGCCGGAAAATCTGCGGATAAAAATCATCTTTTCCAATTGAAAGTATTCTTTTCATTTTCCCTCCTTAGTTAATACCTATATTTAAATAAACTATTTGGTATTATACTGTTTTTCTGTCCCAAAAGCTATCCCTTTTCTGACAGAAAATAACAATATTTTGACATTAAAAAGGCACTGTCTGGGACAAACATGCCAGACAGTGCCTGTAAAATCTTTCTATTAAATAACTTTTAGTAAAGGATCTCCTTCTCTTACATACAATGGCAGACTGAAGTAATCAAAGGTTCCGGTATGCCACTGGTTTCCCTGTGCAGGTTCTTTGGTAAGAAGATGTACCCAGTTTCCTTCTGGAAGATAAAAATCCTGTTTTCCATCTGAGGAAAATACAGGTGCAACCAGAATGCGGTCTCCCAACATATATTGCTGATCCAGATATGCGCAGTTTCTGTCTTTTGGGTATTGCATGTGCATTGGACGCATTACGGGAAGCCCTTTTTCATGGGCAGTCTGTGCAAGGCTGTAAATATAAGGCATAAGCTTCCATTTCAGCTCGGTAAAGTATTTCAGAACCTCACAGGCCTCTTCATCATAATTCCATGGAACACGATAAGAACTGGATCCGTGTAAACGACTGTGGGAAGATAAAAGTCCGAAAGCCACCCACCTTTTGTACAGATCAGCTGAGCCATCATCCTCGAAGCCGCCAATATCGTGGCTCCAGAAGCCAAAGCCGCTGTCCATAAGGGAAAGCCCGCCCCTTAAGGTTTCGGCCATGGAAATATACTGGCTGGTTGAATCTCCGCCCCAGTGTACTGGAAATTTTTGTCCGCCTGGTGCTGCACTTCGTGCAAAAAGAACAGCTTCGCTTTCTCCTTTTTCTTTTTTCAGAAGCTCAAATACGCACTGGTTATAAAGATACGTGTAATAATTATGCATTTTTTCCGGATCAGAGCCGTCGAACCATTTTACATTGGTAGGAACACGTTCTCCGAAATCTGTTTTGAAACAATCCACTCCCACATCCAGAAGTGCTTTCAGCTTACTCTGGTACCAGCTGCATGCATCTGGATTGGTAAAGTCTACCAGTCCCATACCAGCCTGCCACATATCCCACTGCCAAACTCTTCCATTGTCTTTCATCAGAAGATAGCCCTTTTCCATGGCTTCTCCAAACAGAGGCGACTTCTGTGCAATATAGGGATTGATCCAAACACAGATTTTTAAGCCTCGCTTATGAAAACGTTCCAGCATACCTGCCGGATCCGGGAACATATCTTTATCCCAGGTGAAGTTGCACCATTCGAAGCCTTTCATCCAGAAACAGTCAAAATGGAAAACAGAAAGAGGAATATGGCGCTGTTCAAATCCATCAATAAAGCTGTTTACCGTAGCCTCGTCGTAGTTGGTGGTAAAGGATGTGGTAAGCCATAAGCCAAAGGACCACTTAGGCGGCAATGCCGGTCTTCCGGTAAGGGCTGTGTATTTTTCTATAATTTCCAAAGGGGTAGGACCATAAATAACAAAGTATTCCAGTTCCTCATCTTCTACAGAAAACTGTACGGTTTCCACCTTCTCACTACCTACCTCGAAGCTGACACGTCCCGGATGATTGACAAAGACGCCATAGCCTTTGGTCGTATAATAGAACGGAATATTCTTATAGGAAATTTCACTGGCTGTACCGCCATCCTCATTCCAGATATCCACGGTCTGGCCATTTTTTACCATAGGGGTAAACCGTTCCCCAAGGCCATAAACCAGCTCGCCAACACCTAAATTAAGTCCGGAGACCAGATAGTTCATGCCTTGTTTGTGATGCATCATTCCCGTAGTTTTGCTCTTGATACAGGTAAGCTCCCTTCCATCTCCATAAAACTTCATTTCAGGGGAACCAGTTTCAAATTCCAGGGAAAGCTTTCCTGACTTTAACGTCCATTTTTCTTTGCCGGAAGCTTTCTCACATTTACGTTCCGGACTTTTATCTAAATCACCATACAATTCAAATGATGGGCTTTTTACGTAATTTCCAGCGTGATTTACCATGTGGATTCCCAAAATGTCCTTTGCTGGTGCGGTGAAGGTATAGGTCATCATTCCAATGTTTAAGGTATCCCCGCGTCCCTGGATTTGTTTATAGGGGGCAAAAGCCAGGAGTTCGTTTTCCCGCTCTTCTACCTCATAAATGTCTCTTACATAATCAGCCTGAAATTCATCTCTCACAAGCCAGAAGCCATTGGTAAACTTCATCTTCCATTCCTCCTTTGAAAATCGGTCAGCCTTTTACGGCTCCAGCTACAACACCCTTGATAATAGATTTCTGGAAAATCAGATACAGGATCAGCGCTGGGATAATGATCAGGATCGCAGCAGACATAATGTTCTGCCATTCCATTTTGTACTGTCCCATAAAGCTGTAGGCTGCAAGCTGCAGGGTTTTGCTGCTCTTTCTTCCGCCCAGCATAAGAAGGGGAAGAAGAAAGTCATTCCAGATCCACATTACATTGATGATCGTAACCGTCGCAGTACAGGATTTCAGCATTGGAAAAATAATACGGGTAAAAAGCTGAAACTGGTTGCAGCCGTCAATAAGTGCGCTCTCTTCCAGTTCCAGGGGAATGCCCTTGGCAAAGCCCTGATACAGGAAAATACTCATTGGGGCACCAAGCCCCCAGTAAATAATGGCAAGTCCCCATATTTTCCCATTGATATGTAAAGTGGTGGCTACATTTACCAGAGTAAGCATAAAGGACTGGAACGGGATCATCATAGGCGCAATGCAGAACAGGAAACAGAAACGGCTGTAGCGTGTTTTCACACGTGCCATTTTATAGCCTCCCATGGAAGCGATCACGATAATGCCGAGAGTTCCTATTACTGTGGCGATGAGTGTATTCAAAAAAGTAGCTGGATATTTCATATCATGAAATACATTTTTTATATTGTCAAGAGTAAAAGCAGATGGAAGGCTCATAACATCTGTCATGATTTCCTGATAGCTTTTAAAGGCATTGATTCCCACCAGGAAAAGAGGGGAAAGATATAAAAGCAGAAAAAGGATCAGGAATAACTGTATTACACCGTGAAGTGCTTTGCTTTTTTTACTCATGCCTCTACCTCCTTGCCTTTAAAGAAATTAACCTGAATTACGGAGATCACCAGAACGATGATAAAAAGAATTACACTTTTGGCGCTTCCATATCCATAGCGGCTGTTGTTAAATGCAGTGTTGTAAATATCAAGTGCAATTGATGTAGTGGATGTTCCCGGACCGCCGCCTGTCAAGCTGAAGATCAATTCAAACATTTTTAAGGAATTGGCAACAGAATGGAACATGCAGAAGGAAATGGACGGCATGATCAGCGGGATAGTAATTGAGAAAAATCTGCGGACTGCTCCTGCCCCATCCAGGTCTGCGGATTCATTTAGTTCCGTTGGTACTCCCTGCATACCTGCAACGTAGATCAGGATATAAAAGCCAAGGCTCTGCCAAACAGAAACAATGATGGTGGAGAACACAGCCAGTTGGGAGTCTCCCAGCCAGCTAAGACCGAAAATTCCCCATCCGGTTATGGACATAAGTGCTTCAAATACTCTGGTACAGATAAATTTCCAGATAAATCCAATGATAACAAGGCTTATGATATTGGGAATATAAAAAGCGGCTCTGAAAAATCCTCTGCCTTTGATCTTGGATTCCAGAAGTGCGGCAAAAAAAATGGCAAGTACATTTACGATCAGTACTGTTCCAATGGCATAGATAAAGGTATATTTCAGCGCACTGACAAAGGCTGGATCATTGGTAAAAAGCCGGATATAATTTTCGAGTCCGATAAATTCCGATGTTTTTCCAATACCGTTCCATTTACGGAAGGAATAATAAATACACATAACGAAAGGAATTCCTACAAACAGCGTGATGAAGAAAACTGCAGGGGCTACATATCCTGGGAATTCCAATGCTGTTTTTCTGGCCCTTCGTTTCTGGCTGTTTGCCTGCATAAAGAAACCTCCTGTCCTTTTCGGAAAAACAGGGCTGCCGAAATTGTCAGCCGCCCTGTTTTCGTTTTTATTCACGCGATCATTTTATAATAAATTACATTGCATCGTAAGCATCAACAAATAACTGGGTAAGAACCTCTTTTGTCTCGTCGCGGTCTGCATTTCCTGCAACATAGTTCTGGAATGCGGTACCAAATGGCTCTTCTACACCTTCTGGTCCTTTAAAGATCCACCATGGACATGTTACGGAATTATCCTGTGCAGCTGCTGTTTCTGCTGCAAGCTGTGTATCAGGTGCATCTGCTCCGGTAAGTGGGGAGATATCGCCGATAACTGATGGAACCCAGCTTCTTCCATAATCAGAAGTACACATGTAGTTCAGGAAATCAAGAACCGTATCAAGATTTTCGGAATCTTTTGCTACACGGAAGGTAAGGTTGGACTCAACTGCGAGAACTGCTTTTTCGTCCATGCGGGGCATATAAACATAACCCATATCAATATCAGGGGCAATGGCGCGGATACTTGCCTCGTCCCAGGAGCCATTGTGGATCATGGCAACTTTTCCTGTTGCAAAATCGGAGCACTGAAGATCATTGGTGGACTCCATTGGCTTGTCACCGCTGTACTCCTTGATCAGATCCAGAAGATCAAGTGCAAAATCAACCTGCGGAAGCTCGCCGAATTTCAGATCTCCGTTTTTCACATCTTCAAAGAGCTTGTCATAATCGCCGTCATAGGCATCACTCATGGACGGATAAACGGTCTGTGGAAGGATCCACCACTCACCAAATCCGGAGCTGAATGGCTGAATACCTGCATCTGTCAATTTCTCACAAACGGTGCGAAGCTCGTCTAAGGTAGTTGGAAGTTCTGTGATTCCAGCCTGCTCAAATAATGCTTTGTTATAGATAAAGCCATGGGACTGAACCAGGAATGGCATTCCTGTAATATGGCCATCTTCTGTTACAGATGTAAGGGTTGTCTCGGAAAAGTTCTTCATAAACTCTTCGTCATCCAGGTTATAAATATAATCTGCATATAAAGTATTGTCGCTGTATGCACTGGAAAGAAACAGGTCCGGAACCTCACCGGAATTTAATCTGGAACGGAGTACAGTCTGGTAATCATTCTGAAGGACTTCCAGCTCAATGGATACATTTGGATGTTCTTCTGTATAATGATCGATCAGATCATGGTAAGCGTCTGTGTATTCCGGACCATTAAACATGAAATAAAGCTCTACCGGATCATCGTCTGCCATTACGGTTACAGAACCCATTGTAAGAGAACTGACTGTCATTAAACCGGCCATTAATAAAGCGATTTGTTTCTTATGCATATGCATATCCTCCTTCTTTTTGCTGCTGCCCGTTTCGCCCACGGCAGCCTGCTTTGTTTTTGATAATCTAATCATACACTATGCAATATTACAAATAAATAGAAAAAATCAAACTGTTTATGGTAAAAGTTTGATATCTATAACCTGTTCTATTGTGAATGAATACAACAAGTTGTATAATATTGCCATAATAAAAAGGAGCTTTATGTATGAAAAAGAAAATAGAAAATTTATCCATGCAGACGCAGCTGACAGTTGTGATCCTGTCTGTGATCGTTCTTGCATTTGGAATTATTTTATATAGTGGTTATTCTGGTCAGGCAAGGTCTTTTGCAGAGGAATATACTTCTTCCACACAGACTATTCTGGAGATGGATGTGGCAAATCTGGATCAATATATTCAGGGTCTGCGGATCTTTTGCGTACAGCCCTGCCTGAATGTATCTGTCTATAATTCCCTGCTGAAGAGAAAACCTCTTTCCTCTTCTGAGATCAGTGACATAAAACAGGAAATCCAGTCTTCCTATCATAGCAGAACAGATATCCGTTCTTATTCCATTACAGCAATGAATCAGGATTTATGTTTTGAGCGGAATGCAGGGGTTGGGGGACAGCATATTTTATCGACCCCTGTAAAAGATACTGAAATATCCAGACCTTATATTGCCTGTGGAAGCAATGACAAATATGAATATCTGGCGCCCCCGGATTCAGAAGATGTGTTTTTCCGGTATTATCACTACCTGATCCGCCTGAGAAACCGGGAACCAGTCAGTTTGTCTTATGTGGATGTAGATACTACACAGCTGCGGCTGCTTATGAAAAAACATCAGGATTATGTTCTTTGGGATCACTATCAAAAGGTTCGCCCTGCTCCTCGCACATCTCCTGAATCGCAACATTCGCCTTATCCTTGATCCATTCATACTCGCCATTTATATAGTTACTATATTTACTGGCTCTAAAGTTTAATCCGGTATCGGTTACAATACTCTTTAAAACATTGAATGATGTATGATGATAAATTGATTCCATTCTTTCCTTCCTTTAATTCATTTAACACAAGGTTCTGTATTCCTCATTTGTCCCAAGCATTGGGACTGATAACTCCCATGCCTTGGGAATTACCTGTCTCAACACTTGGGACAAAGAACCACTAGCTCATAAGATCATCAAACCTCATCCGGACTCTCACTGCCACCGCCTCCATCAGCAGGTTTGCCGCCAATCCAGATCGGGGTACTGATACTGCGGGGTACTTTCAGCGTGTAGGAGTTCGAATACTGCGTCGTCACAGTCAGCGTGTACTCACCTTCCGCCAAATCAGCCGGCAGGAGCAACGTGAGCGAAGAAAGGTTGTTGATGGTGATCTGGTCGTCCGTCAGTTTCGTGGTGGCACCTTTGGAGTCGGTCAGCGTAACACCTACCGACTCGTGGTCGCCAACCACTTTCAACATCGCCCCTCGGACGAAGAAGTTGTGACCCGCAGTGGCGCTGCCGTCTTTCAAGCCCGTCTTACGATCCTCGGTCTCCAGGATGTACATGATGTTAGACTTCTCGCCGAGGATCTCCACCACGGTCTTGGCGATCGCCTCGCGCAGAGCCTTGTCTTGCGTGAAAGAGACGTAGATGGAATTATTCTCCTTGTTCCAAACGCCGCCCTCAACCACGCCTTTCAACTGGGGGACGGCACGGAACAGACCCGTGTTCACGCTATAGCCGTTTAAGATCAAGTCCATTACTATCCGATGGTAGAGGGTCACAGAGTGACGCATCGTCTCCGGGCGTAGACCGGTGTCTTGCTTGTACATCTCCTCCAACACATCATCCAAAGTTAAACTTCCGGCCGAGGCCAGTAACAAGATCTTGTCCGTCTTGTTGTCGGTGGTCACCGCATTATCGATGAGCCAGCCTTTCAATACTTTCTTCATGGTATTTTGATTTATAGGAAGGACGGAATTGCCCTTCCCGGCTTTCCTTGTCTAGAACCTCTTGTCGAATGCCGATTTCCTCTTCTGCCGATTCCGGGCGATCAGCCAATCGATCACCAAGTGAAGAACCGTCCATAGAGACAGGTTTAAAAATAATATACAATTGACATTCAAATGATTAGCCAATACAATATTCAATGCGATAAAGAAAACGGACACGCAAATGATCGTCACCATCACCATCCGCACCCGCATACCCGTGCGCAACAACTTATGATGGAAATGGTTCTTGTCCGGCAAGAACGGGTTCTTGTGCTCACGAAGGCGGCGCAGCACCACACGTACCACGTCCAGCAACGGTACCAAGACCGTGGAAAAGGCAATCACCAAATAAGGATTCGAACGCTCCGTAGAGGTACTATTCGATACGCATAAATGAATGATCAGGAAACTGATCACGTAGCCCAACGTCAAACTCCCAGCATCGCCCATGAAGAGCTTATGCCCGCAGTTGGCATTGCCAAAGACATTGTAGCACCAGAAAGGCATGAGGATTCCCAGCGTACAGATAGCGAGCAAGGCATAAACACATTGATCTTGAATGAAAAAGAACACGCTCAAGACCGATAAAGCGATACAGCACAAACCGGAGGCCAGACCATCGATCCCGTCAATCAGGTTGATAGCGTTTGTCACATAAACCACGGCGAAAACCGTGACTGGCACACCCAGCAAGGCCGGGACCGAATAGATCCCGAATAGGCCTCCCAGCGTATCGAGCCAATTGCCGGACAACACCAGCAGGAGGGCCGACACGACTTGTACGATGAACTTGTAGCGGTAACCCACCCCGACCAAGTCATCGCAGACACCCACCAGATAAAGAAGTGTCATGCCCACGAACAAGAAAAGATACTCATGGAGCATCTCGATCGAGAAGCTAGACAGATCCGAGGGCCACAGATAAAGGCGAAAGCCTATCACCAAGGCAAACGACATCAAGACCACGGGAAAAAACGACAGGCCACCCAAGCGGGGAACCGGGGTCGTGTGTACCTTTCGAGAATCCGGGACATCATACAGTCTTTTCTTGTGGGAGATCACCAAGATCCTCGGGATGATCACCATGCCCAAAGACACGGAGATCAGATATCCGGACAGTAATAACAATAATAGAATTTGCACCTCACTCATACGATCTCACTTAATGAAGGCAACCCCTTCACCTCGCCGGCATGCCACGCTTGGTAGTCCTCATGGGAGAGTTGGGATGCTGTTAATAATTTGTAATCTATGTCGTCTCTTCGCAAGATGTGCCTGCGGACATACGAGCGGAGCGAACGATCCGTAACGGACACCATCACCACAGGAAAAGGGTAGCCGAGCAAACGCATTGGCGTAATCTCGCTGTCCGGGAACACATGGCGCAACTGATAGGCCGAGCGCTCAAATGCCACCCAGTAAGGACCCGTGCAATACAGGTGAATCGAGTTTTGGTTCGCACGCTCGCGGTTCATGATATCATTTAAATGCTCGTTCAGCAACCGCACCAAACGAACGCCGGAAGGAAGGGAAGACATTTCTTTTTGATTTATGATTTATGATTTAAACTGTCAACTGTCACTTGTCTACTGTTAACTGATTTCATGGTTGAGCCACCCGTCGTAATCGTCCAACCGGCGGATCAAGGATAACTTGCTTTTCTTGGGCGAGGACTCACCCCGCCACGGATCCACCACCTCATGTGCCATCTGCCGGTAAAGGGCGCTGTCCGTGCAACCGTAGAGCGTCACCAGCAACAAGGCACGGGATTGCGGAGCTTTCACCACCGGGAGCATACCACGCATCGTGTCATGCAAACGTGTGAACTCCTCCTCATCGCCCAACAACTTGTAGGCAGAAAGAAGCAATGAGTAGATCTTGCAACGCATCACGTCCGTCTCCGCACGGAGCGAACCGTAGGATCTCAACACCTCACGGGCCAAGCGGGTATCCTCCTCTGATACGTTGCCGGAGGCATGGTAACGTCCCAAGGCATCGTGCAAGCCTTCCCGCAGGCGGTCGTTGTCCAGATGGGTATAGACGTGCTTGCCCTTGGTGTTCAGCTCGATCAGCTCGTACTCGCCCGGCTTCACCTCCAACAAGGGGACCCACATGCAATCGAGGATACGAGCCATCACATCTTTATGACCGCCACCCGGCTGGATCACCACCTCCGCCTCCATACCGGTAAAATAACCGGACGTGATACGCACACGGTCGCCCTTCAGCAAGCGGTCGCTGTCCGGTACGTACACCGGAAGCTCGTTGGAATAAGATTCCGCCACCCAACGTAAATTCCCCATCTCGTCATCCGACAGATAAGGGAAATGAGTCATGCCTCCGGAAGAGACCCGGGGAAGGAAATTGTATAGGGGAAGCGTGCGCTTCATCTGGAAGATCTCCTCAACCGAGGACCGGACAAACACGTAGTTGAACAGCAGGGGTCGTTTCGTGTTGACCATCTTTCCGTCCACCTTCCTCACCTCCACATAGGAGGGGGCGAAATACTCGAACAACGTCTCCCCACGACGCTTGCGCCGGGAAAGCTCGGCATCCAAGCTTTTAGCGGGGCTGATCTTGTCACGTCGCGCCACACCCGTAGTAGGAAGCGTGAGCACGTACCAGCGTACAGTCTTCAAGTCATGATGCTTGCCAACTCGCGCCGTACCCCTCTCCGAGCGACCGTCTCTCAAAACATTCATCATTATGATTATCTTTTCCTAAGATTATAGCAGGATCTCCACTCAAGCCTCACGACAATTCAAAGCCCTACCAAGAGAACCATATTTACTCCTGATAAACAACACTTTATGTCTTTAAAAATGGCTTTTCTGAAAATCACCATCGCTTGAAATATTAAGCTACTCGGGAAGTAGCTTAAAAGGTTGGAAAATGGTTATTACCCAGTTGTAGAGACGGAGCGTGCTCCGTCTCCCACCGTCTGACAGTAATTTAGAATACCATTTTGAGGGGATGAGACGGGGCACGCCCCGTCT
>ENA-OROX01003091-OROX01003091.1-human-gut-metagenome-genome-assembly--contig:-NODE-3091-length-10441-cov-3.720874_pt1 | contig 10441 bp, 8 predicted proteins | sample MGYA00242133_ERZ509058 | MGnify/ENA primary metagenome ERZ509058 (study PRJEB26280, sample SAMEA2338751) | human gut metagenome | biome: human gut; feature: human-associated habitat; material: faeces...
ACTCACGGCAAAAGGCATTGCCGCCGACCGCATCACCGCCGACTCCCAAGGCGATACCGTCCAGCCATTCGCCACTCCGGAAGAAAACCGGGTCACCATCTGCATCACAGCAGACGCTCCGGGCATGTAACGACAAAGACATCCCCTAAAAGAAAATTGCCCTCTGAAAGCCGTTCAAAACTTTCAAAGGGTATTTCCTAACTTCGTCATCCAGAATCAGCAAAACAATGCCTTTTCCGTAAACTCCCCGACTTTCAGGTATTTCCGATAGATTTCCTCATACAGCTTCGCATTGGCAGCATTGGGAGTATATTCCATAGCAAACCCGGAGCTCATGGCCTTCTGAGCATCTTCAACACGGTTATATACCCCGGCCGCGGTAGCCGCAAACATAGCAGCTCCCAGGGCACAGGCCTGATCAGTCTTACAGACTTTGATCGGCATATTCAAAACATCACTCAGCGTCTGCATAACAAACGGAGATTTCAAAGCAATTCCTCCGATTCCGATCACGCTATCGATCTGAACCCCCTCATTCCGGAAACGATCGACGATCGCCTTCGAACCGAAAGCGGTAGCCTCTACCAAAGCCCGGAAAATACGGGGAGCGGTACTTCCCAAAGTCAATCCGGTAATCGTTCCCTTCAACAACTGATTGGCATCCGGGGTGCGCCGTCCGTTCATCCAATCGGTAGCAATAACCGTACTTTCTTCCGCCGGTATCTTTTCAGCCTCGGCCGTCAAAGCAGGAATAATCCGGTTGCAAGCTTCTGCCACAAGCCGCTCTTTCATCTCCTCATCCAGCAAATCGCTCTTTCCGACTATCTCTTTCAACGGGAATTCCAACACCCGTTTAAACCAGGCATAAATATCCCCGAATCCCGATTGTCCGGCTTCCAAACCGACCATACCGGGAATAACCGACCCATCTACCTGCCCGCAAATGCCTTTGATCAGTTTATGTCCGATCTCCTCATAAGTAGCCACCATGACATCACAAGTCGATGTACCGATCACCCGCACAAAAGTATGCGGAGTGACCCCGGCTCCGACAGCTCCCATATGGCAATCGAAAGCACCTCCTGCAACCACGACTTCTGTAGTCAACCCCAGGCGTTCAGCCCATTCCGGTGATAACTTACCTACCGGTTTATCGGCAGTCTCCGTCTTTTCAAACAAGCGTGAACGAAAACCGGCCAACAAAGGATCTAAAGTGGTCAGAAACTCCTCACTGGGTAATCCTCCCCATTGTTCGTGCCACATCGCTTTATGGCCACAGGCACAACGGCTGCGGACGATATCGTCACTCTTGGTCACTCCGGTGATCAAAGCCGGCAACCATTCACAATATTCTACGATCGAATATGCTTTCGCCCTGACATGCTCATCTTCACGAAGTACATGTAAAGCTTTTGCCCAAAACCATTCCGACGAATAGATTCCTCCTTCATAAGCCGAATAATCGATATTCCATTCTCCGCAAAGTCTATTGATCTCGGCAGCTTCCCGGATTGCCGTATGATCTTTCCAAAGTACAAACATCGCGTTCGGATTCTCAGCGAATTCCGGCAAGAGCGCCAAAGGAGTCCCCGTGGCATCGGTAAAAGCAGGGGTACTCCCGGTTGTATCGAAAGCGATCCCCACCACTTTTTCCGCCGTACCGGCAGGACAAGCCGCCAAAGCCTCCTTCACCGAAGCTTCCAACACATCGATATAATCCTGCGGATGCTGACGATATTGATTGATCGCCGGATTACAGTATTTCCCCTCTTTCCAGCGGGGATAATATTTCACAGCAGTAGCCAGTGTCTCCCCTGTCAGCGCATTCACAACGATCGCCCGGGCCGAATCACTACCATAATCTAAACCTATAACGTATTTTTCCATATTTTCTCTAATTGAAAACTGAAAATTGACAGAAATAATTGTCAATTATCAATTAACAGAGTGCTTTATTCAGCATATAATAAACTTCGTTCATACGGAGTTCTTTCTTGAATTCCGGAATGGTGGTGTTTTTGTCGATCACAACCATTTCTATCCCTGCTATCTCGGCATAATCTTCCCAATATTCGGTAGTCAGGTCATACGAAAAACTGGTATGATGCGTACCTCCTGCCAAAATCCAGGCACCTGCACCGACTTCCAGATTCGGTTGCGGTATCCACAAAGCCGAAGCAACGGGAAGTTTAGGTAATTTTTTACTCTTGATACAATCCACCACATTGACAATGAGACGGAAACGGTTACCCAAATCCACGACAGTAGCAGCAACTCCTTCTCCTTGTTTGCTGGTGAAAACCAAACGGGCGGTTTCGCTGTCGATACCGATACTCAGCCGGTGTACTTCCAGCCGTGGTTTCTGCTCTGCAATCAACGGGCATACTTCCAGCATATGAGCCTGTAAAATGGCACTCTTTTCCCCATCGAAATGCAAGGTATAATCTTCGAGGAAAGAACATCCTTTAGGTAATCCCTGACTCATAAACCAGGTAGTCCGGTAAAGAGCCGCCGTTTTCCAGTCACCTTCCGCCCCGAAGCCATATCCTTCAGCCATCAGACGCTGTGATGCCAAACCCGGAATCTGATCGAACAATCCCAGATCGTTGAAATTGGTTGTAAATCCTTTTGCTCCGGTATCTTTCAACAAACGGCGCAAGGCGATCTCGGCTTTTGCAGAGTTCCAGACTTTGGTATAAGCTTCCGTACCGGTCTGTTCCAGAGCAGCATCATGCTCGTATTCTTTAAAATAAGTAGCCACTAAAGCCTGTACCTCCTTATCCTCGACAGCCTGATAATAAACCATCAGATCATTCACCGGGCAATAGTCGACATGATACCCCAATACCTGTTCTGCAGTCACTTTATCCCCGTCGGTCACAGCCACATTATTCATCTGGTCACCGAAACGAAGGATCAGCATATCCTGAGCATCGGCCCAGGCAGCAGCGACACGCATCCAAACTGCAATTTTTTTCTGAGCGGCCTCATCCTGCCAGTGCCCCACCACCACCTTGCGGGGTTTACGCATACGGGTCACGATGTGACCGAACTCCCGGTCACCGTGAGCACTCTGATTCAGGTTCATAAAATCCATATCTATGGTATCCCAGGGGATTTCTTTATTAAACTGAGTATGGAAATGCAACAACGGTTTCTTCAGTTCCTGCAATCCATGAATCCACATCTTAGCCGGAGAAAAAGTATGCATCCAGGTAATTACCCCGATACATTTAGCATCATGATTAGCAGCCTTGAATGCTTCCGTGATTTCTTTCGCCGAATTCACCGTACCTTTATATACTACTTTCACCGGCAAATTTCCGGATTCATTCAATCCTTTTACCATCTCATTGGAGTGAGCATCTACAGCCACAACAGCATCTCCTCCGTACAGCAGCTGAGCTCCTGTCACAAACCATACTTCAAAATTTTCGAAAGCCATAATTATTTTAAATTGATAATCGACAATTGATAATGCTATCCATTTTCAACAGTCAATCTGAATTATTACTTATTTTACCTATTATATTCCGGCAATGCACCCGACAGTAAAGGTCAACTGTGCATTGTCAATTCAATTTATTGTCCGTAATAAGCATTCGGACCGTGTTTACGGAAGAAATGCTTCTGAATCAGATAAGGATTCATAGATAAACGGGGGTTAACCGTAAATGCCACAAAAGCCATCTTAGCCACTTGTTCCATCACCACAGCATGGTGTACCGCTTCGTGAGCATCTTTTCCCCAGGAAAAAGGACCATGGTTTTTGACCAGTACTCCGGGGATATATTCCGGGTTCAACTTCCGGAAACGTTCCACAATCACATTCCCGGTTTCCTCCTCGTAGGCTCCTTCGACTTCCGCCTGAGACATATCCCGGGTACAAGGAATCGGCCCACTGAAATAATCCGCATGTGTGGTGCCGATATTCGGTAGATCGATACCGGCCTGAGCCCATGACGTAGCATACGTAGAATGGGTATGCACCACTCCTCCGATCGCCGGGAAAGCCTTGTACAACACCAGATGGGTCGGAGTATCCGAAGAAGGTTTCAAACTCCCCTCTACGATATGCCCGTCTAAATCCACTACTACCATATCTTCCGGTTTCATCTGTTCATAAGCTACACCGGAAGGTTTGATCACCACCAGGCCCGATGTCCGGTCGATAGCACTGACATTCCCCCAGGTAAAAATAACCAGGCCATGCTTCACCAATTCCAGATTCGCCTCACAAACCTCTTTTTTCAATGCTTCTAACATAACTACTATTTTAATTTATTACCAGAAATACCAATAGAACACAACGGTAATCAGGATAATGATAGCGGAATGGATGACATCCCATTTGTTCCAGCTAGCACGGGTAACCGCCTTTTGTTCGTCTGTCGTCGAACCGAATGTCAGGCCGACGATCTGTTCTGCAGGTGCCGGTGTTGTGAAACGGCTAACAACCACAATCACCAGCATACAGAACAATAACATACCTCCACAAAAGAACAACCAGTTCGTATCGTAAAACAGATATTTAAACCAGGAATCGCTGAAAGTCGCTCCCGAGGTATAATACACTTTAGCCCCCAAACGGGTGATACCGATAATAAATCCGGCGATCAAGCCCCACATACCACCCTTCGGAGTTGCTTTTTTCGAGCAAATACCCAATAAGAAAGCCGCTGCAATACCCGGTGCCAGTACAGATTGTACATCCTGCAAATAGTTATACAACACCGATCCTACACTTTTCATTACCGGAATCCAAAGAATACCTAACACGACTACCACTACCGTAGCGACACGTCCGACATAAAGCAAAGTCTTTTCGGAAGCCTTCGGTCTGTATTTTTTATAGAAATCGATTGTAAATAACATAGCGGAAGAGTTGAATAAAGAAGCCAGCGAACTCATCAAGGCTGCCAAAATACCGCATACGACCAACCCCTTAAAACCGGCAGGCAATAATTTAGCTACCAAAGTCGGGAATGCAGCATCGGCGGAACTCATCGTAAATGTTTCCCCATTCACGGTAATACCGTGTTTTTGCATAGCAAAAGCAACCATTCCCGGAATCAGGAATAAAAAGACAGGCGTCAGTTTCAGATAAGCACCGAATATAGCCCCCCGCCGAGCCTGAGTTTCATCTTTACCCGACAATACACGCTGTACGATAAACTGGTCGGTACACCAATACCAGAAACCGATAACAGAAGACCCGATGAACACCCCTAGCCAAGGAAAATTGGTATCCCGGTTACTCCGGATCAGATTGATCATCGAATCACCATATTCATTTACCGGAGTCACCCGACAAGCTTCCAACACCTGATCCCAGCCTCCGACAGCTTTCAAACTCAACACCAGAATCACCAAAGAACCGATCAGCAAAATCGGAGTTTGAAGCACAGAAGTATAAAGCACCGATTTCATACCACCGATCACCGTATACAAAGCAGTCAACAGCACCAATCCGATCGCAGCGATCCAGAAGAAATCGATTCCCCATAGTTCCTGAATACCGAACACTTCTTTGAAAACCAAACCTCCGGCATATACCGTCACGGCTACTTTAGTCAAGACATAACTGACCAAAGAGATTACCGATAAAATCGTCCGGGATTCTTTATTATAACGTCTTTCAAGGAATTCGGGCATCGTAAGCACCATACTTCTGGAATAAAAAGGCACGAACACCCAACCGAGAATCAGGATCATCCAGCCCTGAATTTCCCAATGTGCCATAGCCATTCCACTCGAAGCACCGGCACCGGCTAAACCGATCAAGTGCTCGGAACCGATATTCGAGGCAAAAATCGAGGCCCCGATAGCCAACCAGGTTGCATCACGTCCGGCCAGAAAAAAGTCGCCGGAACTTTTCTGTTTTTGTTTGAAAACCCAGACAACGATTCCAATCATGGCAATCGCAAAAAGGGCAATTACGATATAATCTAATGTTCCCACAATAATGATATTTAAAAATGAATATTTAGCGATACACTTTATTTCTCTACAGAAAATTTATAGATACAACGACTGGAATAAGTCTGCCCCGGTTCCAGGTAAACAGACGGCCATCGGGGTTTGTTCGGAGAATCGGGAAAATGTTGTGTTTCCAGGCAAACAGAAGCCCGTTGGTTATAAACGACCCCTTTTTTCCCTTTCACAGTTCCATCCAGGAAGTTGCCGGTATACACCTGAATACCGGGCTCATCCGTATATACTTCGAGTACTATACCGGACTCAGGCGAAGACAAACGGGCAGCGACAGTAGAAAGATCTCCTTTAGTGTTCAATACAAAATTATGGTCGTAACCGTTTCCATTTTTCAACTGAACAAAATCATAACGGTCTATCTCCCGTCCGATTTCTTTCGGTTGAATGAAGTCCATAGGCGTTCCGGCCACCGGAACGATCTCACCCGTTGTCATAAAGGTACTGTCGACCGGAGTATACCCATCCGCATTCACATACAACAAATGATCCGTAGCGGCAACAGCCGGATTACCCGACAAATTGAAATAAGAGTGATTCGTCATATTGATCACCGTTTTCTTATCTGTCACAGCCTCGTACTGAATATCGATAGCATTATCATCTGTAAGATGAAAGCGCACTTTCGCCCGTACATTTCCAGGGAAATTCTGATCGCCATCCGGAGAAAAACGGGTCAGTTCGAGAGTCGTACCATCGATCTGATTAGCTTCATACATCTGATATTGCCAACCTTCCGGCCCCCCGTGTAAACAATGTCCATAGTTATTCTGCGGCAATTGAATAGTTTCGCCATCGATTTCGATTCTTCCCTGTGCAATCCGGTTAGCATACCGACCGATAGAGGCGCCAAAATCACTGGGTATATTCCGATAATCTGCCAAACTATCGAACCCCAATACCACATCTTTCCTATTGCCATGTTTATCCGGAACCAAAACAGACACGATACGGCCACCGAAATTAGTAATACAAACTTCCATTCCGGCCGAATTCTTCAAAGTATAGAGACCGGCCTGTTTCCCATCGATCTCTGCCTGAAACTTCTTCGGATTCAGTCCGGAAAGAGTTGTCTCTTCCTTCGCTTTTGGGGAACAAGAACTCATGATTCCTGCAACAACCACCAAACCCAATACAAACGTTTTCATAATCTTTGCTATAATTTATGATTTAGATTTCATTTTAGTATGTTCAAATTTTCAGGACTATTCACTTTTGAAACGCCCATATAAGTGTTTAAAAAACACTTCAAATATAGTGTATACAAAACACTTTAAAAACATTTTTTACAACTTTCTTTGAAATATTTTCAATAAATCACTGTATATCTACTGATTACCAAAAGTAATTTAGACTATTTTTAAATAAAAACCCGGATATCACCGACGCCATCGTCGTACTCCTTATTATTAAAAGTACGATAAATTCAGATCCCGATGAACATTTGTAAAATCTGCTTTTTTTACATAAATTGCGCTCCTTTATGATAAAGCAAGAAGCCTGACGCAAACGATAACTTTTTTCGAAAGCAACAGGCAACAGATTAAGACACACCATTAATAAATTTATAACAATAAAGAAATCATGGATACTCGTATCGTAAGAAATCTATTCAAAGAAAAATTCGGAACCGAAGGAATGTTGTATTTCTCGCCCGGTCGTATCAACCTCATCGGCGAACATACAGATTACAATGGAGGATGTGTTCTTCCAGGTGCCATCGATAAAGGCATCTTAGCAGAAATCAAACCCAACGGGACAGACAAAGTCCGGGCCTATTCGGCAGACCTGCAAGCTTATGCCGAATTCGGTCTGAACGAAGAAGATAAACCCGAAGCTTCCTGGGCACATTATATCTTCGGAGTATGCCGCGAAATGCTGAAACGGGGGGCACAAATCAAAGGTTTCGATACCGTTTTTTCAGGTGATGTACCTCTTGGAGCCGGTCTTTCATCATCGGCAGCCCTCGAGAGTACTTTTGCTTTTGCTCTGAATGAGATTTACAAGGCCGGATTCGATAAAAAAGAATTGGTACTGACCGGACAGAAAACAGAACACCATTATTGCGGGGTAAATTGTGGTATCATGGATCAATTTGCATCGGTTTTCGGTAAAGCAGGCAACCTGATCCGTCTGGATTGCAGTACGATGGAATATGAATATATCCCTTTCGATCCACAAGGTTATAAATTAGTATTGATCGATTCTGTCACCAAACACGAACTGGTCGATTCACCCTATAACAAACGCCGTCAATCCTGCGAAAGGGCAGCAGCAGCAATCGCCGGTAATCATCCGGAAGTAAAACTGCTCGGAGATGCAACCCTGGAAATGCTGGAAGAAGTTAAAGATAAAATCAGTGAAGAAGATTACATGCGGGCAACCTATGCCATCCAGGAAAACAGCCGGCTTGCCGATACTTGCGAAGCTTTAAAACGAGGTGATTACGAAACCGTAGGAAAAAACATATACGCTACCCATCATGGCATGAGCAAACTTTATGAAGTCAGTACCGAAGAATTGGATTTCCTGAACGATGTCGCCAAAGAATGTGGGGTAACCGGTTCACGGATCATGGGAGGTGGTTTCGGCGGATGTACGATTAACCTGGTAAAAGACGCTTATTACGACCGATTCATCGAAACAGCGATCAGTCGTTTTAAGACAAAATTCGGTAAAGAACCGAAAGTATATCCGGTAACCATCAGTGACGGAGCACGCAAATTGAATTAAAACAAAATCATCCTAGCTAAAAAATTCATGGAGAGGGACTCGCCGGAAGGTTTTTCCTTTTCATGAAGAGGAAAAATAATAACAATGACAACCTATCCGAACCGGGCAGCCCAATCGGTAACAATCTAGCGTAACACAGGAGACAGGGGATAAACCAACACCCCGTCCCCCGTGAGTTATTTTATTTTTTCAGGAAAGCCTGGTATTCTTCCCACAAGCTATCTGTCGTCACTTGCTCGCCGAAAATATGTTTCATGGCTTTATCGAAGCTCCAGGGAACGATCTCTAAAGCCGATTTATTGAATTTTCTCAGGAAATCCGGATCTTTGCCGGTCAACCACTCCAGGAAAAAACCGGTCGTCCGGTACCCATCCATCCAGTGTCCGCCCGGTTTACGGCTATCCACCGGGAAAAAGCCATTATGATAACGGACTGCATCGGCCATTCCTTCGATAAATACCCAGAATTCGGTTCCGGGTTTATAACCGCCGATCCCCTGAGGTTCCAGTTGGTAAGCATGAGTCAGCTCGTGATAAAGCACTCCCCGGGTTTCATAGAGCACCTTATCGTCTCCCTGGCTATCCTCCGATTTTTCCACCCACCGGGAACTATAGAAAATATTGACCACCGGCGGTTGTCCCCCTTTGGCCGGAATACCGTCGGTATCCTCCAGGTTGTATTCGATCTTCTCTACTCCCGGCATAGAATCCGTCGCCGACCAATAAAGCGTCTGAGCTACCCATAAAGCATGTTGCTGGATGAAAGCTTCCGGTTCGGGTACGATCCGTCTATCCGAGCCCCCTTCGTTCCGGCCGCCTTATCTTTAAAATCAATGACAGGATAAGAGAAATTCTTCCAATTCGGAGCCTCCCACTTCTGAGCCCATACTCCTTGCGAACAGAATAAAACGAACAGAACAAACAAAACTTTGAAGTCCTTCATATCATACAAAACTTTGAAATCTAAAAAAATCATGAAGGCGATCACTTCGACAAAGTAAAACAGTCGATATCCGGAGCCCAATTATAACTGTTCCCCATCCGGACCGTATTGTATCCGGGTTTCAGAGTCACCGGAACAGTCACAGTCCGCAGCCCGTTATCGTCCCCCAGTTGTTTCAACACCTGTTTTTCCCCATTGACCGTCAGTTCCAGCTGCCGCCCGGCACCCTGTGTATATTGAACGGTCATCCGGTATTGTCCTCCTTTTTCGCTATATACCTCTTTCCATTCTGCATAATTTTCCGGTTGTCCCCCCAAATACCCGACGATCATTTTCCCGGAAGTACCTTCTTGCGGAGTATATCTGACTGCATTCGGATTTTTACCCAAATCATCGAATAAAGGCAGGTAAGCCCATTCGGCTTCGTACACTGTCGGTTCGATCCGTTTTTTCCCTTCGATCCGTAAAATCATCGCCCCATGGGCCGGAACTTCCTGTTTCAACGCCCCGTCCACTTTACCCAAATCGCGGTGTTTCACCAAATCCCTCACCTTTACTGTACCCTCGAACTCGAGATCTGTCAAAGGTACGGTGAAAGAACAAGGCTGCTCAGAAGGATTGTAAAGCGCTACAGCACGCACCTTCCCCCGTTTTTGTTCGATATCTTTTACCAACACATAACCTTCATTTTCGTGCTGAACGACATAAGCTTGCAAACCCAGCGGATCCTGATTCAGGGCTAAAAGTTCCTTATTTTTCAATAGCTCTAAAGTGG
>ENA-OROX01003094-OROX01003094.1-human-gut-metagenome-genome-assembly--contig:-NODE-3094-length-10435-cov-3.089210_pt1 | contig 10435 bp, 5 predicted proteins | sample MGYA00242133_ERZ509058 | MGnify/ENA primary metagenome ERZ509058 (study PRJEB26280, sample SAMEA2338751) | human gut metagenome | biome: human gut; feature: human-associated habitat; material: faeces...
CCCGCAGACATCTACTGCTGCTTTGTTTTTTGACGAAGTTTTCAAAATTTGCGAAGTTTTGATGCGTCAAAGACAAAACGTCAAGTAAACGTCTTTCTTTATATAATACATTTCCCACACCGCCCTAACCTCACGATTTGAGGTATCGGCGTGAGAAACATTGCAAAACTATAAAAATAAAATTAAATATAAGTGTATTTATGATAATGATAGTGAGGATGGGGACTGAACAGATATAATAATCAGTAACAAAACATCTTCGGTTTATGGTGAATCTAGTATTATTGAGATAAATACAAATGAAGTAGAAATTAATTTAAGTGAGCCTCTCAATCCAATTGGTAATAATAAAGACACTAAGTCTAAGAAAGTAAATCAAATAAAAATTTGTGCTGTTCCATATATTACAAGTGATATAGAAAACAATAATGGATATGGATATATTTTCAATCAGTTTAGGGTTGAATATACTATAGATTTAGATAAACTGATTAACGCTAAAGATATTAATATATTTGACACTTATAAATATATTGTTAATGATTCTGGTGTAAACGTTAACTTTAATATAAATTTACCTATTGATAATATTAATCAAGAAGAAAGTGTAAAATTAAAAATATATCCTCTTGTAAATAATAATGGAAAATTAACAAAAGGTGATACACATTTAAAATGTTATGAAAATATAAATTTGCTTGGTCAAAATTTAATTAATATTAGTTTTGATCAAGAAGGATTTTTAAAAAATAATATCTATATATTATCAATAGAACTAACAAAGGATTATTCAAGAGATCAAATTCTTATAACATCCGAGTTAATGAATCAATTCTATAATACTGATAATAGATATCAATTAATAACTCCAGATAGGTGATTAAGAAACTTACTATCTCTCTTTAACTTAGGTGAATCTAAGGTTAATATAGGGAATTCGTCTAGTAAAATAGATAATGGATATTTCTTTGAAGATAATGTTGAGAATATTTTTAAAACTGATATAGATCTAGAGGAAGATTATACACAATTATTAAATAATAAAGGAATTGACGATATTAGTACTACATCTAATAATCCACCTAAAAAATACTCTGGATACTTAAAAACAGCTGTATGAGAAGGGGCACTAGATTGTCCAGAGCTAAAATGTGAAGACTCCAAATCTAATGATTTATGATCTAACGTTAAATTTAGTACATCTTTAGATAATAAGAAGATTATTTACACTTATAATGAAGATCAGACTGAAGAGGTGCAAGCAAATATTCTTAATAAAAAAATTGATATTAAAGATGTAGTTTCAAAGGGGTTTACAATTGGATGGTATGGTAAAATACCAGTAACAACTGCTGATAGACAGTATTTATTTGAAAGTATGCCCTGAACATTTAAATATAATAGTATTAAACCAGATGATGATTATGAGGGTAACGATAATGTAGGGTTAATACCAAAAGATCCTACAAACTCAAAAAATCCACTTCCAGGATGAAAATATCTTATAAACTACTCAATATGAAATTCTGTTTATAGTCAAGTTAATACCTTGCCTATAGGATTTGTCTTATCTAAAGGTTCGACTGATTTCCATTATGCATTAAAAGTAGAAAGATTTAAGCATGAACATTCAAGTTATGATAATACTCTACCATGTCCTAGACCAGAAAGTAATGTACTATATGAAAGAATAGGTAATAAAGATTACCCAACATACCAGTTTACTTATAACACAGATGGTAATAATAGAGACTGGACTTATGATCCTCAAAAAGATCCCAGCACAGATTCATGAGTAGAAGTTATGACAGTTTTAGATGTTGAACTATCATTAAGATGCTTATTTGTTCCAATACTTTTTACTGTACATAATGCAGACAGTAATATAGGAAGAGGTTGATCCTTACCTGGAGGGAATAGGATTGATCCAGATAGTACTTGAGTATCATGTGGTATAGGTATTTTATATTATTCAGAAAATAAAAGAAAATACGGTATTGCATTATTAAAGATAATGCCCGATGACCCACAATGAGAAGGAAAAGCTCATAATATATATGCTAAACAGGCAACTGATGACTGGGTTTCAGCATGACTTACTACAAATACTATTGGAAAAAACTGGTATAATAACAATATTGTTGCGTCAATGCTTTTAGGACTTGGATTGCATATATATTCATTAAGAAATATACAAACAATTCAGATGTTCATATTAAACAACGATCTTACTGAATTTAACATTGAGATAAAGGACGCTAAGGTAGTGTATGATAGAACAGATATATTGTCAAAATGATACTATAAGGAAGTTAATTTGTTACAAAATGATAGTATCTCTCTTGAACTTAAAGAGAATGATCTTTTACAATATAGTAACAGGAACTTTGAAAATATAGAAGAGTTACCAAACAAAATGAAACCTATAGTAAATAATAGTGTTAATGCAAAATTAGTTACTGATAATGGGTCACCTTTTAAGGGATGATTTAAATTAAATGATATTAAAGATGTTAGTGTTGATAGTTTAGTATTATCTTCATTTATAACTAATAATAAAAATAAATTATTATCTTTATCTGCAGATAATAATTCTAGTACTTTATTTGTAGACCTCAATGAGAATAATTCCTTTTATAGAGTAGCAACTGCTTTAGCAAAAATATTAAAAGTTAAAGATGCAACAAGTACAAATAATACAGGTTCTAATATTATTGTTTATAATGGAGATTTTACAGCAGATGATGTAAAAGGAGGAGTTTGTCCTGATAGAAAAGCAACAGATATTCCAGGTAACTCTATATTACCATACGTTTCTTTACTAGAAAGGGATAGATTACCTTTAAGTACTAATTGAACTGAGACTATCGATGAAGAATTAATGCCTGTTACAGAAGAATTCAAAAATACTTATAAAAAGGTTAATATTGAGTAAGATAATGGAGCTAAAACTAACTACTAAAAAATATAATAGTGAGGGAGATATTACTCATGAATATAATCCCCTTCATAATAAATTAACAGAGGATGGCATTCTTGAGGATTTTACTACTAATGAGATAGAACTAGACTTAAATAATCCAGTAAATATTGAATGTCAGCCATCATATGATGGCACTGTTAATTTAATAATTAATGATGATAAAAATCCTCCTAGAATTATAAATACAACTTATACAACAATTGAAGATAATCGTTATAGAAGGATTGTTAGGAATCAAACAGAACAGACAAATATCTATAGAGAAGGTAAAATAGATACTCAAACTAGATTATTTAGAAATATAAATAGGATTCCAAAAATAGATCTCATAAATGTATCTTATTCTGGACAATTAAAAGGAGGTAATTATACTTTTTATATTAAATTAGCAGATAATGATTATAATAAGACAGATATTGTGGCTGAGTCTGGAATAGTTTCTATATTTAAAGGCACATTAGAAGAAGTCCGTACAATATCTGGCACATTAGAAGACGAACGTACAGATAAATCTATAACATTAATGCTGTCAGATATTGATATATCTTTTAATAAAATATTTATATATTGTAAAAGAGACTATTCTGATTTAAATGGAATTATTAAGAATGAAACATATTTTATTACTAAACCTTATGAAATTAAATCACAGAGTCAAACTGTAAATATTAATGGATTTGAAGAAGTAACATATATTAACGAAGAAGAACTAAATATAAGGTATAATATATGTACAGGAGCTAAAACACAAGCTCAAGTACAGAATATGTTATTTCTTGGTAATATACAACAAACAGTATTAGACAATGCAACTATTCAGAATTTATCATATTATATAAAAGTACAATGTGTTCAGGCAGAGAGTAGTATAGGTTATATTGACCCTAAATCTTATACTAAAGTTGATAATGATGGAGTTAACAAAACTGAATATTATAATCCTTTAAATATATATTATTATCTAGGATATTGACCGTCTGAATTGTATAGAATTGGAATTGTATATATATTTAATGATGATTCGTTAAGTCCTGTTTATAATTTACGTGGATGTGAGTTTAGTGATTTTAATGAAGCAAATCATAACGATAATTATAATAAAGATAACACCATTATTCCACAAGATGAGTTCTTTATTACTACTAACAATAGTACAAATTTATCTAACACTAAAGGAGTTTTTAAACTTCCAAATAAAAGTATCTATAAAAAAAACAAAGAGGAGAGCGGAGGTATAAAAACAGGAGTGTATCCTATTGGATTTAAATTTACATTTGATTCAGGATTAATTGATGAATTGAGGAATAATAAAAAGCTCAATATAAAAGGATTCTTCTTTGTACGTCAGAAAAGAATCCCGAATATTTTATGCCAGGGCTTTTCAATAGGAGTAGATAGGTCAGCTTATATACCATTAATATATAATGAGGAAGAAGGTATATATATAACAGAGTCATTTATTAATGATAATTTAGAGTTAACTACTTCTTTTGATAAAAGAATCCTAAGTACAGCTAATATACAAAGTAGTGGGTTACTTAATGTAGATGCTATTACTAATAAACAATTACAGTCTTTATTCGATAATTCTGAATTTATTTTAGAAAAAGCATATAAAAGTGGTATTGATAATGACTCTAGATATTATTACGTAAATAATTTAGAATTTAAAAATCCAAATAGTTTATCAACTAAAACAAAGTGTGTTTATATTGATACTGGCATTCCATTAAAATATTATGATAACTATGGGTTTTCAACCAGAGTGGGGTCGTCAGAGGACTGTAAAGATATTAGATTTTTAGGTTCAAAAAATTATGAGCAAAATAATTATAATATAGTGAGAGGAATCTACTGCCCTTTTGTTGGAACCAATAAAGTTTTAGATCCAAATTGTATCTACAATATAAAATCTGGAAATTATTCTTCTACATTTATGAGTGAGTACTTCAAGATCAGAGGTAATGATCTCTCTCCGTTTATGGCAATTAGTCCAAGATACGAATTGAATGATAGTAAACTAATTAAAATATATGATGAAGACCAAAAGATTATTGAACGTATAACTCCAACTGTTTTTAGAGGGGATTGTTTTACGAATACAGTAACAGTTAGAATTATAAGGAATTTTATAGATTCTGAAACTCCAACTAATGATATAATAGTTGATCCAGAAACTTGGAAAAATGGGTATAAAGGATATAATCAAACTACTACCTCTGATTGAAAAGAGATAAACAGAGCAGATGTGAATACTGTACCTCTTGGAATGTGAGTTACTTATAAATGTCTTTCAAATTATAATTTAGGGCTACGATCTGAGGATACATCTTATGTTGATGAAATGGCATTAATGGGAAATCCAAGAGGCTTCTATCCTTTACATGGTATAAATACAGCGCCGTCTAGTAAAATACCTGAAAGTACTCTGTTAAATGCAGGATATTCTACAACAGTACCTTCTAAAAAATACTTTACATCCCCTGATGTGCCTTATGTAAAGGATGTATTTGATACTAGAATTATGTTTAGTAATGTACAAGTAGAGGATGATTTTAGAAATGCATATAGAATATTTCAAGGGTTAGATTATAAAGATATAGAAAGACAATACGGATCTATTGTAAAACTAATATCTTATGGAACTAACTTATTTTGTGTCTTTGAACATGGATGTGCCTTAATTCCTATTAACGAAAAAGCACTTATAGCTACTACTACAGGTCAGTCTATACACATGTATGGTGCAGGAGTTTTACAAAATCAAGTTACTCCTATTTCTCAAGATTATGGAAGTATTTGGCAAGAATCAATTATTAGAACACCAAATGCAATTTATGGGGTTGATACTTACGCTAAAAAAATCTGGAAATACAATGCAGAAGGATTTAGGTTAATATCTGATATGGTAGTTCAGAGATTCTTGAATGATAATATAATATTAAATGAAGAGGATAAGTATCCTATAGTAGCATTAAAGAATGTAAAGACTCACTACAATAACTATAAAGGTGATGTAATGTTTACATTCTATAATGGAAATAAGGTATGAGATTTATGCTATAACGAGCGTCTAGAGAAGTGAATCACTAAATATAGTTGAACTCCTTTATCTTCAGCCAATGTTAATAACATTTTCTTAACTTTAGATCGTCAGAGAGCTTCATTATATGGAATTATATATGATAATATTAACACAAATTCAGGAGCTCATATTGAGGAAAGATTTGAAGAAAACGAGGTTGATGAATTAAATAATGAAAAAGAGAGTTTAGAGAAGGGAAATTTACCAGAGAATTCTACTAGAATAGAGGAAATTGATAAAAGGATTGAATATATTAATAAAAACTTTATTTCTGGAAGAACCTGTGGTAATCTATGAGAATATGATAATATCAAGAGAACTATAGTTATTAAAGGCTATGATTTCTTTGAGAAATTTGGAATAAGAATAACATCTATTACATCATCTATTTTAGATACAAATGGAGTTGAGCATATAGTTGAGTTCACAGATTCTCCAAAAACAGAATATGATATTAAATGTAAAATTATTAATGGATCTTACAAACCAGATGGTTCAGAATCTGAAATAGAATATTCTCAATATTTAGTTGGAGATATAGATCCAGAAAGACTTCAGAAAAAAATTGGTATAATCCAAAATGGAAGGAACTTGGAATTAACTATAAATGATTTTGAAGAAGTTTCAAAATTATTATATTTAAAAATTGATTTTGAAGTAACTCCAAAAATAGTTTCTACATATATAGATAATTCTGAGAATATTTCAAGTCAAACTAATGAAAATAAAGTATCATCTTCTAGTAATTCATTTAAGGAATCTATAGTATTAATTAGAGACTATAACTATTTAGTTCAGTCTAAGATGGAGGATAAAGTTAAAGAATATGATCTACTACTTAAGAATGGATTCTATATGCATGGTAGAGCAGGTGTATTTGATGAAATAAATTATTTTGATCAAAATCCAAATAATGAGATACATCCAACTAAATGATATGACAAACAAGAGCCATTTGAGTTTGAATTTGTAGTAAATAATCCAGCAGGAATTCATAAGGTATTTGATAATTTAGTCTTAATATCTAATAATGTAGAACCAAATAGTTTAGAATTTGAATTAGTTGGTGATGTTTATGATTTTAATAAAGCTGGGATTTATCAATCAGAACATGTAGATCAGGAATCTTATTGAAATCCTGATGGATCTTTTGATGAAGATAAATATAACAATGATAAACATTCTAAAGAATTTAGTGGGACTGAATATAGTCAAGAATTTAGTGATAATATATCTATTGATAGAGATCCTGTATTAAATCAATATTTTATCAAGGTAAATCAACCTGTTCTTAATATTAAGAGAGTAGGAAGGCGTTTAGGAAATATTGAATATAAGGAAGATAGGTGATATAATACTATTACTCCAATTAACTATAAAATTAAACGTAAAGACGGAGTAAAATCTGACTTAAAGTCTACTAGAATTAGAGATAAGTGGCTAAAAATTAGAATTAAGTATACTGGTGATAAACTAGTAGTTATAAATGCAATCCAAACATTATTCAGATTAAGTTATGCTTAAATATAATTTAAATAACTGGTATTCTCTTTCTAATGTCGCTTTTGGAGGCAACGGAAAGGGAACTGGTAAAATAACTATACCAAATGCTATAGGGACTCAAAGTATAGTTAAAAAATCAGATTTAGGTCCTGTTATCAGTGAATCTAAATTAACATCTGCAACTAAATCTCTAAATAAAGTTGCACCAGTAAAAGCAGATAAAGCTTTAAATAAAAAGATACAAACAGAAGTTAATAATAAACTCCCAAAATCAGCTAACAAACCGTCTTTTGGACAGAAATTATCTATGCTTGATGCAGAACATGGAGAAACATTTAATGCAATAGGATCTGCAATTAGTGGGATTAATGCGTCATTAATAGGAGATGAAAAAACTGGTAAGGGGGCTGAGACAGCTCATAGTATAACTAACACCGTTAATTCATTAATTCCTAGTAGTGGTATAGGAAGTATGACAAATGCTGCTGGAGGAATGATTGGAAACCTAATAGGAGGCACTAAAGATAGAGTTCAGGGTACTGGATCTGCAGTTGTTGGTACCGTTTCTAAAGTGGCAAGTAATTTTGGTCCAGTTGGTATGGCTGTTGGCGCCACTTTAAATTTATTAAATGGCATTGGAGGTAAGAGAGTAGATTCATTAGCTGACATGACTGACCAATTTGGGTCAGGTTATGGAGGTTCACAATCAGATGTTTCGGAATCTATTAGTAAGTACTCGGGGAAAAAGGCTGGATTGTTTGATTTTGGATTTGCCAAAAAAGGAAATAGAGCAATACAAGAAGCTAGAAAAACTCAAAATACAATATTGGGTATTATGGATGAGGCTAAACTAAGAAAATCAAACTCTGCAGCGGATACTTATTTATCTCAAAATCAAAATAGATATGCAGGATATGAGCCTAAACTATTATTGTCTAAGAAAGGTATGAAATTTCCTGAATTAGATCGAGCTAGAGAAATTATTAGTTCCTGATCAATTAAACTTACAGAAAATCAAGATACTCCGAAATTTCAACTTGGAGGTAAAATGAACCTAATTCCAGAGGGAGCTTTACATGCTAGAAAACACAATTTAGAGGAAGTAAATCCAGAATTAGAAGGGCAAATTACAAAAAAAGGTATTCCAGTAATAACTCATTCAGAAGGAGGAGTTACTCAAACTGCGGAGATTGAAAAGAATGAATGGACTCTTAGAAAAGAATTTACCGATCAACTAGAATCTTTATACAGCCAATATCAGGAAGATCCTTCAGATGATATAGCTATAGAAGCGGGCAAACTAATTTGTTTTGAGTTGTTAAAGAATACAGACGATAGGAGTGGTTTAATTAAAAGTATAAAGTAATATGCCAAGATATATAACTGTTACAAATCCATTAGGTGAGACACTTAAAATGATAGATTCTAACAGCATTACTATAAATCCAATCATGAAATCATTAGGATTAAATATCCCTATTAATCTAACTACATTAGAAAAAGTAAAATTGGATTCAAAAAATAGGGATGAAACTCTAAAAGCCTTAAATCAATTTCACTGAAAGGCTGAAAATAGTATTAATGCTGGAAGAAATAAGGATAATACTTGATCTGCATATATTGATAAGAATGATATATCCGATAAAAATACAAGAGTATTAGGTCCTGGCATTAAATTAAAATCTAACCCTGAAATAGATTCAATTTTGCAAGATAGTAATCACAATGGCAAAATGAATAAATCAGAAATAGATAGTTTACATATAAACACTGTACTTCCAAAATATTACAATAAGACAAAGGCAACTTATGATAGAAGATATTCTCCAGGAGCATTTGATAGTTTAAGTATAATTCCAAGGGTACAACTAGTAGACTTAATGTATAATGTAAGATCTCATAATGGCAAAAATGCTTTAGAGAGATTTCCTAATTTTGTTGAAGGTATTCATAATCAAGATACTAACCTAATTAATAATAACTATAAAAGAAATGGAGTTGGAGTTAGAAATGATTTAATTAAGGAACAATTAGATTCAATGATTAATAATGATATTCCATTTAGAGTGTATTAATATGAAAGAAACAATAATTGAAATAGCAGATAAGAAATATAAAGTCTTAGTTGCAGAAACTGAAGAGGAAAAAACCCAAGGACTTTCTAATGTAGAGTCTATGGAGGATTCAGAGGGTATGTTGTTTAATTACTCTGGTAATCCACAAGGTTCTCTGGTATTTAATACTAAAGATATGGATTTTCCTATTGATATTATTTTTATAAATGATGATGATGAAGTAGTTGCAGTAGAATATGGGGAACCTAAATCAGATGAAGTTATAGAGTGTATTGCAGATCCTGATGAAAAATTAGTATATGTTCTTGAAGTTAATGCTAATTCTGGAATTCAAATAGGAGATGAATTAGACTTTGAGGATGATGATATTTCTGATGAAGAGGTAGAAAAGATGTATATATTAGGATCAGATGGCAAGCCTCAAATGGATCTAGTTGGTGGTGAGCGGATTATATCAATTAAAGAAACTAAATCATTAATTAGTAAAGCGAAACGCGCCAATAAATCTAAGAAGGATTCTGACTACAAGAAATTAGGAAAATATATATTCAAAATATTAAAAAAACAAGATGAAAGAAAACCAGAATATGTTTTGGGTCCTAATAAAAAAGGAGAGTAGAATAATTCTACTCTCCATAAGAAGATAATAACTATCTTCTTTAACCCTTTATTATCTCATGTTTAATCTAGCATCTCCTTAGAGAATGAAATAGACTCTATTTTATATTCTTGGGTTGTGATACAAAGATAGTAATATATAATTAATATGTCAAACAATTTATATAAAAT
>ENA-OROX01003111-OROX01003111.1-human-gut-metagenome-genome-assembly--contig:-NODE-3111-length-10399-cov-2.926914_pt1 | contig 10399 bp, 9 predicted proteins | sample MGYA00242133_ERZ509058 | MGnify/ENA primary metagenome ERZ509058 (study PRJEB26280, sample SAMEA2338751) | human gut metagenome | biome: human gut; feature: human-associated habitat; material: faeces...
TTTACTACTGCGTCCATTATTTCTGTCTCCTTAACCTATCCCCTCATGGGAAATATACTTTACCAGTTTTACTGATAATTTTATAGAAATTGTACACTAAAAAGTACATTTAAGCAACTTGTTTTTAATAAATCTGCCCTTATATTACAGATTTTTATTGACTAAATGCATTTTTAATAAGAAAATATAACTATCAGTTCAAAAGAATTTCTTTTGCATGCATTTTACATTCAATCAGCGAGGTTAAAATATGAAAACTGGAATTGTATTTGAAGGTGGCGCATTCAGAACTATATTTTCTTGTGGTGTCATGGATGCCCTGTTAGAGAACAAGATTATGCCAGATTACATGATTGGCGTATCTGCCGGTGCTGCATATGGAGTTTCCATGGCATCAGGACAGATTGGAAGAAACTTGAAGATTCTTATTAATTACAGGAATGACAAGCGTTATGTCGGGCTCAGCAATATGGTTCACAGGGATAACCGTTCACTTTACGGGCTTAATTTTACATTTGATACAATCCCTAACGAACTCGTGCCTTATGATTATGACGCTTTCCACAGATATAAGGGTACTTTCAAATGTGTTGTAACCAATGTACTCACTGGAAAGCCAGAGTACAAGACATTCACCGGAGATGACCGCACTAACCAGCTTCTTCGTGCGACATGTGCTCTTCCTCTTGCTTTTCCGCTTATATATCTTGATGGAACTCCTTACCTTGACGGAGGCTTGAGTGACTCTATTCCTTTCGAAAAAGCATTTGAAGATGGATGTGACCGAGTCGTTGTAGTTCTTACACGTGAGGCCGGATATCATAAAGAGACAACAAGTTCTGTAAGAACTCTCGCAAGGGCATTTCTTAAATATCCTGAGATACAGCGTGACCTTCTTCTTCGTGCTGAACGTTACAACCGCTGCTTAAAGCGCCTTGAACGCTACGAAAAAGAAGGTCGCTGCCTTGTAATCCGCCCGACTAAGAGCAAAGGATTTGGAAAGGTTGAAAAAGACTTTAATAAGATTCTTTCAATGTATAACGATGGATACAATCAGACTTATTCGTTAATCAATGAAATACAGAGGTTTTACCATTAAAAGTTTCCGAACACAAAGTCTTTTACTATTCCGATTGCTTCTCTTACCATATAGTTTATGAAGAGTACATGGTCGCTTTCTGCCGGTATTCCACATGTATTATTTAATCCTGCATGTCTGGCTAGAAGGCGGCTTCTTGCTACATGAAAGTTGTTGGTTACTATGCCGGCCAGTGCATCCTTATTGTCCATATATTTCACTGAATACTTCATGTTCTCTGATGTATCTGTTGACTTATCTTCCTGTATTATGCGCGAGCCATCTATTCCTTTAGACACCATATAATTATACATTGCAAATGCTTCTGTTGTATTTTCACCTTTTCCCCTGCCGCCTGATACTATTATTGTTGTATCAGGGTTATCTATTGCATAGGAAACAGCAACATCTAACCGGTTCTTAAGTGACCTTGTTATGTGGTCACCTCTTATCTGGCAGCCAAGTACTATTATATAATCACAGTTATCCTTTGGCTTTGCCATCATTCCTTTAATTATCAGTGCTTCTATAAAAATAAAAAGAGACGCACCAGTTGCCATTATCACTATAAAACATATTCTTAAGACCTTTGCCACATGAATTATTCCTTTGATTTCTAATACTCTCACTGCAAATACCAATCCAAAAAAGACAGCACCCATCAGCCATATAAATATAAATGATGAACCCACCCCTGCGTATGTTGCACACACTATATAATATCCCAAGCATATAAGTGCCAGCACAAGCCATATTGTATACATAAAACTACTACTATTCTCCGTTACTTTTTCCATACTTTATTCCACGCTCATACATCAATTATCCTGCATAATCCACATTTTTACCCGCAAATTCAGGATAATCTGCTGATTTCTGGTTCTGTCCGTAAGATGTGGCAGGATATTTAATTGCTGTATTGGTGACACCACCTGACACATACGACCTTCCGCACTCTGGACAAACAGCCGTTTTAAGTGTAACTGTCGCATTCAGTACTTCGCCATCTTTACTGGCAGCCTTCCTGTTCGCATTAGAAACATGCTCCTGTTCATGTGCCATAACCTTTGTGGCCGCTGCTGACGGGTCAATATGTGCTGCACTCTTAAATGAAACATTTACTTCATCTGAACCATCCTTATATTCCCTGTTCGCACATGTTTCACATTCCACCTGTCCGGAACGCTTCATTGCTTTAAGTCTTGCAGAGCTTATATCCTGTGTATCAACACCTGCTACATTAACAGACAGATTTCTATTCATATCATTAACGCCGTTAATCATCATCTTAATGTGCACCCCCTTCATGTAAAATGTTTAAACAATATATCTGTATTTAATATAACATAGTTTGATAATTATGCTAGTTTTTTTTGATATAAAAGTTTAATATATACATACAAACAATCAATAATATAGAAACGAGGTATTATATATGTTTACATTTAACAAAGATGTTACTGCTACTAACTGCGAACCTGGTGTTACAAGAAAAATATTATGCTACTCTGATGACCTTATGATGTGCGAGATTCATTTTGAAAAAGGTTCTAAGGGCAATTTCCATAGCCACAAGCATCTGCAGATTACTTATGTTGCTAAGGGAAGCTTTGAATTCACTATCGGTGATGAAACTAAAATCGTTAATCAGGGCGACAGCGTATACATGCCTTCTGGCGTAACCCATGGTGTTACATGTCTTGAAGAAGGAATCCTCTGTGATGTATTCAATCCTATGAGAGAGGATTTTCTTAAGTAAAAGGAGACTATAATCAATGAAGGTACCATTTAATATTAATCTTTCAGGTAAAACTGCTATTGTAACCGGAGGAAGCGGAACTCTCTGCTCAGCCATGGCATATGGACTTGCCGTATGTGGTGCTAAGGTTGCAATAATCGGACGTAACAAAGAAAAGCTTGCTTCTGTTTCTGAGAAGCTTACTAAAGATGCTCTGGATGAATATAACAAAAATGTTACTGTTAAAGGCTACAGCTGCAATGTAATTAATAAAGATGAACTTACAGCTGCTTATGAAACTATTAAGAATGAACTCGGCAGCTGTGATATTCTCATTAATGGTGCAGGCGGCAACCAGCCTGGTGCAATTACTTCCATCGAGATGTTAAAGAAAGAAAAAGAAGATTCTGACTATTCTTTCTGGAATCTTGATGAAGACAGAATCCGTGATGTTATGGATCTTAATTACATGGGAACTCTTCTTCCTATTCAGGTATTTACTAAGGATATGGTTGAAAAGAGAAGTGGCAGTATTATCAATATTGCTTCTGTAACTTCTATTCTTCCTCTTACCAAGGTTATAGCTTATGGCAATGCCAAGAGTGCTATTCTTAATCTTACACAGTGGCTTGCTGTACATTTTGGTGAAAGCGGCATCCGATGCAATGCAATTGCTCCGGGATTCTACGCTGCCGAACAGAATCATGACCTCTTATTCAATGCTGATGGCTCATATACAGACCGTGCCAGAAAGATTATTGCCGGAACACCTATGGGACGCTTTGGCAATCCTGAAGAGCTTATTGGTGCTGCACTCTTTCTTGCAAGTGATGAAACAGCCAGCTTTGTCAATGGTATAGTGTTACCTGTTGACGGCGGATATAGTGCTTATAGCGGAGTGTAGGATTCTTTGGTTGGAAACTGTATATAATTCAGGGCGATGTCAGTTTTGACATCGCCCTTTTTGTTGGCCAGCCACACAAATGCCTACACTACAACTCAGCCCTGATAATCTCAGCTGCCTTAACCATATTCTTAAGGCTTGCTTCTGTCTCTGGCACACCTCTTGTCTTAAGTCCGCAGTCTGGATTTACCCACAGCTTGTCTTTGTCTATCTTTGTAAGCATTATCTTTATTGCACGGGTAATCTCTTCAACCGATGGTATTCTTGGAGAGTGAATGTCGTATACTCCAGGTCCTACCTCTGTTTCAAAATTGTTTTCTCTTAATGAATCAAGAATCTGAAGATCTGAGCGTGATGCTTCAAATGTGATAACATCAGCGTCCATATCGTCTATTGCTGGGATTATATCTGTAAATTCACTGTAACACATATGAGTATGTATCTGTGTTTCAGGTTTTACGCCACTAGCTGTAAGTCTGAATGCTGGTATTGCAAACTCAAGATATTCTGTATTCCAGTCAGATTTTCTTAATGGAAGCTTTTCTCTTAAGGCTGCCTCATCAATCTGGATAATCTTAATTCCATTTGCTTCAAGGTCAAGCACCTCATCTCTTATTGCAAGTGCAATCTGCGAAATTGATTCCTTGATTGTAATATCTTCTCTTGGGAATGACCAGTTAAGAATTGTTACCGGACCTGTAAGCATTCCTTTCATTATCTTATCTGTAAGTGACTGTGCATACACAGACCACTCAACTGTTATCGGCTTCTTACGGTAAACATCTCCCCATATAACAGGTGGTTTAACACATCTTGTTCCATATGACTGTACCCATGCCTTCTCTGTGAACAGAAAGCCTCCCAACGCTTCACCGAAATATTCAACCATGTCATTTCTTTCGTATTCTCCGTGAACAAGTACATCAAGTCCGATTTCTTCCTGCCATCTTACACATTCCTCAATTTTCTTTTTATTAAATTCAACATACTGTTCTTTGCTGATTTCACCCTTACGAAATGCCGAACGGTTGACCTTAACATCTTTTGTCTGTGGAAATGAACCTATTGTAGTCGTAGGCAGCTTTGGCAATGCGAATTCTTTCTTCTGAAGCTGCTGTCTTTCACTTCTTGCAGGAAGTCTTCTGTAGTCTGCTTCTGTAACTTCCTCAAGTCTTTTCTTAACAGCTTCATTATCACATTTTCTTGTACCTGCAAAAAGCTGTCTGTTGGTCTTAAATCTTACATCTTCTTCAATATTTCCGCACTTGGCAAGCCCGCTTAATTCCTTTAATTCCACAAGCTTTTCTTCTGCAAATGCGAAGTAATTCATATATTCATCCGAAAGTTTATCCTCATGCTTTAATGTATATGGAACATGCTGCAGCGAGCATGATGTTGACAAAATTGTCTGTATTCCCTTATCTTCAAGCTTTTTAAGCACATTTAAAGTCTTTTCATAATGATTCTTCCAGATATTCTTTCCATTGACAAGGCCCGCAAATAATACTTTGTCCTTTGGAAATCCATATTTTTCAATGAGTTCTGCTGTCTTCTTTCCCTCAATAAAATCAAGTCCGATTCCGTCAAACGGCAGCTTAACAATATCTTCATACACATCTCTCACGTCTCCGAAATATGTCTGAAGCAATATTTTGCATGATTGCTTCTTGCCTAAAATTTCACTATACATTTTGACAAACAGTTTTATGTCTTCTTCTGTCATGTCCTGCACAAGTGCGGGCTCGTCAAACTGAAGCCACTGAATTCCTACAGCTTCACATTTGCTAACAATTTCTTTATATGCTTCAACAAATGCATTGATAAAATCCTCGGCTTTCTTCTTACCTGTAAATCTGCACAGCTTAAATAATGTATACACACCTGTGATTACCGGTTTTGTCTCGATTCCAAGTTCTTTTGCCTCTGCGTATTCATCCCACAGTTTATTACCTGTGAGTCTTATCTGCGTGCTGTCCTCAGCCTCTGGAACAATATAATGGTAATTAGTATTAAACCATTTCTTCATTGCAAGGGCTTTTACATCACCGTTCTCTCCCTGATAACCCCTTGCCATTGCAAGATATTTATCAAGCTCTGAAACCTCAAGTTCCCTGTATCTTTCAGGAATTATATTCAGTAAAAATGCTGTATCAAGCACGATATCATAATATGAGAAATCATTGCTTGTGATATAATCAATTCCTGCTTCTTTCTGTGTAAGCCAGTGTATCTTTCGTAACTCCTTTGCTGTCTGTGTCAGTTCATCTGCACTTATTTCTTTTCTGAAATATTTTTCTAATGCAAACTTTAACTCTCTTAATGTTCCTATCCTTGGATAACCTGCTACTGCTGTCTTCATACCTGCTCTCCTCATCTATAATTTGATGTTGTCATTATAAATTCGAAAAAAACATTTGTATAATACATAAAAAAATGAGTTAGCCATAGTTTAAAGCTATGGCTAACTCATTTTACATACATGCAATGACTACTTAAGATACTTCCTTATAGCCTCAAGATATGTACTTCCAAGCCTGCTAAGCATCCCTTTTCTGTGAGTTATGTAACCAATATGCATATCTGATTCATCAGCAAGTGGCACTGCTATAATGTCTTTTCCGTTGAGCTTCTTGTCAAGAATACCACTGCTCACTGTGTAACCGTTAAGTCCGATAAGCAGGTTAAAAAGCGTTGCCCTGTCACGGACTCTTATATTCTTCTTTCTTGCTGTCTCTGAGAATATCTCCTCTGAGAAATAGAATGAATTATGTTCGCCCTGCTCAAATGACAGATAAGGATATTCTTCTAACTGCTCATTATGAATGACACTGCACTCTGCAAGTGGATGTTTTCTGCTTATGAATACATGTGGTCTTGCTGTAAAAAGCTCATGGAATTCAAGTTCATATGACTTTAAAATCTTTCTAATAACAGCCTCATTAAAATCATTAATGAACAGTATTCCAATCTCACTTCTTAACCTTGCAACATCCTCGATAATCTCATAAGTCTGCGTTTCTCTTAAGCTGAAATCATACTCATCCTGCCCGAACTGCTTTATAAGGTCAACAAATGCGTTGACTGCAAATGAATAATGCTGTGTCGATACGCAGTACTGCTTCCTGCCACCATTACCACCCTTATATCTGTCCTCAAGTATGGCTGCCTGTTCAAGTATCTGCCTTGCATATGAAAGAAAATCTTCTCCTTCCTTCGACACGCTTATTCCCTTATTAGTTCTGTTGAATATCGTAATATTCATCTCTTTTTCAAGTTCATGAATTGCATTGGTAAGGCTTGGCTGTGAAATATATAATTTTCCTGCCGCCTCAGTAATCGTGCCTGTCTCTGCAACCATAACGATGTATCTTAACTGCTGTAATGTCATACTCTTACCTGCCTGAATAATATTTAAAATATTGTAACACATTTTTGTTGTTTTTTAAAAAATATTATGATACAATCAGCCCGTAAAAATTTCTGATTATGAACGGAGGTGGATTTTCATGGATAGTTGCGATCGTATAGGACGAAGTAAGAACTGCGGTGTATACTATAAGTGTAAGCTCGGAATGTGGCTGTCTGTGAGAATCTCATAACCACATTCTAATAAATTGTGCCTTTTATACATCGCATCAGAGGATCCTTACTATCACAATCATCTGTAGCGATGTATTTTTATGCCCAATTCAGGCAAGAAGGAGGTCACAATGAACAAAGTATTATTTCCAAAGAAAGATTATGTAAAAGAACTTGGCAGGATTTTTAAGTCATCTAAGAATTCACAGAAATTAGTTAAGACACTTTCTAAATATCATGAGAAGGATATTGCTGAAGCAATCACTCTTCTTACACCTGCTGAAAGACAGCATATATATAACGTTCTTGATGAACATATGATTGCTGAGATTTTCTCTTATCTTGATGATGCCAAAGATTATCTTGAAGAATTATCTTTAGAGAAAGCAGCAAGTGTTGTCTCTTACATGGATTCTGACGATGCGGTTGATGTACTTGACGATTTGTCAGAAACTAAGAAGAATGAAATTGTTGAACACTTAGACGCTGATGCAAAGGAAGATGTCCAGAAGCTTCTTTCTTATGAGGACGATGAGATTGGTAGCTGTATGACTAATAATTTCATATGCATACCGGATAATCTTACTATAAGAGAAGCCATGAGCGCCCTTGTCAAGCAAGCTGGTGAGCATGATAATATATCAACTATATATGTAGTTAATAGTGCTGACAAATTTGCCGGTGCAATTGACTTAAAGGATTTAATTATAGCAAGACAGAATGATAACCTTGCCGACATAATAAGCAGTTCATACCCTTATGTATATGAGCATGAAAATATCAATGAATGTATTGATAAGATTGCAGATTACGAAGAGGATTCCATTCCTGTACTTACTGATGATGGAAAAATATGCGGTATTCTTACTGCAACAGATATAGTTGAACTTGTTGACGATGCAATGAGTGATGACTATGCAAAGCTCGCTGGTCTTACTTCAGAAGACGATTTAAGCGAGCCAACTCTTGTAAGTATCAAGAAACGTCTGCCTTGGCTTATTATACTGCTGTTTCTTGGAATGGCAGTTTCATCAGTTGTAGGAATATTTGAATCAGTAGTTGCTGTCCTTCCGATTGTAATATGCTTCCAGTCACTCGTTCTTGACATGGCTGGTAATGTCGGAACACAGTCACTTGCTGTAACTATCCGTGTACTTATGGATGAGACTTTAAGTGCTAAGAAGAAGTTATCCCTTCTTTTCAAAGAGATGAAGATTGGTTTCATTAATGGTGCAAGTCTTGGAATCATGGCACTTGTATTCTTAGGTTTCTATATTCATATATTCAAGAAATATGCGTGGATGTCAGCATTTTTAATATCTGGCTGCGTCGGATTATCTCTTATTGTTGCTATGGTTGTATCAAGCCTTGTGGGAACAATTATTCCTATGTTCTTCCACAAGATTCACATTGACCCGGCTGTTGCGTCAGGTCCGCTTATCACAACCGTGAACGACCTCGTTGCTGTTGTCACTTATTACGGACTTGCAATGATATTTCTTGTTGAAATATTTCATGTATAATACAAACAGGGGAATGCTCCATGACTATTGGCAACATTCCCCTGTCCGCTATGTATATCTTTTATGAACTCATATGTATTGTAACAGGTTATATCTGCATTTGGTGCAACTCTTCCATTAGAATTAACTTTAATTACCTCACTTTGTCTTGTCTCATTATCATTCTGTATCTTTTCAAGCGTCCGTTCCAGTATGCTTCTGTCTATAGGCTTCTCTATAAATCCTGCCAGATTAATTCTTGGAATAAATACTTCACTTATATATTCTCTCGCAAAACCACTTATAAACACTATCCTAAGATGCGGATATACTGTAAACAGTTTCTTCCCCAACTGTTGTTAATTCTACGTGACATGTATCATTTCTTTTCTGTCTACAAGATAAATCTTGTACAAATACTTGATTCAGAGTACTTGCAACTTTATAATGAAATTACAATGATTGAATTAGTGCTTACTAAAGAACAGATTCTTACTAAATATTCAGAGGAAGATTATTCTAAGGCTGAAAAGGCTCTTAATAACAGATAATTATCTTAGAAGAAATAGGAGTATATTGCCTCATATATGGTAATATACTCTTGTTTTTGCTTAATTAATCTTCTCTATTCCAAGAATATCTTTCTGAATAACTTCCATATCAAGTACTGTTATATCCTCACCACCTGATAATGAAGCAGCTTCTTTATATGCTCCCGACAGCTTATCTCCAATTCCAAGTATTGATTTCTGTATTGCTTCCATATCAAGAACATCTATTGTTCCTGTTCCATCTATGTCTCCCTTAACAACGATTGAAGAAGTATTTAATATTTTATTATCTTCTTTATATTGAAGTATACATCCTGTTTTAATTATCTGATTATCACACATTATCTTGCCTGATGAGTCTAATATATTAATTTTCACGCCTAAATCATCATAATAACTATGTAATTGATAAACATTTTTATATATATTAGCCTTTATGTATGGCAAAACAACAGTAACCCTGCAGGTAGCATTCTTCTCATTAACACTAGTTGCTGTAACTATCGCCTCTCCAGCTTTTTTTGCTAATATCTTACCATCAGAATCAACTTCTGCAACCAAAGTATTATTACTATCCCACGTTATCGACTTTGATAAAGTTGTATTATCTGGAAATATATTAGTTGTTAGTTTAAAAAAATCGCCTTCTTTAATAACAACATGTGTTTGACTAAGTTCAACATCTAATATTGGAATATTCCCATCCTTATCACTTAATGCTATCTTCTCTTCTTTAACACTTCCATCATACATAATCCATTTTATTATTATGTATTCTTGATTTTGTATATCTATACCATCAATCAAAAATTTACCATTATTTAAAACATTAATTTTTATTCCTGATATATACATATCTGCTATATTAGCAGCAACCCCTGTCATATACAACTTACCTTCACTATTAATTGCCTTATCTATACGCACTGGAATATCTGGCAAAAAATTTGTATCAAATAAAACTGTTCCTGAAAATGTATTATTACCTGATATGCAAACTTCTCCATTTCTATACAAAGATACTTGTCCATATGAAACATACTTTCC
>ENA-OROX01003119-OROX01003119.1-human-gut-metagenome-genome-assembly--contig:-NODE-3119-length-10372-cov-1.976447_pt1 | contig 10372 bp, 12 predicted proteins | sample MGYA00242133_ERZ509058 | MGnify/ENA primary metagenome ERZ509058 (study PRJEB26280, sample SAMEA2338751) | human gut metagenome | biome: human gut; feature: human-associated habitat; material: faeces...
TTTATCGAAGGTTATTCTTCTGTTTTAATGACCTGGACCGGACAGTTATCTGCCGCCTCTCTGGTATGTTCTTCTGTGTCTGCTGACGGTGAATGATATACCTCAGCCAATCCGTCTTCCGCTATTCGAAAAACTTCGGGACATGTTTCGGCACAAAGACCGCAGCTGATACAACCTTCACGGTTTATTGAAACTTTCATTTTTGGTATTCTTCCTCTCTTTGTTGTAATGGTTTTTTAAATATTTGTAATTTTTTTAATATGAAACAGGATTAGCCGTTTTCATTCTCCGGAAAGATCACGATTAGTAACATTTTAAACTGCTCCACTGCGAAAACGGAGTGTGGTTTTTGGGCAGGCATGATGATGGTTTCCTCTTTATTGACAATATATTCTTTCCCGTCAATGGTTATTTTTCCTTTTCCGTCAAGTATCAGAACCATTGCATCTCCTTCAGATTTATGTGTGCTGATTTCTTCTCCCTTGTCTAAAGCGAACAGAGTCAGGCTGTGATGCTGATTTTGTGATATCGTTTTACTGACGATTTGCCCCGGCTGGTAAGATATTTCATCAGCAATCGCAATTGGAGTTTCATGTTCCATATTTTTAATCATTTTTTTCACAATAATGTCTCCTTGTATCAAAATGCTATTTGTACGATGAAAATATACGTATATATGAATAATGTCTGCTAAAATATTGTGCCCTCTTAAAGCCATAATACAACATCTGCCGAAAGATTTCTTCTCTTTTCTGTGTAAACCGACAAAAGAAGAAAAAAAGCTTGCATTTTCAGATAGTATATGATATCATATATAAGCATTTAGTGTACCGTTGTGTAGTCTGTCCGCTTGGATTGGATGCCAATGGGGGTTAATGCCGGCTTCGGAAAACCGAAGTGACATTAAAGCGGATAGTCCTCTGCCTATAGGGCATGAATGTCTGAAAATTTAGGAGGAAGAAAAATGGATGCACTGAAATTGATTGAAAGCCAGAGCATGAAATCTGAGTTGCCGGAACTGAACATCGGTGATACCGTTAAAGTTCACGTTAAAATCAAAGAAGGCGACAAGGAAAGAATTCAGATTTTTGAAGGAACCATCATTGCAAAGAAACATGGTGGAGTAGCCGAGACCTTTACGGTTCGCCGCGTATCTCACGGATGCGGAGTAGAAAGAGTATTCCCGGTTCATTCTCCGAATGTGGCTAAAGTCGAGATTGTCAGAAGCGGACGCGTTCGCAGAGCAAAATTGTTCTATCTGCGTGACAGAGTCGGTAAGGCTGCAAAAGTCAAAGAAAAAATTCGCTAGACTTTGTGAGAAAAAGGGACTTGATTGTCCCTTTTTTTGCTTTGTTTTATTTTCTGAATGATGCAGTATCGATGAAACGGAATCGTTTTGACCATATTGCAAAAGGAAAAGAAGTGACCTGTCGATGAAAGATGAGCATTCCTATGAACATCGTTCTGAACTTATTTCGTTGCGCTCCAATCTGCTTGATTGGGCAGACTCTATTGTATTTGCTTTGATTGTTGTTATGATTTTTAACCTGGGTTTCCGGATTGTCAATGTCAACGGAGGATCCATGCTGCCGACTTTGCACACCAATGATCGTTTAATCGTTTCGAGTATCAATTATCAACCACAGTATGGCGATATTGTGGTATCGGTTCAGGAAAATGCAGTGGAAAAAGCAATTATTAAACGTGTGATTGCCGTGGGTGGTCAAACGGTTGATATCGATACGGAAAAAGGAATCGTGTATGTTGACGGCAAAGCACTTGAAGAGCCGTATATTTATGATTTGACCTATGTAATCCCTTATCCGCCGATGGAATTTCCTTTGACGGTGCCGGAAGGTACGGTGTTTGTGATGGGAGATAATCGGAACGATTCCTTGGACAGCAGAAGCACCGATGTGGGATTTATTCAGGAACGATATATTCTCGGTAAAGTTGTATTTCGTATTTTTCCGTTTGACCGGATTGGCGGTATTTCTTAATATAAGGTTGTCATGCAATGATATTTGCCTGAATAGAATATACTGTTGCCGTGTTTGGACGGAGAAAGGACGTGGATATCATTTATGTTAGATTCAGATAAAGAAGTTTCGATGAAGAATGAACAAACATTTAGTCTGAAACGTGAAGTATTTGAATGGTTGGAAACCATAGCCTTTTCTTTAGTGGCGGTGGTTTTGATATTTACTTTTGTGTTTCGAATCGTCGGTGTTGACGGGGATTCAATGATGAACACGCTTCAGGATAAAGATCGCTTGATTATTACCCATTTGTTTTATCAGCCCAAGCAGGGGGATATTGTAATTATTACACAGCCGAATTCGGTAAATAAGCCTTTGGTAAAACGAATTGTGGCACTCGGAGGTCAGACGGTAGACATTGATACTGACAGAGGACTTGTTTATGTAGACGGTGAGGTTATTGATGAGCCATATATTCTGGAACCCACTACATATATGCCGGCTTCGGCGGTAGAATTTCCCTATACCGTTCCTGAAGGAAAGGTGTTTGTAATGGGGGATAACCGTAATAATTCTCTGGATAGCCGGAGCACCGGAGTGGGACCGATTGATGAACGGTATATTTTAGGTAAGGCGATATTCCGTATTTTCCCGTTTGATTCCATAGGAGGATTATACGGAAATACGGATTGATATTCCGATTCCCACAGCGGCAGAGCAAGATAGGCTTCCTGCCGCTGTTTTTATCTTAGTGTAGCTTGGGCTTCATTTTTTCAGTATAGCGGGCAAAATATTACAGCACCGATACAAACAGAGAGGAAAGGTGATTGAGATGATAGATGCGCCCTCCATTCAATGGTTTCCGGGACACATGGCGAAAACAAGAAGATTAATCGGAGAAAGCCTGTCGCTGGTCGATCTGGTGATAGAACTGACAGATGCCAGAATTCCGCAAAGCAGCCGTAATCCCGAATTGGATAAGTGGTTATCGGACAAGCCTCGGATTATTATTTTAAATAAGAGTGATTGTGCGGATGAAAATATTACTAAGCAATGGGTTGAGTATTATAAGAAGAAAGGCATACGCGCGGTGATGGCGGACTGCAAAAGCGGCAAAGGCGTTGCCGGTATTATTCCTGCCGTAAAAGCGGAGCTTACTGAATTGCTGGAACGAAGAGCAGCAAAAGGAATTGCAGGAAAACCGATTCGCGTCATGGTGGTCGGAATCCCAAATGTAGGAAAATCCTCGCTGATTAATAAGCTTGCCGGTTCCAAACGCGCCAAGGTGGAAGATCGTCCCGGTGTCACCAGAGGGCGTCAGTGGGTAAAAATCAGCAATGAATTGGAATTGTTGGATATGCCGGGCGTGCTGTGGCCGAAATTTGAGGATCAAACCGTCGGAGAGCATCTGGCTTTTACCGGAGCTGTGAAAGATGATGTGATTGATATTGAACTGCTTGCCATGCGTTTGCTACAACTTTTGAATCGGGATTATCCGCAGTTGCTTCAGGAAAGATACAAAGTGGAAGCGGCGGAGGATACCGAAGCATATGAACTGCTTACCATGGTGGGCAGAAAACGAGGTATGCTGATATCCGGCGGTGAGGTAAATACCGAGCGGGCGGCAATTACAGTGCTTGATGAATACCGCAGCGGCAAATTGGGAAGAATTTCTCTGGAAAAGCCTCCGAAAGCCGAATAAAAACGGTTTTCGGAAAAGGAGGAATATATCGCAGATGAATTTGTTTGAATATGATGAAAGTTTAAATATAGATAAACTCTGTGGCATTGATGAAGCGGGACGCGGTCCGTTGGCTGGACCGGTGTTTGCGGCGGCGGTTATTTTGCCAAAGGGATTGGTAATCGACGGATTGAACGACAGTAAAAAATTGTCCGAAAAAAAGCGGGAACAACTGTTTGATGAGATTACCGCCCATGCGGTTTCCTATTGCATTGCTTCTGCGTCGGTAGAGGAAATTGACAAGATGAATATTTTGCAGGCAACTTTTCTTGCAATGAAACGTGCGGTGCAGGGGCTGTGTGTGCGGCCGGATATCTGCCTTGTCGACGGGAACCAAAACCCGCAGGTTGGTATTCACAGCCGCTTGGTGGTAAAAGGAGACGCTACTTCAGCGTGTATTGCTGCGGCTTCGATTCTGGCGAAGGTGTCTCGGGATCGGTATATGCTGGAGATTGCAGAGCAATATCCGCAGTATCAACTGGAAAAGCATAAAGGGTACGGTACCAAACTGCATTGTGATTTGATTTATGAATACGGCGTTTCGGACATTCATCGGAAGTCGTTTATGAAAAAAATATTAGCCCGAAAAGGACTGCCGACAAGGGGCGAGCTCGGAGAAAATGCGATCGCTTCTTATTTGGAAGACCAGGGATATGAGATTGTGGGACAGAATTACCACAGCCGATATGGAGAAGTGGATATTATTGCCGAGAAAGACGGAACAATTGCTTTTGTGGAAGTGAAGGCGCGCGGCCCGAAATCAAAGGGAACCCCGTCCGAAGCGGTGACAATCGCGAAGCAGAAAAAAGTGATTGAGACGGCGATCGTCTATTTGCAGGAAACGCAATCGACCCTTCAACCCCGTTTTGATGTGGCGGAGGTTTATTTTGCTTCGGTGTCCGGCTCGCAGATTGCCGATATCCGATACATAGCCAATGCATTTGCCCCAAATGAATCAAATTCATAAAATTCCTTCTGCTTCGATATATTGTAAAGAATCGAAAGATATCTGAGAGTAAAAGGGAATGATGCTGTAATGAATCTGTTTGATCTGCATTGTGATACTGTCTATGAGTGCGCAACCAAACATAAGGATCTCAAGGAAAACGATCTTCACCTGGATTTAAACCGCGGGATTGCCGCCACCGACAAATGGGTACAGACTTTTGCGTTTTGGATTGCCGATGATCTGACCGAGGAAGAACAATACTGTTCCTATCAACGCCAATTGTCCTGTTTTCGCACTTTTTCCGAGCAGTATTCAGAGCTTGCGTCCTATCACGGAGAAGCAGAACATTCAAAATGTCGTTATTTGCTGTCGGTTGAGGGCGGAAGCGCCATCGGCGGAGATTTAGACCGTATCCGAGCGTTTCGAGAGGACGGCATTCGGATGTTAACTTTGACATGGAACGGAGAAAACCGCATTGGCGGAGGCGCGCAAAGTACGCAGGGATTGACTTCGTTCGGCAGAGAGGTCATTCGTGAATTGGAAGCGCAGCAGATTGTGGTAGATGTTTCCCATCTGAATCGGAAAACCTTTTTCGATGTTTGCAGGACTGCCGAAAAACCGTTTATTGCAACACATTCCAATGCTTTCCGAATATGCAGTCATCCTCGCAATCTTGACGACGACCAAATCAAAGAATTGGCAGCATGCGGCGGCTTAATCGGCCTAAATCTGTTTTGCGACTTTCTTTCCTCGGAAAATGATTGTAAAACAGAGGATTTTATTCGGCATATTGAATATTTTTTATCCTGCGGAGCCGAATACAATTTGGCGATAGGTACTGATTTTGATGGAGCAAAGATGCCAAAATGGATAAAAGGGATTGAAAGTCTTGAAATGCTGTTTCAAAATGTGGTAAAATATTTTGGAGAACAGATATCGCGGCAGATATTTTTTGAGAATGCCGCCCGTTTTTTCTCCGCTTAAATTACTGTCGACGCAATATTGACCATTTTGGAAAAAACGAGAATCAAACAGTGAAATATATTCCGCTGTGCTTCGCCGGCGGGAAAGGAATGAAATAAATGTATTATACGAGTACAAGAAGTGATATGCGGCTGAAGTCTGCCGATGTCATCACAAACGGAATTTCAAAAGAAGGAGGACTTTACGTACCGGAAAGTTTTCCGAAACTGAGTGCGGCTGATTTGGCGTCACTTGCCGGAAAATCTTATGTGGAGCGGGCGAAATTTGTATTGTCGGGATTTTTGACCGATTTTACAGAATCGGAATTGGATTATTGCGTAGAAAACGCGTACAACACCACCAAATTTAGCAGCGATAATATTGCCGAGATATCTCACCTCTATGATGGTACTTATATGTTGGAGCTTTGGCATGGCCCTACCTGTGCTTTTAAGGATATGGCTTTGCAGCTGCTGCCGTATTTGCTGACTACCTCTGCCAAAAAAGTGGCTTCCGATAAAGAAATCGTTATTTTGGTTGCAACTTCGGGCGATACCGGAAAAGCCGCATTAGAAGGGTTCAAAGATGTCGACAAGACGAAAATAATTGTCTTTTATCCCGAAGACGGCGTCAGCAAGGTACAAAAAAGACAGATGACAACCCAAGAGGGAAAAAATGTTTGTGTCGCGGCTATCAAAGGGAATTTTGACGATGCGCAGACCGGTGTGAAACAAATTTTCGGCAATCCGGAAATTGCACAAGCGTTGGCAAATCATAATATGATGTTCTCCTCCGCAAATTCGATTAACTGGGGACGGCTGGTACCGCAGATTGTTTACTATATTTCCACCTATTGTGAATTGGTAAAAAATGAGGAAATCAATAATGGAGATGTTGTGAACGTAGTTGTTCCGACCGGTAACTTCGGCAACATCCTGGCAGCATATTACGCAAAGATGATGGGCGTGCCGCTCGGCAAGCTGATCTGCGCATCCAACATTAACAAGGTGCTGACCGACTTCATCCGCACCGGCGTTTATAACCGGAACCGTCAGTTCTATCCGACCACTTCTCCGTCTATGGACATTCTGATCTCCAGCAACCTGGAGCGTCTGCTGTATCTGCTGACCGGCGAAGATGATGCGCAGATCCGGGAATGGTTCACGGCTCTGGCAGAAAAGGGAACTTATGAGGTAACGGATGCTGTCAAGGCAAAGCTGACCGAACAGTTCTACGGCGGTTTCTGCGACGATGCTGAGACAAAGGCAACCATCGCAGAACTGTACCAGAAGTACGGCTACACCTGCGATACCCACACGGCAGTTGCTGTAAAGGTATATGAGGACTACCGCAAGGAGACCGGCGATACCACAAAGACACTCATCGCATCTACCGCAAGCCCGTTCAAGTTCAGCGCAAGCGTGCTGGATGCACTGGGCAAAAAGCCGGCAGACGGCACCGATGAATATGATATGGTCGAGCTGCTGCACGAGGTTTCTTCGATGGAGATTCCGCAGTCTCTGGCAGCGTTAAAGACCAAGCCCCGTCGTTTTGACGGCAGCATTGACAAATCTGAAATGCAGCAGTTCGTATTGCAGGAACTGCACCTGTCCTGAACGGGGTGTGTATGCGTTTATTTACCATAGGCGACCTGCACCTTTCGTTTGGCGTACCGGATAAGCCCATGGATATTTTCGGTGGCTGGAAGGGCTATCAGAACCTGCTGGAACAAAACTGGCGGGAACGGATCGCCCCGGAGGATACCGTTGTACTGGCAGGGGATTTTTCCTGGGGCATGACCTTGGCGCAGTCTGAGGCAGACTTTGCCTTTGTGCAGAAACTCCCCGGACAAAAGATCCTGCTGAAAGGAAACCATGATTACTGGTGGACCTCGAAAAAGAAGATGGAAGATTTTTTCGTGGCACACGGATTTGACACCATGCACATTCTCCATAACAATCACTATGCTTTCGGGAATTACGGCATTTGCGGTACCCGTGGCTGGGTGAGTATGCAGGGAGAGGCGGCAGATGCCAAGATTCTGGCGAGAGAAGTTCAGCGGCTGCGTGTTTCCATTCAATCGGCAGTGGATGCCGGTCTGGAACCTATCGTGTTCCTGCACTATCCGCCGATCTACGGCACATCCATGAACTATGAGATTCTGGAAGTGCTGCACGAATACAAGATCCAGCGCTGCTATTACGGACACGTCCACGGAAAAGGGCATCACCACGCATTCCAGGGACGCTACGAAGAAACTGAAATGCGCATGATTTCTAGTGATTATCTACAATTTGTGCCGGAACAGATTTTCTGAATTGTATAAAATGGAGAAGTGTTCAAAATATACTGGTCAAAACAGGACAAGTATGCTATAATAAATTTGTATGCATTTTGCATGAAAAGATACCCTGATGCAGAGTGAGCCCCGATCATCAGAGGGCACGCTTCAAGGGAATTGCAATACATTATTGGAGGACTCAAACATGAATCTGAAATCATCAAACAAGACAGATGTAAACATGACCGAACTGGTCGTTGAAATCGATGCAGAAAGCTTTGAAAAGGCAGTAGAAGCTGCTTATCAGCGTCAGAAGAAGAATATCTCTATGCCGGGCTTCCGTAAGGGCAAGGTACCGCGGAAAATGTGCGAGAGAACTTATGGCGAAAACGTATTCTATGAAGATGCGATCAACGCTCTGCTGAATATGGAACTGCCGGCTCTGATCGTGGACAACAAGCTGAATGTGGTAGATACCCCGAAGGTAGAAGTAACTGCTGTCAGCAAGGAAGACGGCGTTACCATGAAGGTCATCTGCGTTACCAAGCCGGAGATCTCTCTGGACGGCTACAAGGGCATTGAGGCTCCGAAGGTTGTCAAGGAAGTTACTGACGAGGACGTAGACCAGCAGATCGAGAATATGCGTCAGCGCAATGCACGTGTTGTTTCTGTTGACGACCGTGCAGCTGAGATCGGCGATGAAGTGAACCTGAACTTTGAAGGTTTCTTCGGCGACGAGGCTTTCGAAGGCGGCAAGGGCGAAAACTACCAGCTGAAACTGGGCAGCGGTCAGTTCATTCCGGGCTTTGAGGATCAGGTAGCTGGTCACAAGATCGGTGAGAACTTCGACGTAACTGTAAAGTTCCCGGAAGATTATCAGATGGAAGAATATGCTGGCAAGGAAGCTGTATTCCACTGCCTCATCAACAGCATTTCTCACGAAGAACTGCCGGAACTGGATGATGAGTTCGTAAAGGATACTTCTGATTTCGATACCGTTGACGAGCTGAAGGCTGACGTTCGCAAAAAGCTGGAAGAAAACGCTGAAAATGCAGCAGCAAACTCCTTCGAGAATGCTGTAACTCTCAAGCTGATCGAAAAGGTAACCGATCCGATTCCGCACTGCATGTTTGAACATCGTGCAGACAGCCTGATGAACCAGTTTGCAAACCAGCTGAAGGCACAGGGCGTTTCCCTGGATCTGTATCTCCAGTACACTGGCATGGATCAGGATGCACTGAAGGAAACTTATCTGGAACGTGCAGAGAACGAAGTAAAGCTGCGTCTGGCTCTGGAAAAGATCACAGAACTGGAAAAGCTGGAAGTTTCTGACGAAGATCTGGAAGCAGAAGTAAATCGTCTGGCAGAAGAAAACAACTTGACTGCAGAAGATGTCAAGAAGCGGATCTATCTGGAAGACCTGCGGGAAGACATGCTGGCAACCAAGGCGATGGAACTGGTCAAGGAAGCAGCTGTTGCAACAGACGCTCCGGAAGAAACCGAAGAAGCTCCGGCAGAAGAAACTGCAGCAACGGAAGAATAAGTACACACTGGCATTTTTGCCGAAATAGAAGTGAAAAAACAGACGGGCGAACGACTTAGTTCGCCCTCTGTAATATGTGGACATTTTTCGAAATGTGTCGATTTGGAAAGGAAGATGAACATGAGTAGTTTAGTACCTTACGTTGTAGAACAGACCAGCCGCGGTGAACGTTCCTATGATATTTTTTCCCGCCTGCTGAATGATCGTATCATCATGCTGTCCGATCAGGTCAACGATGCAACTGCCAGCCTGGTAGTTGCACAGCTGCTGTATCTGGAAGGACAGGACAATGAGAAGGATATTTCTCTGTACATCAACAGCCCTGGCGGTTCTATCACTGCCGGCATGGCAATCTACGACACCATGCAGTATATCAAGTGCGATGTTTCTACCATTTGCATCGGTATGGCTGCTTCTATGGGTGCATTCCTGCTGTCTTCCGGTGCAAAGGGAAAGCGTATCGCTCTGCCGAACAGCGAGATCATGATCCACCAGCCGCTGATTTCCGGCGGTCTGTCCGGTCAGTGCACCGATATTAAGATCGCTTCCGACCATTTGGTACGGGTTCGGAAGAAGATGAACGAAATTCTGGCAGAAAACACCGGAAAGCCGCTGGAAGTGATCGAAAGAGATACCGAACGCGATAACTATATGTATGCACCGGAAGCAAAGGAATATGGTCTGATCGATAAGGTCATCGCACACAGATAAAAAGAGGTGCTGAAATGGACGAGAAAAAGGAAAAACGATGCAACTTTTGCGGTAAGCCGGAGCATCTGGTAGAAGGCATGATCTCCGCCGCAGATGTAAATATCTGTAGTGAGTGCGTGACTTATTGCTATGAAATGCTCTATGGTCCCGTCGGCACGCCGGATTCCGCAAAGGATAAGAAGAAATCTTCCAAAAAGCCGGCAGA
>ENA-OROX01003158-OROX01003158.1-human-gut-metagenome-genome-assembly--contig:-NODE-3158-length-10271-cov-5.600724_pt1 | contig 10271 bp, 5 predicted proteins | sample MGYA00242133_ERZ509058 | MGnify/ENA primary metagenome ERZ509058 (study PRJEB26280, sample SAMEA2338751) | human gut metagenome | biome: human gut; feature: human-associated habitat; material: faeces...
AGACCCTGTCGGGGGCTACGCCCCTGCGACCCCGTTTTTATATAATCAAGAAGTTTATCGACAGTCTGAAGCTCCCTCACTGTTTGCGAGGGAGCCGGACTGTATATCACTTACTTCAGGAGAAATCTTGTTAGTTAAATCAGAAGATCGCAACAACTGCACCGTTGTACTTTTCATTGATGAAGTTCTTTACATCGTCTGACTTGAGGGCCTTTATAAGAGCCTGAATCTTGGGGAGGTTTTCGTTACCGCTCTTTACAGCTACAATGTTTGCGTAGGTCTGAGCCGCATCGCCTGAAGCGTCTTCAACTGCGAGAGCCTTGCTTATGTCAAGACCTGCGGCAAGAGCATAGTTGCCGTTGATAACTGCTAAAGAACCTGCGTCGCTGTTTGCAAACTGAGCGGCAACCGTATCAGCCTGTACCGTTGTTATCTTATAGCCTTGGTCGTCCTTTATGTCAAGCGTTGTAACGCCGTCCTTGGCATTTGCACCCTCGGGAAGCTCAATAAGACCTTCCTGCTGTAAGAGAAGAAGCGCTCTTGTTTCGTTGCTGTCATCGGCAGGGATTATAATCGATGCGCCTTCCTTGACATCTGCCAGCTTTTCAACGCCGTTGCCGTAAAGACCGAACGGCTCATAGTGAATGAGTGCGGCGGGAACTATGTCTGTTCCGTTCTTCTCGTTGTAGTTGTTGAGGTAGGGCGTGTGCTGGTGGTAGTTTGCGTCAAGCTCTCCGCTTGCAACTGCGTTGTTGGGCAGTACATAATCATCGTAAATGGTAATCTGAAGATCGTAGCCTTCCTTAGCGAGCTTGTCCTTTACAAATTCGAGTATCTCGCCGTGCGGTGTAGCTGTTGCACCGATCTTGATAACGTTGTCTGTGTCTGCCGAGCTTTCTGCGGCGCTTGATGCTGCAGAAGATGTATCTGCCGAAGAAGCATCGTTTGATGAAGCTGTCGAGCTTGTGCCGTTTGAACTGCACGCTGTGAGCGTTACACCTGCAAGAGCCGCTGTAAGTATTAATGATAAAATCTTTTTCATGTCAATTCTCCGTTTCTGCGGTTTTACCGCCTGTCAATGTTGTATTTTGTTTATCTTTCTTTGTTCTGTACCGTTAGTTTACGGGTTTTATCTCTTTATATACTCTTTATATACAGCATCGGCACATTCGTCCGAAACGGAAATTCTGTCGCAACAGCTTTATGAAAAGCAGTGACATATTATATCTCTCCTTACTTGTTTATACGTTTGTCTGCCTTGCGTGCTATCAGCATACCAAGCTCCTGAATAAGCTGTACTATGATAACCGTGAGCAGAACGCATATCCACACAATATCGTTATTGAAACGCTGATAACCGAATGAAATAGCTATCATACCGAGTCCGCCGCCGCCGATCGTTCCTGCCATTGCCGAGTAGCCGAGAATGGTTACAAGTGAAATGACTGCGCCGACCATGAGTGCGGGCTTTGCTTCGGGAATAAGCACCTTATATATTATCTTGAGTGTTGAGCTGCCCATTGCCTGAGCCGCTTCAATAACGCCTTTGTCAACCTCTTTGAAAGAGGATTCTGTCATTCTTGCCACATAAGGTATAGCCGCTATAACAAGCATTACTATCATCGCCTTATTGCCAAGACTTGTTCCGACAATAAACTTTGCCGCCGGTAAGCAGGCAACCATCAGAATGATGAACGGGATACTGCGGAAAATATTAACTAAAATACCGATTATTTTGTTGAGCCACGGGATAGGGTGGATTCCGTCCTTATCAGTCACTGTAAGCAGTACGCCTATCGGAAGTCCGAAAACGTAAGCTACGAATGACGAGATGAACGTTAAGTATATCGTTTCCCATATACCCTGTAAAAGTACGCCTTTATCCCACAGCTGTATAAGATCGCCTGACATTTTTCTTCCCCCTTACACCTGTGAATAGGTAACGCCGTTGGCTTTAAGATATGCTGTTATTTTTTCTGCCGATGTATCATCATCGGGCAGCTGTACCAGAATCTGACCGTATGCCTTGCCGTCAATGTCCTTTGTATCTGCGTGAAGGATATTGACGGGAGTGCTGCATTTTAATATCATATCGGCTAACAGCGACTTTGAAGAATTTTCGCCGTTGTAGATAATCCTTATCTTCTTTCCGTGTTCGCTTGTTACCGGAAGCTCGCCCTGCGGCATTATGAGCTTTTTGGCAATATCCGACTTGGGATTTGCGAATACCGTTCTTACATCGCCTATCTCTGCGACCGTGCTGTTATCAAGCACTGCGACCCTGTCGCATATACTGTCTATTACCTTCATCTCGTGAGTTATCACTATTATAGTAACTCCGAGTGTGCGGTTGATTTTCTTAAGAAGCTCAAGCACCGACCTTGTTGTGTCGGGGTCAAGTGCGCTTGTTGCCTCGTCACACAGAAGATAGTGCGTTTTTGCGGCAAGCGCTCTTGCTATTGCTACTCTCTGCTTCTGTCCTCCCGAAAGCTGTGACGGATACGCCTTTGCTTTATCGGAAAGTCCTACAAGCTCGAGCAGGCTTTCTGCTCTCTTTACAGCGTCGGATTTTTTCATACCTGCGATTTCAAGCGGATAGCAGATGTTCTTTATTACGTTTCGCTGTGCGAGAAGATTAAAGCCCTGAAACACCATTCCGATGTTCTGTCTTGTTTTAAGAAGCTCTTTTGTTTTGAGGCTTCCAAGCTCCTTGCCGTCAATTATTACCTGTCCTGAGGTTGGGCGCTCAAGGTAATTTATACAGCGGACGAGTGTGCTTTTGCCGGCTCCCGAAAGTCCGATGATGCCGAATATCTCTCCGTCGTTTATTGTTATGTTGATGTCTTTTATCGCAGTAACGCTGCCTTTTGAGGTGCGGTACGTCTTTTCAAGGTTTTTAAGCTCTATCATATATCCTCCCATAAAAATAACGGACGTTTATTTTACGTCCGTGCGTTTGAATATCCGACAGGCTCAGATTTTCTTTCGGGACAGACGTATTATATTGTTTGCACACATTCGCATTTTATTGTTTGCGGTTGTCGGTTTCATCCGGTCAGCCCCTTTCGTTTTCGTTGTTATGAGTATAACACACTAAACCTATGTTGTCAATAGGTTTAGTGGATTTAGCTTGTCGAAAATAATTACACAATCCTTATCGCTTTTGTAGGTTTTGTATAAACGAGGCTGAAATAAATATTACGGTAATTATTGACTTTTAAGAAGCGGTGTGTTATAATTGAGTAAACTCAAGACTAAACTGTTGATTATAATGATGATGGCGATAAGGAGGATACAAATTGAAGGGATTACAGCCAAAGGGCATAGCAAGACGAAACAAGATGCTGCTTGCGGCTATTCAGCTATTTTTAGATCAGGGGTACGAAAAGACGACCACTGCACAGATAGCAAGAGCGGCAGGAATGTCACCGACATCGTTCTTTGCGGCATTTGAAAATAAGGAAGCGCTGCTTCTGACGCTGACGCAGATTATGTTTGAAAATCAGTTTGCAAAGGCGAGGGCATTTGCAAAGGATATGGAGCCGCTCATGGTGTACTGCCTTGAAACGTCGTTGCAGATATATATAACCGAGCTGTCCGAGCCGCTGAGGGAGATATATGTAATGGCGTATACCTTGCCAAGCACTACGGAATATATCTTAAAAAGTACAGCTGTGCAGATAAAGGCTATATTCTCGCCGTTTATGCCGGATGCGGAGGATAAGGATTTCTACGAGATGGATATAGCGTCGGGAAGTATAATGCGTGGCTTTATGGCGAGAAAGTGCGATATGTACTTCACGGTGCAGAAGAAGATAAGCCGTTTTCTTGAGTGCTGTCTTAAGCTGTATGATGTGCCTAAGGAAAAACGTGCGAGCCTTATAGAAGCGGTACTTGCGTTTGATCTGCACTCGGTAGCAAAAAGACTTATAGATGAGATAATCGCAAAAGCGGAAACGGGGCTTGAAAAAGCAATCGAAAGCACGATAAACGAAAAAAGCCAAAACGGATAATTACGGAGGTGGGTTATGTTCAAAAATATGAAAACAAGGAAAAGGCTGGCGGCGTTAATAACACTTATCACGCTGTTTGCGTTTTCAAGCGTGATGACGGTTATGACGGCGGCACAGGAAGCGTCGCTTATATCCGCAACGCTTACTACGGACAAGGAGAGTTATGAAGAGGGGGAAAACGTTAATATTGCTCTTACGGTGAAGAACGGCAATATTTACGGGATCGATAAGGTGAAGTCTGAAATCGGATTGCCGGACGGACTTACACTTAAGAAGGGCGAGCTTACCGACGGCGAATATGCACTTGCGGCAGGACAGAGCAGGTCAAATGAGATAACGGCTTATATAGAGAAAGCCTCAAAGCCCGGCGATACTACCGACCCTGTAAATCCCGGCAATCCCGAAACGGACGGTTCTCTGTGTCCGCTGTGGCTGACGCTGAGCATTTTATCGGGCGGTACGCTTGCGGTCCTCGGTATTAAAAAGAAGTGCGGAAAGAGGATTTTTTCACTGTTCTTATGCGCTGTGATCTCGCTGACAGCGCTTCCGACAGATGTATTTGCAGACGAGGTCATAATGCCGAGTGCAAGCGGAAGCGTTACGGCAAGTAAGGACATAACCGTAAACGGTGCTAAAAAGACGATAACCGCAGAGGTTACATATAACGAGAATAAGCCATCGGAAGAAGATGAGGTCACAGTGACCTTTGATGCCGGTGACGGTACGCCCGTAGCTCCGATAACTGTTAAAAAGGGCGAAACGATAAGCAGACTTCCAGAGTCCTTCGGTGCGGGCAAGGCGTTTATGGGCTGGTTTACCGATACGGCATTAACAAACGAGCTCTTTACCAATACTCCGATAAACGAGGATATGACCGTATATGCCTCGTTTGTGGAATCTGCCGATGATTTCCAATCAGGCGTGAGAACCACCTACTATGTGGAGGACTGTGCGGAATATCAGCCGATCACGCTTATATGTGACGAAGAAATAACGGCAGATAATGTATGGGAGTACATCACCTTATTTGCGTATACGGGCGATACTCCGGAAAATTTCGTTGTAACATCAAACGAGAAGGATGAATATACACTCGTTCCCGAAACCGCATACACAGCCGGTTGTATGTACCGTATGACAGCAGGCGAGGGAGTAACGTTCAAGGGTCTTGACGATACGGTAAACGAGTATACATTCAAGATATACAAAGAGCAGACTAATATAATCGAGGTCAGGGACAATATCAAGTATCTCGATAAAGCCAAGCTGTTCGCTACGGATAAAACCGATGAGTATATGGTTCAGGCGGATTATTTTGAAGAAAATTCTCTTGCTGTGGGCGATGTGCTTTGCATTGACAACGGCACAAAGAATTTTACCGAAAACTGCCTGTTTGTAAAAATTACAGATACAATAAAGGACAGAAACATTTATTACATTCAGACAGCCGATTGCGAAGCGGAAGATGTTTATGACAATGTTGATGTTTATTTTGTCGAGCCTGCAAAAAACAAGTTCCTTGAGGAGCAGATCGACACCGAGGCAATAGCGGAAGAAGTAAAGAACAGCGAGGGCGTACAGCAGCTGAACCTTGTGCTTGCGGCACTGCTTGCAGAAGATGAAACCGTAAACGAGATAATGGAGGGCGAGCCGCTTGTTACCGATACAGTAACCGCCACTGCTTATGCCGCTTCGGACGATGACAGATTAAAGGATTTCTCGGACTATTCACGTCCTAAAGAGAATACGCTCAAGAGTATCGCCGCAAGTCTTGCTATCGGTCTTTCCGTATCCGTAAAGGTCGGTGAAGCAGAAAATGATAACTTTACTACCGTTAATCCGGATTACTGGTCGGTCATTACATTCGAGTTGAATTATAAGACTACCATTAAGAAAAAACTCAAGGTAGATGCAACATTTACAGTAAGCGAATATCTTAATGTTTCATTCCAGGGCTATAATTCATTCGAATTCAAGTGGTTTGAACTGCCTGAGCTTGAATTCAACTATGCGGCTAATATCTATACGCAGACGGATATTGAACTTAAAGTTCTTGTCTGCTCGGTAGGCGCAAACAGCTACAGGAATATCACGAGCGAAGTCGCAAAAATGCTTGGCAGTGATGAGAAGAACGATACCGCAGGTCTTGTAAAGGATGTCAAGGATATGCTTAACAAGAAGGGCGGAGAGATAGAAATATGCCGTATACCGTTCTTCACGGCATTTAAACCGCTGTCGCTGTTCCAGCTTAACTTTGAACTTAGCCTTGTTGTAAAGATGAATTTCGCAGGCGGTATAGGAAGTAAGTTCTCGATACTTGACGCAACGCAGGTAGGTACGCACGGCAACTCAAAGGATAAAGAGTTCAGTATGTACAAAAACAAGCTGCTCGAGGGTGACAGGTACAGCTTTGATCTTACGGTATTCGGATATGTCGGCGTCAAGATGGGCGTATCCGGACAGCTTACCGTATCGTTCACAGGACTCAGACGACTGGGCGAGGTCGGCGTCGAGGTTCAGGTAGGCGCATATCTCGATATATACGGTCTGGCAAAATATCACGTTGTCAAACCGGATCACCGATACAGCACGGTATACCGGACGCTGACGGGCGGATTCTATCTTGAAGCGGGAATTTATCTCGAAGTAAATCTTGTCGCAGAATCAAAGGTATTCAAATTGCGGCTTGAAGCACCGCTGATACCAGAAATCAAGTGGCCGCTGTTCTCAATGGGCGACAAGGATCTTGTTATATGCCTTAACGATATCACAACTCCGATATTATTCAGCTCAAACGGCACTTACTGGGGAGAGATCAACGTGAATGATCTTCCGGCAGTGTCCGCACAGACGCTTGATATTACAACAGGCGTGATAAATTACAATGCGTCTGTACCGTGGAGCAAGCTGTCGATGAATGTTTCGGGCGAAGGCTTCAGAATGCTCTATGACAGGAGAGGAAGATTTATCCGTTACGAGCAGCCATACAGTATGTCAGGCTTCTACAAGAACAGTACAGCCGAAGGTGTCGGTCAGATACACTATACAGGCACGTCACTTCAGTTCACAAAGACCGCCGACCCCGAAATGAGCCTTACAAAGTCGGTAAAGGTTATCTGGTACGATGAGTCGAGAGTTAAGGAAGAGGATGTAGGCAAGATATTCACTGTCAATTTCTACAGAGAGGTTGACGGAGTTAAAACTCTTGTTGAAACAAGAAAAGTACCTGCGGGCAGTCTTGCAGGCTCTTACAACACAAATAACGCTCCGGATAGCTGGAAGTACATTGACTGCGAGTGGAAGGACCAAGACCCGTACTTCATAACCGTTGACCACGACAACTACGAAATAGTATACACTGCAACAAGAGCGCAGACTCTTATGGAGATGGAATACTATGATACCGTAAACAAAGAGTGGGTAGTAGAACTGTGGGCAGTGAATGCCGGCGATGTTCTTAAAGTACCCGATAACTCCAGTGACGAGTATATGAAGCTAAGCTCCTGGCACGCAACATACGGAATACCGTTCGGTTTTGAAAAGATGTATAAGTATGCCGGTGATAAGCTGAGATCAATAGACTCCGGATGCCGCAAGGATTACTATACAAGCGGTCAGCCTACAGACAAACCGCTTTACAAGGTTACAGGCAACACCCAGAGAGCGGCTTCCGAAAACTTCTATTTCAATCATCACAACGACTATCAGAACGTTGCGCTCCACTTCAGTGCAAATTACGACAGAGCGCTGATGAACGTAACGTACAATTATTATGATTATAACGGCAATAAGAAGTCTACAACCGTAAAGACACCTTACGGTACAAGACCGGAATTCTTCCTTTCAAGCTGGCCTTACGGTAAGAAATTCATAGGCTACAGTCCTGACGGCGGCAAAACCGTATACGACGCTGATACCGTATATTCGGAGAATTTGCCTTATGTATATGAGGATGTAACATATGATGCGGTTTACGAAGCCGGAATATTCGATGTTGAGATACAGTATTACGATGATGCGACCCGTGAATTCAAGACATATAAGACGCTGAAAATAGAGGGCGGCTCAAAGGTACCTCAGTCGGTATTTGACGAAGCTTGGAGCAAGATCAACCGACAGGAAGGCACAACGATACAGTTCATCGACTGGTACGATGTATACCTGAGTGATGTATACGGTGATGCGTACCTCAATGAGTTTATACCCGACAAGACGCTCATTTACAAGAGCATTATACTCCGTCCGAGATTCAGACGTAATGTTACAATTAAGCTGGACGCAGGCGACGGCAGACTGATATATGAAGAAAGCAAAGAGTTCAAGAGCTACAGCCAGTATAACTACGAGGTAGAAATTTCACGTTGGGCAACCAAGGATGCCGACAAGTACAACGATTATCAGCCTACAGGCTGGAAGGACAGCACTACAGGCGAGATATATGCCTTAGGTCAGACGGTAAAGCTCGATTATTCGACAACACTGACAGCGATCTATCAGGCTACGCCCAAGACCTATACGGTAAATGTATCCACACCGTACGGTGTACTTCTGAACGGAGAAAAGACCGATAAATTCAGCGGTGGATATGATGATTATCTCGCATTCGTTGAAAAGTACAACAATTATACGCCTGCCGATGTCGAGGGCGAGGGATATACTCTCGTGTTCAAGGGTTCATCAAGCAAAGCGTCCGAGGACGGTCTGACGCTTGATATAGTCTTCGGCAACTGGCAGAAGAATGTTCACAAGCACACATTAAAGCTTGACGCAAACGGCGGTAAGCTGACAGGAAGCGATGAACGCACAGCGGATTACGGTACTCAAATCAAGCTGTCGGATATGGCTGAAGCGTCAAAGACGGACGACCTGAGAGATTATATCTTCGGCGGCTGGAAAGACGAGGACGGAAATATCTACGGTGCTGACGATATAATAACGCTGACAAAGGATACGACATTGACAGCAGTATGGAAAAACGGTGCATACAAGGAATACACGATAACCTTTGTCCTCGATGACAATACGATAAAAAGAGTAACTTATCACTATGGCGACGCTCTCCCGACATTCGGCGCACCAGAAGAAGCTGACGGATATATCTTCGGCGGCTGGTCGTGGTACGGCACTGAGGGAGCATTATCCGGACAGCCCGACACGATGCCTGCATCAACGCTTACTGCAATAGGTACGACCACAAAGTGTTATATATCTTACGAATTTGACGGTACGGTATACGGCACAAAGGAGGTCGGCAAGATAGGCGATACGATAACCCTTATCGCAAAGCCGACAAAGGATTATTACGATGTGACCGAATGGTCTGCAGACGGTATCACTGTAACAGACGGCAAGTTTGTGATGCCTGCTCACGATGTTACCTTCAAGGCGACCTCATCGCCTAAGTTCTATAATGTCAATATGACGGTTGACGGAAGCGCAAGTTCCGACAGCCCGATGAAAGCACAGTATATGAGTACGGTAACGCTTCCCGAACCTCCCAAAAAGAGCGGCTATACTTACTACTGGCAGTCCGATGATGTTGCTATTTATGAGGAAAGCGGCAAATACAAGTTTACGATGCCTCATAATGATGTAAGCGTTGAGTGCGTTTACACAACGGCTACTTACAACGTCTACTATATGATAGATGGCGAAGCTACGCCGTATATGACTATCACCGATGTCCCTGCAGGCAAGGAAATGTTCGCTTATATCGACCCGCCACGCAAGGAGGGCTATCTGTTCAACGAAACGTGGATATGCACGGACGTTTCTCTTGTTAATAAGGAAGGCAGATACACAATGCCCGACAGAGATGTTTACTTCTGTGGAAGATTCGCCAAGAACGATGACACTATGGTTATGCTCGGCGTAGAGGTGTATGTTGACGGCAATCCGGAAACGCATTATACTCTTTATACGAACAAAGGCGAAACCGTAACGCTCCCAGATATATTCATGGACGGATATGCAAAGTCATACGAAAGCGAAAAGCTGACAGTCACAAACGGAAATGTCACAATTCCGACAGGCGACGATGTCTTTGAGGTATCGCTCAGGATAAATTTCACCAAGAGTTAAACGCTACAAGTTTTTCTTGTTCCGTCGCAACAGCCCCGACCGCAAGGTCGGGGCTCAGCTTGTAGAAAAAGTCTTTTGCTTGATGTGCTTCTATTATATTTTTTAGTTTTTATCTATGATAGCAAGCTACCGATAGTTCTTTTTGCCAGACAGCACTTCTCGGGTTCGCTATTCGAG